>SXGR01320769.1_pt1 | contig 25277 bp, 21 predicted proteins | sample 3174711 | NCBI WGS metagenome assembly SXGR01 (sample SAMN11356860, study PRJNA531348) | freshwater metagenome | isolation source: freshwater sample F1-60 | place: China: Fuxian Lake, Yuxi | collected 2017-12-25
AAATGAATTTGGGCCAATCAACGATTTTCCTGAACAAAACATTCGCGAAGCCATGTTTACTTTGCAGAACACACTAAGCCCGAATCGACTCTCATCGCTGGAAATTACCCAGGGGTTGATCAACATTCAGGGAACGAGCGCGGAGCCACAGACGATTCTGCAACAGTTGGAACAAGACCCGATGTTTACCGAAGTGGCATTCTCCAGAGCTACGAATAACGATCGCTATTTTATTAGTCTGCGACTAAGCGCAGTAAATTTTGACGCATACATGGTGCGATATTTTTCCGAAGAGCAATAACGGCCTGATTACCTGATATTAAATATGCAAATATCAAAACGCGAAAGAGATATCCTGATTACGGCCGGCGTGGTTGCTCTGGCTTTTGTCAGCACCAGCGTTTTCCCTGCAGTAAAGCGAATCTATCAGGAAAGGCAGGCGAGCATTGAAAGTGTTCAACTGGATATCGAGCGTGAACAGAGACTCATCACAAATACAGCGAGCTGGCGCGAACGCCGCGTAGAAGTTGAAACGAAGCGCGCCGAAATTGAAACGCAGGCATTTTCAGGTTCAACCATTCCGATAGTTGAGGCAAACATCCAGCGCGCAATGACGCAGTATGCGCGCGATACCAATATTACCGTGAATTCAACGCGCCTGGCGGAACGACTTGAGTCAAATGGCTGGCTATTGATCAGTCAGGAGATGTCTTTCAATACCGACAATGCCGCGAACACAGTAGAGTTCCTGCGCAGATTGGAAGCTTCGATACCGAGATTGCGAGTAACGGACTTCAACCTGACCCGCAGCAGAAACCTCTACAACGGCTCCATCACAGTAGTTGGGTTTGCTCGTAGCGAAATTCAAGTTGCCAACGCCGCCAGTTCAAGATGAGAGGGAATTAGTCACGCAATGCAGAATACAGCAATGACACTACCGGTTTTTTCTCAGCTTCTGGAGCCGCAGGGAATCGTGCCTGCGCGAGACTTTGCTGAAACCGGGCGCTTGATGTGTTCGCAGCTTCCTTCAATTGAATTGCGTGCGAAAATACGTTTCATAACCCAGCAAACCCTTCATTTCGATTTGGGAACCGATGAAGAGGTCCGACGCCTGATGAAGCACTGGCGCGCTGAGTTGTCGCCACAGATTGACAGTAATGATGATGAACTTTTCGTTTCCGGGTTTGACGATGATGAGGCTCTGAAAGATCTCGCCTCCGAAGCGCCGATTATTCGACTGGTAAACCATCTGTTCGCCAGGGCACTGGATCTGAATGCCAGTGACATCCACTTCGAGCCGAGTGAGTCACATCTTGATATCAGATGCAGGGTTGACGGGATAATGACTCGCATCGAGCGATTACCTATCCGGATTCATACCGCTGTCGCGTCGCGACTGAAATTGATGGCAAGACTGGACATCGGAGAGAAACGCCTGCCGCAGGATGGTCGCATTGATTACCAGATCGGCAGCAAGCAACTGGATATGCGGGTATCTACCTTGCCTGGAGTACATGGCGAATCAGTTGTGCTGCGTATTCTGGATCGTGGCGATACGTCGGTCAGTTTGCTGCAGCTGGGCATGCCACAGCAGATTCTCTCTGACTACCAGAAAGTAATCACCCAACCCCATGGCATGATCCTGATCACGGGGCCAACCGGCAGCGGCAAGACCACTACCCTGTATGCCACGCTGGAAAAAATCAGCAACGAGAAACAAAAGATCATCACGGTCGAAGATCCGGTCGAATATCAACTTGAAGGAATCACCCAAATTCAGGCGAATGCCAGCATCGGACTGAGTTTTGCTGCGGGGCTGCGCTCCATTGTGAGACAGGATCCCGACATATTGATGATTGGCGAGATTCGCGACCACGAAACCGCTGAAATTGCGATCGAATCCGCGTTGACCGGCCATCTGGTATTTTCCACGCTGCACACCAACGATGCCGCGGGTGCCGTAACGCGGTTGCAGGATATGGGAGTTGAAGGGTACCTCATCAGCTCAAGTTTATTGGCAATTCAGGCGCAGCGTCTGGTAAGGCGGGTGTGCACTGACTGCAGTGAAGTGCACCCACTCTCTGCTGACGAAGCAGCAGTGCTGGAGATAGCTCCTGCTATATGTCCACAAGTAACCCGTGGGACAGGTTGTGAACGCTGTGGCAACACAGGTTATCGCGGTCGCGTGGGGCTTTATGAATTGCTGCTGATGAGCGATGCGATTCGGCATCACATCGCCTCAGGCGCTGATGCGAATGTAATACGTGAACAGGCAATATCCGAGGGCATGAAGACTTTGCGTCAGGATGCGCTGGAAAAACTCAAGTCTGGCCTGACCACGCCAGAGGAAGTCGTGAGGGTAACTCGCGCAATATGAATACTCTGTATTTCAAATATCAGGCGTTTGATGCAGCGGGCAATATGCAAAATGGCCAGCTCTCTGCGGAATCCGAGCGCGAAGCGATCAGGTTACTACAAAGCAAGAACCTTACTCCGGTAAAGATCCAGGAGACAAGGTCTGGAAGCGAGAGCAGTCGACGCAAAAAAATATCCAACACGGATATTCTCGACTTCACCACTGGACTATGTACTTTGGTCGAAGCGCGGGTACCACTGGATAAAGCGTTGCGTCTGCTGGAAGGGATTACCGAATCGACGACCATGCGCGAATTGGTTCGGGATCTGCTTCGCCATGTGAAGGAAGGCAAATCTCTGGCTGATGCGATGGAGAGTCATCCGCAGGTATTTACGAAAATGTATATCAATATTGTGAGAGCGGGCGAGGAAGGTGGCATCTTGCACGACCTGTTACCAGATCTGGCAGAATTTCTGGAAACCAATGCGAAAACCCGGCAAGCGATAGTCTCGGCAATGATCTATCCAATCGTGCTGCTCGCCACGGGAATCATATCAGTGCTGTTATTGCTGATTTTCGTGGTACCGCAGTTTGCCGCCATGTTCGAAGATGCAGGCACTGAAATTCCTCCGTCCGCCGCGTTTCTGCTTTCGCTAAGCGACTTCCTGCAAAGCTATGGGTATTTGTTTATCTTGCTGGCGATTCTGCTGGTCGTATTGTGGCGACGCATGGATCAGTATCCGGCAATGAGATTGCGCAAACACCAATTTTTGCTCACTCTCCCCTTGCTTGGCATGCTCATCCTATACAAGGAGTGCGCGGTGTTTGCGCGAACCTTAGGAGCCTTGTTAGGCGCTGGCATTCCACTGATCAGGTCTTTACGAGTATCGCGTGAAGTGGTTTCAAATGCAGTGATAGTGAATCATCTATTGCAAATTGAAGAAGATGTCCGTGGCGGTGCCGGACTCGGTATTTCGCTTGAAAAGACACAACAATTCCCGACTCTTCTGCATCAGCTGGTAGCGGTTGGGGAAGAGTCCGGTCGCACCGCAAGCATCCTGCTCAAAACAGCCGAGACATTTGACACGTATGTGCGCAATCAAATGTCTGCTCTGGTGTCGGCTTTACAACCGGCACTGATAATTTTTCTCGCCATCGCAGTAGGCGGCATCACGATAACAATGCTGTCAGCCGTATTCAGCATGAATGCTGTGGAATTTTAATCGCAAAGGAAACTATGAAAACGGAGAAAGCAGTGAAGCCACTATCTCTCAATAATCGCTGTTGCAGGATGCTGTGTCTGGCGTTGAGTCTGTTCACATTTTCTTCTTGCTCACTTTTGCAGGATCAATCGGGGAATGGCCCACAAGCACCCGCTGCCAATGCAGCACAGACATCCGCTGCGACGAGAACTGGCGGACAAGCTGCCATCCCGGAATTGGTAAATCAGAACGTGACAGAGCAACAAGCCCTGATCGATGCAATCAACCGCGATGGACAGCGAAATGTAGCCTCCGGCTTCCGCGATCCTGTACCAGCCCCGACCAATACCACTGGTGACGATATCGTCGCGCTGAATTATGAGCAGGCGGATTTACGACTGGTGCTTGAGGAATTGGCGCGCGCGCTGGATATTACCCTGATACTCGACCCCACTATAGACAATGTGGTGAGTATGCGCACAGCCAATGAGCGCCCGCTGGCTCGTGAGGATATCTGGCCGCTGATGCAGCTACTGACGCGTGATGCGAGTGTCATTCTCGAAAGATCCGGCAATGTCTACAATGCGCGCCGTTCGCAGTCAGGCGTGTCTGCCGAAATAACGACGCCGGATACCTTGAATCAAAGCGTAGCAGCGCGACTGATGCAGGTTACTCCGTTAACCTATATTTCTCCCGATGCGGCGATTGAGGCATTGACCCCTCTGTTGGAGCCGGAAGGCAATGTCCGCAAGCTGGTGAACATCAGCACTCTGGCGATCTCGGGCTCCGAGTATCAGCTGGAACGGATTAACCAGTTGCTGGAAATAATCGATGCGGATCCATTCGTGAATCAGGGAATTCGTTTGTATCAACTGTTAAACGCGAGCGCCACGGAAGTAGCCACGGAGTTGACTGAAATTCTGCAACTGATAGAAGGCCCTACCCCGGCCTATCAAGTAAAGGGAATAGAACGTATCAATGCCTTATTGTTAACGGCACCCGCTACTCGCGGATTTGAAGAAGTGTCGCGCTGGGTGCAGATACTCGACGCCGACAGCCAGGAGCAGGTGGAGCAGCTATTTCATTACCAGGTAAAAAACCTGAATGCAGTGGAATTGGCTGAAACACTGACCAGTGTTTTCGAAATTGAAGACGAGGAAGAATTCATCAGCACCAACCGCGATACAACGGCAAGCCAGACGCCAGACCCGAATGCTGTTGTCGATCCGCAAGCGGCCGCCAATGCACCCACTGCCAATAATGCCAATTCAGCCAGCACCGCTGTCTCTGCGAATATAGTGGTAAAAATAGTGGCAGATGAATCCACCAACAGCCTGCTGATCCGAAGCACGGCGCGAGACTATCGACAGCTGCTGACAACGATCAGTCAGCTCGACGTAGTCCCATTGCAGGTCATGATCAATGCAGTGATTGCACAGATTACCTTGTCGGATGCCACAAAGTTCGGTGTGGACTGGAGCAGGATTGCAGCAAACAGCGTGATCAATCCCATCTCAACCAACTCATCCACCTCGTTTCTTCCAGCAGCCGGTATCGGCGGCTTGATGTTCAGTAAAACCTTTATTGACGGCAGCGCCCAGATAGACGCAACTCTGGAAGCCATTGCGGTGAATAACGATGTAACTCTTTTGGCCAGACCTTCGCTGACAGTCACCAATAATCAGGAAGGGGAAATTACAATCGGTTCGCAGGTGCCTGTTTTACAGGGCGAGTCGATAGGTGTCGGTGGATTTGCGACAACGAACATTCAGTATCGGGATACTGGTATCGTATTGACCATCACGCCACAAATAAACAAGGATGGAGTGGTCAATTTGGTCATTCGTCAGGAGCTTTCCTCCGTTGACAATAGCGCCCCGGGAGTAAATGACAACCCTGTATTCACCAATCAGGAAATTACCACGACCGTGGTAGTCCGCAATGGAGAGAATATCGTGTTGGGTGGATTGATCCAATCTGACAATGAAAACCTGAACAGCGGAGTTCCAGGATTGAATCGGGTTCCCCTAGTCGGCAGATTGTTTTCCTATCAGCAGAACACCCAGGAACGCCGTGAATTGTTTATTGTCTTGCGACCAGAGATTATCGATTTGAATGAAGCCTCAGCACTGCAATATGCTGATATAGTGGAACGATTCGGAATGGTTTCTGAACTTCTCGAGGCTGCCAATACAGCAGGACTTTAACGGTGGCATTGCCAGTGCAGTGGTGCGCCCGCAACAGCCGAATCTCAATGTGGATTAAATTATGAACTCTCGAAAAACAGCTCAACGTAATCAAGGCTTCACACTGATTGAAATACTCGTGGTAATGGCGATTATTGGCATGCTGGCAATCATGGTAGCACCGAATATTTTCAACCAGCAGGCAGGCGCGCGTCGTGATGCAGCGTTGTCCCAGATCTCCACTCTGGAAGCGGCACTCGACACTCATCGACTGGATGTCGGTGAATATCCGGACGCTCTCGACGGATTGATGGAAAATGAATCTGATAGTGCCGCCTGGAACGGACCTTACCTGCGGCGTGCGGTACCGCTGGATCCCTGGGGCAACGAATATGTCTATGAGGGAAGTGCCAGAGAATTCACACTCATTTCCTATGGCGCTGATGGACAGAGTGGCGGCGAAGGCGATGACGCCGACATCGGTCTATAACACAGGCAAGCCGCGACGAATATTGGCGGTTTCTGCCGGATTTACATTACTGGAAATTCTGCTCGTCCTCACACTTCTGGGATTGGCCAGTGTACTTGTTGTCCCCAATCTGGGGGACCTCGAAATCAGAACCTTCAGTGCACAGGCACGCGGCGCCGCAGCGCAGCTGAACTACACAAGACGCACGGCAGTTGTGCAGGGCCAACCCACGAAGGCCTATTTTTACGGTCCAGACGTCGACCCTCTCGATATGGCGCCAGCACGCTTTAACACCACTATCTGGCAGGCCGGCACAGGAACTTCTATCCGCTTTCGGGACAGCACCGATCAGGAAACTGAAATCGATGATGAGCTTGTAGTTGCTTTCTATCCCGAAGGTAGCAGCAGCGGTGGCACCCTTCTGCTGCAACAGGATGAACAACAAGTCGCCATTGAGATAGATCCCTTCACGGGGCGCATCAGTTCCACAGTGGTGGTGGAGTGATCAGCATGAACAAATCAGGGCAAAGTGGATTTACGCTGCTGGAGGTCATCGTCGCGATGGCGTTGACGGGATTTGTACTTGGCAGTCTTTTTTCGCTGGTAGGCGGCAGCAAACAGCTTTCGTGGCGCTCTGAAGCGAGCTTGCTGCAGGCGATGAGGCTGCGCGCTTCTACCAATTTTGCCTTTTTGCAAAACGAATATAGTGAGGTGGAGCCAATTCTGGAGGACGACCAGTTCGAAATCGTTCCCACCAACCTGCTGGATGAACCAGAACGAAAAACACAAGCAAGTCCATATGATCTCGAAAGATTTGAAATCCTGAATCAGGAAACGTCTGAATCCATAACAGGAGTTAGATGGATTCGATTTGAGTTGCCACAGTAGACTATGCACCCTGATATTCCTCAAAAAGCGTCAACTCAGGCTGGATTTACCCTGATAGAGATAATCCTGGCGCTCGCGCTTACCACCATGTTGCTCGGTTTGTTGAGTTCTGGCGTCTTTATAGTGGCCGAGGACTGGAATCGGAATTCAGACGTACTTGATAAAAAACTGGATCACGCCCTGGCAGTTCTGCAGATCGACCGCGCCTTGCAAGGGGCCTTCCCTCATAGCTACACAAATGAAGAATCGCTGGCCCGGGAGTTATTCTTCATTGGCCAGGAAGACAGCCTGGCTTTCGTCTCTTCAGTTTCGCCCCAGCGGACTTCTGGACTCACAGCCTGGGAGCTCACAGCAATTTATCGAGAAGGCGTTTACTTGCAACTCGTACCGGCATTCAGCGATGACCCCACTGCCAGATTGGAAGATGCTGAACCCAGACTCATCCTGGAGGGTTACACAGTCAATTTCAGTTATCTTTTTCAGGATCTTGATGAGAATCTGGTTTGGCGCGAAGACTGGATAGCAACGGAAAACCTCAGTTTGCCGCGAGCAGTGTATGTGCGGTTTATTCCGGATGATCGATCCGGCGAAGTAATGGAAGTGTTGGTTCCCATTCGTGCGAATGAGCATCGTACCATTCGCCCCAATACCAGCATCGGAGTTGGGTTATGACTCCCTACAAACAAAAAGGCACGGTCATTATCATTGTGCTATGGACTTCGGTACTGCTGACAGTGCTGGTCACTGCCATGGCTGGAAAAGTCCGTTTGTCTGCACAGACGGCTATGCACAACAAGGAAGCGAGTCAGCAGTGGGCACAATTGATCGGTGCTGTGAATCAGGCAGAAATGGAACTTATGTTGGATCGTATGCCAATGCCAGTCGGCGTCGAGCAGGAGCAAACTGAGGAAGGCGAAATTCGCGAGCGATTATACCGATACAATGGCCAGCCATTGGCATTGAATTACCCCCAGTCCGAAGACATCGTGGTGCGGATTTACGACCATGCCGGCAAGATAAACTTGAATCGAATACCGCGTCGTAATATGCAATTGCTGATTGAAAAACAACTGGGTGGGATCGAAGCGGATCCCGAACAGGTTCAGGATTTGCTCTCCGCCTGGACGGACTGGACCGACCTCAATGACCTGGAAGGTTTGAATGGAGCCGAAAAAGCCTACTATCTGGAGCAAGAACAGCCATTTACTCCACGCAATAATCCAGAGCTCGATACCGTTGAAGAAATTCTGCACATTCGCGGCTTTGCTGAATTGTTTGAAGGGGTAAATCTTGATGCAGCTTTTACAGTGTATGGCAATCTGCGTACGGTCAACCTGAATGTAGCTACGCGTGAAGCGATGCTGTTGTTGCCAGGTCTGGATGAGGAGCTAGTCGAAAACATTCTGGCTTTTCGGGAGCTGGAGGATATTGATGACAGAGGCGAAATTGGCGAGATAGTGCCCATAGAAAATCTGCAGGAATTATCAGCATGGATTGGCAACAATACGACCAATATTTACTCAGTATTTGTTTATCCCGACATCGAACTGGCTGCAAAAGAATTAGAACTGTTACAGGAGGAAGATCCATTCACCAATCCGGATCTGGTCACGCAAGCCTTTACAGAAATTCTCGAAGTACGCGGTTATAACAATTTGCCGGCGATATACAAGATAGATCCTTATGGAAGACTTCCGGATACTGCCCCACCCCGGGTACTGGAAGAAGATTATCTATTCAGGTAAGAGGGCTTTGGCTTTGGCCAAAAACGCTTATTTCCGTTTTGTCACAGTCCATTCCGATTGCATGATAATAGTGCCCACTCCTTTGTTTGGTTCGACAGCCAGCAATTTGCTGAACTTGGTTTCGTACCATAACAACCCGCTTTTGTCGGCCAATCCTCCGAGAACGTAGAATTCACCTACTCGCATTGCGATGTTTTTTACCAATACACACACGGTAAAAACATCGCCCTTGCGGAAAGGCCCCTTTTCGATTTGCTGCATTCCCGTGGTAAGAAAGGATGCCACAGGTTCTTCGGCAGACTTCATGAAAGCGAACCCGAAGTTACCCTCTATCCCATCAACCAAAACCTCTACTTCCATTTCAAGCCGAACGTCACTTAGCGCCCTGATCGAGGTTAATGTTTCGCCAGTGACCGATTTCACTGCGAGTGAGTTTATCTTGCAATCCTGTATGCGACCGCTCTCTTCACCATTTGACGCTTGATCCAGTTCCTTCGGCATGTCTTCGCGTATGGAGTTGTATACCTTTTTGCTGTTGCAGAAATCTTCATAGTGACCCACCACCTTGTCACTGTCGCCTATCTCGCGAATCTTGCCCTTGTCCAACCATACAGCCATATCACACAGTTCCTGGATGTGAAACATGGAATGGCTGCAGAACACCATGGTCTTCTGGTCCGCGCGAAACTGGTTCATGCGCTGCACACATTTCTTCTGGAATGCCATGTCGCCAACCGAGAGTGCCTCGTCGATGATAAGAATGTCGGGTCGTACCATGGTGGCAATGGAAAATGCGAGGCGAACAAACATGCCGGAAGAATAGGTTTTTACCGGCCTGTCAATGAAGTAGTCGAGCTCGGAGAATTCGATAATGTCATTTTCCAGTTTGGCGATGTCGTCATCGGGCACGCCGAGTAGTGACGCGTTGAGGAAAATATTGCGGCGACCAGTAAATTCACAATGAAAGCCGGCACCCAATTCCAGCAAGGCAGCGACCTGTCCCCTAATTGAAATCTCTCCTGCAGTTGGTTGCAAGGTGCCGACGAGCAACTTCAACAAGGTGGACTTGCCAGCGCCGTTATCACCGATGATGCCGAGGCTTTTGCCTTCTGGTACGGCAAATGAGATATCGCTCAACACGTGATAAATCTTGTGCATCTGCTTGCGCAGCAATAGCTCGGTCAATCGATCCTGCGGACGCTCATAGATCCTGAAATCCTTGCACAAGTTGGCAACAGCCACTCTGGATACGGGCATATTCATGATCTAGAGCACATCTCCGAATGCCTGTTTTATCTTCATAAATATCCAGCCACCGAATAGATAGCTGAACAAAGATACCGGCACGATTATCCGGAAGTTGGTCATGGAAAAAGTATCGAGCAGGATCAATTCTCGATAGAAATTGACGAAGCTATGCATTGGATTCAACAGGAACAGCGCCTGAATCGATGCATCCGTCACCATAGAAATTGGATAGATGATTGGAGTGAGGAAGAACCAGATCATTACCCCCAATGCGACAAGTTGCTGGAGATCGCGCAGGAACACGCACAACGCTGACAAGACTGCAACAATGCCCATCGTGAACAGAAATTGCAGAAAAAACACGAGAGGCAGGAAAAGCCAGAGTAAAGACAGATAGCCATCCGCAGCCAGATACACAAGTAGCATCAGGAAACCAATTACATGAGTGAAATAGGGTACCAAGGTGCCAACCACCGGAATTATCTGCACCGGGAAAACAACCTTTGTGATCAGCGGTGCTTTTTCAAGTAACAGCCCAGGAGACTTGCTGACGGCGTCAGCAAAAGCAAACCAGGGCAGGTAACCAATCATCATGAAAATGATAAAACGAGTTTCACCAAATCCCTCTGGCGGTCGCACCTGAAAGATATAACTGAACACAAAAGCGTATATGACAATGTGCACAACGGGCGTCATGAACAGCCATAACAAACCACCCACGGAAGCACTGAACTGCGCGAAGAAATCCTGCCGCACAAAATTATGGAAGAGACGGTAGTTTGTGATGGGTGTTAAAACCCAATGCCGAATCAGTGTGAAAAACATCCGTGATCCTGAATCTTCTAGCCTAGGAACGGAGTGGAAAGCACTCAGCACTGTACACAAAGTGCTGTTCCCGAGGGAGCGAATTTAATCATGAATCGGCCAAAAAAACTAAAATATAAGGCTCTCTGCCCGTATAATCTCGGACCGAGTGACTCAGGAAAATTGCGCGAACTACAAACCCTATGCTAAACCCGGAACATCATCTTATCGCTTTCGATTGCGCTGAACTGCCACCGGGTCCGTGGCTGGTATTCGCGCCACATGCCGACGACGAAACCTTCGGGATGGGTGGCAGTCTGCTCAAGGCAAACGCTGCAGGTATGCAGACGCACGTTGTGGTGCTGACCGATGGAGCCATGGGTGGGGATGCCGAAAATCTTGTAGCCATTCGTCGCAAAGAAGTTGAACAAGCGACGCAAATTCTTGGAGTTACAAGTCTGCAATGCTGGTCAGAGGCCGACAGAGGACTGGCCGTAACTCATTCTCTAATTGCCCGAATTATGGAAACAATGCGAAAACTAAAGCCACAGGCTGTTTTTTTTCCAGGCCCGATGGAGTTGCATCCCGATCATCGCGTCGCTGCGCTGTTGGTGTGGAAAGCACTGCAGTTATTACAACCATTATCCTGGCCGATCGAAATCTATTCCTACGAAATCAGTGTGCAGAGTCCTGCCAACAGACTCATAGACATTACACCGCATGTAAAAACCAAAGAAGCTGCAATGGCTGTGTATGCAAGCCAGAACGAACTGAACAGCTACCCAGAGCTGGTATTGGCCTTGGACAAGGCGCGCACTTTTACCCTGCCTGCTCATGTCAGTCATGCAGAGGCTTTTTGTCGTTATGAAACAAACGACCTGAACTTCTCGCTTGCCGAAATCCTGCAGTCAAAAATAAACGTGTATTTGCAACCGGGCGCTGGTGAGCGCAATTGATTGGCGCAATTGATCAGTGCAATGGGTTTATAGTACTTGTCGCAGCTGGTTTGGAGGTATTAAGAATCCAGTCAGGCCAGACTGACAGTGGCCATTCGGCTTGCTGCCAAAGACGGAACAGAATCGAAAGCCACTGCCGCAGTTGATTTTTGTCCAGCAGGAGTTCTGTGTGTTTTGACCGGGCACTCTTGAACACCAGCTTGATCCGTTGTTGCACTTTGCTGACATCAACTTCCAGGACCAGCCAGGGATTACCCTCTTGCGGGGTGACCACTGGTGCCTGCGCGGGCAAAGTCTGCTGAGCAACTTGCTGCGCCATTTCATTAAACAAAGTGTTCGTTCTCAGATCAGTGACGCTTGTTGGTTCGTCACTGGATGGAGATTCCTCGATAGCGGAAACCAGATAGCGAATTAGTCTGATCAATAGTCGCTGGCTTAACCAGAAGGACTCGAATTCTCCATCTATCCCTTTCCCGGAAATTCGAACCCGATCTTCTTTCTCAATGTATTCTGTAGTAAGTCTCTGCAATACGGGCATGTAACCAGCCTAGTTGGCAGGCGGGATTAGCCAGGAACCAACCTCCAGCAAATCATCTGCGGTAAGCGTACCCGCCTCACGCTTGAGGAGCAGCAGGTACTTAACGTGTTCATAACGAGTGCGTTGCAGATCACGTTCAGCCGTGTATTGATCACGCAAGGCGTTCAGGACATCCACACTGGTTACTACTCCGAGCTCAAATCCCTGCTGCATTGCTGTGGCAGACAGGGCCGTGGACTCAGCGAGTTTGCGCGCAGCCTCGGTGCGCAAGCTGCTTGACTGAACTTGTAAAAACGCAGAACGGACCTGTTCATTGGTTTCGAGACGCACCTGTCGCAATTCACTTTCGGCGATGTTGCGTTGGCTGAATGCTTCACTTACTTCAGCGCGATTGGTGCCGCCAGCGTAAAGGGGGATCGTTACATCAACGCCCAAATACGTATTGTCGGTTCTGATTTGGGGTGTGTTATCAAAACCAACGTTTGAATCCTGACGCTGAACGATAAAGGATACGCGTGGCATATAGGCGCCTCGGCGCTCTGATATTCGTTCTACAGCGGCATCGAATGCATATTCTCTGGCTTGTATCAGGTGATTGTTGGCGCGAGCCTGCTGTACCCAGTAGTCAATATCTTCAGTGACGGGAGTAATCTCAACCAGTTCATCCAACCGGTAAAGATCTCCTATCCCGATGCCGGTTATTGACCTCAGTGCTTCCTCACGCAAAGCCAACTCACTTTGCAATTGCAATCGATCAGATTCCACACCAGCCAAACTTGCCTGTGCCTGATAGAGGTCGGTGATTTGCGCGAGCTGACGATCAAAAAGGCTCTGAATCTGGTTAAGCTGATTGGTAACAGCATCTAACTCTGCTTGTATGGACTCCAAGGCATCCTCTGCTTGCAGGACGCTGAAATATTTTTCGGAGACTTCGGCCAATAAGGAAGACAACCGGCCAAAGTATTCGGCTTCAAGCTGGTCTTCAATCAAATACGCCTGATTTCGCACAGCAAAAGCCTGCCAGTTGAAGAGCACCTGGGTGAGCTGTATTGAATAGCGTTCCCCGTCGAAAGTTTGAAATTCATCCAGCGCGTTGCGCCGGTTGTCCGATAGGCTCGCATTGGCATTTACCTGTGGGAGCAATCGGCCATTGGCTGCGCGCTTTCTCGCTGAACCGATATTCAGGCTTTCTTCGGCAATTCTTAGTGCAGGACTGTAGTTCATTGCAGCGGTGAAGAAGTCCTCCAGAGTAGTGCCAACGGTTGCTGAAGGTCGAAACTCATCACTGTCGCTTCGCGTTTCGATTTCGGCGGCGAAATTTGTAGACGACAAGCTGATAAGGACAAGGATTAATGCAGAGAGTTTAATGATATTTTTCTGCATCGCACTAATCTTCAATTAAACTTCTGGCCAAGGAATCCGAGAAAGGCTTCATTGTGTACTGAAGAAACGTTCGAGACCCAGTCGCAATAAATGCTTCTGCCGGCATACCCGGAACCAGAATTAAATCACCCAGATCCGCCATTCCTTCAGGCGTAACTTCAATTCTGGAGAGATAATAGGAAACGCCTGTATTTCGATCGAGCATGGCATCAGCGGACAGTGATATCACTCTACCGAAGATGGTTGGCACGCTGCTGTTGAAACTGGAAAACCTGATCGTTGCCGACTGCCCAACAGCGACTCTGTCTATATCGATAGTTGGTACTTGAGCTTCAATAATGAGCTCTTCTGCTTGCGGTACGATTTCTGCGATAACGGTGCCAGGTCCGATTACACCGCCTTCAGTATGTATCTGCAATCCGTTTACAATTCCGGTAACTGGAGATCTGATGACAGTTCGTTGAACGATATCTTCCAGAGCTAGAATTCTCTCATTGACGTCTTTCAGTTGGGTCTGAGTTGCGCTCAATTCCGTTACAACCTGGTTATGAAATTCATTTTGCTGTTGCAAAATTTGCAATCGGGTTTCGCCAATTTGAACTTCGGTAGAAGATATATTCGCCACTAATTCTCCGGCTTCTCCTTTTAGAAGTGCATGATTACGTTCTGCAGCGCGTAGCCTGGTCTTGTCAGAAAAGCCTTGCTCAAGAAGTGCCTGAATGTCTGTGAGCTCCTCCGAGTAGGAAACAGCCAGTGTCTCTTTGCTTGCCTTCAGCGCTTGCAGGCCTTCGAGACTGGAATAGAGTTGCTCTATGCGCTGCTCGAGCACTTCTTTTTCCCCGCCCATGGACGTGCGACGTGCCGAGAATATTTGTTCCTGAGCTTCTATTTCTTCTCTTACGTTTGCTTGGGACAATTGCAACGATTCAGGAAATAGGATGCTTTCGAGGGTATCTCGCTCTGCTAACAAGCGTGATTCTCGTACTTTCAGTGCGATGAATTGTGTTCTGAATATTTCAAGCTGAGCCCGCGATTGCGTGTCATCAAGAATAAGAATTGGGTCATCAGCATTTAACAAATCACCGTTCTGTACCAGAATTTCTTTAACGAGGCCTCCCTCAAGGTGTTGAATCATTTTCTTGTTGGACTTGACTATCACAGTGCCGGGAGCTCGTGCGGCCCCATCCAAAGGTGCAAACACCGACCATAATCCAAAAACGACGAAAACGAAGAAAAAAATTAGCATCCCAATGCGCCTGGGAGTATCCATGTTCGTATCAGTAGTCGCGGTTGAAACGTGGCGCACTGATAGCTGTTGGTTATTAAAAATATTGTTCACGTTATTAACTCTACAAGTTTGGATGACATACTAGGCCGCGAGTATGTTTTATTTTTGTACTTGAATTTAACCGGCTGCACTTTTTCGTGATTCAGCTGGCGCCATCAGGCTTGTAAGTACCTGTTCTTTTGGACCGAAAGCAACAGCAACTCCATCTTTCATTACCAATATCTTGTCGATGCAATGCAACACCATGGTGCGATGCGTGATTACAATAATAGTGCAGCCGCGAGACTTGATTCGTTGGATCGCTTCAACTAACTCCTTCTCTCCCTGATCGTCAAGATTGGAATTTGGCTCATCAAGAATGAGCAGTATTGGATTGCCATATACAGCTCGCGCCAACCCAATTCTTTGTCGCTGCCCACCAGAGAGCGCTCCTCCTCCTGAGCCAATTATCGTGTCATATCCCTGTGGCAGCCGAAGTATGAGCTCATGCACGCCGGCGAGTTTTGCCGCCGCAACTATTTTTTCTGCATCTATCTCGCCAAAGCGACAGATATTTTCTGATATGGAGCCATCAAACAGCTCTATATCCTGTGGTAGATAGCCTATAAAAGGCCCTAATTCAGCTCTGTTCCAAGAAGTAATGTCAGCTCCATCCAGCCGAACCTTCCCGTTTACTGCTGGCCAGATGCCGAGCAAAGCCCGGGCAAATGTTGATTTGCCTGATGCGCTCGGACCAACGATTCCCAGAGATTCGCCAGCTTTCAACTCCAGTGAAACAGCCTTTACTACAGGTATTTTGCCACCAGGAGGCACCACGGTGATTTGTTCAACAAGAAGGTTTCCCAGAGGTGGAGGCAACTGCATATTTTCAGGTTCGAGAGGATTCTGTTCGAGCATTTGCCCGAGTCTTTCGTACTGGGCTCGAGCAACAGAGAATCCTTTCCAAGTTCCTACCAGCAGATCAATAGGCGCCAACGCCCTTCCCAGCAAGAGTGATCCGGCGATCATCATACCAGGAGAGATTTCCTGCCGGAGCGCGAGCAAGGCGCCCATACCTATGAGAATAGATTGCATGATCATGCGAAAGTATTTAGAGATGTTGGAAACTACCCCTGCGCTGCGACTTGTCTCTGTTTGCAATTTTAATATTTCGTCTGATTTAACTTCCTGTTGTATACGAATATTGTCGGCCATACCCATTGCAGCAACGACTTCAGCATTGCGCAGAGTGCCGGCGATCTGACTATTCAACCGAGCTGCAGTCGTGTTTGCTTCCTTCAGTTTCTTACTGGTGAGTACTTCATTGGTGCAAGCAAGAAATACCATAATGATGCCAGCGATAATTGCCGAGATCCCAAACCAGGGATGAAATGCAAACATAACTCCGACATAGATTGGAAACCACGGCGCATCGAAAAATGCGAAAAGGCCATTTCCAGTTAGAAATTGACGTAGGTTAGATAAATCACTGTAAGCCTGAGCACTTCCAGCGACCCCGCCTGACATCAACGACATACGAAACGAGGCATCGGATACGCGCTTGCGCAGATTTCTTTCAATGCGATTGCCGGCGCTGATCAATATCATGGAGCGCGCCCAGTCGAATCCTCCTGCTGCAGCCAACAGGGCTACCATGAGAATTGTTAGCATCGCGAGGGTGGATATGCTGCCACTTGAAACAACCCGATCGTAAACCTGCAGCATATACAGCACAGGAACCAACATCAGGATATTGATAGCGGCACTGAAAAATCCAGCATAGAGGAAGTAGCTCTTGATGTCTTTCAGACAAGCTGCGAGGTCGGGAAAACGAGAATCGCCTGAATTCTTCATGGAGTATTTTTCTTTTAATAGGATGCTCAAATGATTTTGAGCAAGCGCTTAGTGTGAATCTTCAACAGAATCGAGATACATAAACTGAGGGGGATCATGCTCTATTTCAACCCCCCTGCCTCAAAACGATCCCTGCAATCGGAATTATTCCAGATTTTCCAGGACGCAAGAATCTCGTTAGAGCTCTTTGGATCCATCGGCAAATTCCTTCAACACGGCCAAATCATAAACAATCAGTGAGCCAGGCCCATCCCGTTTTACTATCTGCCGGTTTTGCAAAGTCTGAAACACCCGGGTCACAGTCTCACGGCTGATATTCAGCATGATGGCAATTTCCATGTGGGTAGGCGGGTTCACGATTACAGCCTTCTGCGCCGACTTCTTTTCCTTCTCCGGTAGCAGAATCCACAATTGGCAGCAGACGCGCTGGGTGATATTGGGCAATCCCAGCAGGGAGCGCTGTAACGTCAATTGTCGAATTCGGGAAGCCAGCTTCATGCCTACCACATTGCTGATACCGGGTGTTTTAAGCATGATCTCCCGCAGGGTTTCCATTGGCACGAAAACCGTGACCACGAGCGTCAGCGCGATAACATATTCTGGCTGCGGCCCCCGGTCAAAAAGACCAAGTTCGCCGCAGAAGTCGCCAGGTTCGACGAAATAGAGCCCTACTTCCCTGCCATCAATGGTAAAGTCCACACCCTGCAACCGTCCTTCAAAAAGAAAGCAAACCTGTTCTTCTTTCTCACCGGCAGTGAGCACAATTTCTCGGCGCGCAAATTTTCGCAGCATACACAAAGGAGCCAGTTGCCTTAATACCGGCTCGGGCAGCGGTCGCAGTATGGGAAAAGTACTTAGGAGTTCGGGGGTAACCACCATGAACTTTGTGACCCTGGCTTGAGAGCGGGGGCAGCTTGCAAGCGAACTGCCCTAGCATTATAAGTGCTTGAATCGGATTGGTAAAAGCGGGTATCGTGATTCCGTGTGATTGGAATCACGTGCCATCTCCCCGCCCTGGGGTACTTTAATTTGTCGTTAGCATGGCTGAATTGCGTAACTGCAGCGAATTGCCATATCAGGCCAGCCAGTAAACCCTAAAATTGACTATGACAACTCCATTTTTCGTCAAATTAGTAAAATCCATTAATCCGCACCGCTTGCTGCTGGTTTGGATTTTGAGTGGTATTTCTGCCCAGATCAGTATTGCTGAAGAGTCTGCCGGTCTCGTGGATGCATCCCCGGCAGCAGTGGGCGAAGTGAGCTGGTTGCTGGGCAAAGCCTTTATCCAACCCGCCGCCGGTCAACGGGAAGCCATTTCGGTTGGAATGCCAGTCCACGTAAACGACCGCATACTTACCGAATCCAACGGTCACGTTCATATCCGTTTCATAGACGATGCCTTGGTAAGCGTGCGACCAGGCAGCCGTCTCGAAATCCTGCGTTACGACTATGTTTCAGAACACCCAGAGCAATCCACCGTCAAATTTAATCTTGTTGAAGGCGTGACCCGTGCCATTTCCGGGGAAGCCGCCAAATCTGCCCGCGAACGGTTCAGGCTGAACACTCCCATTGCAGCAATCGGGGTACGTGGAACTGACTTTGTAGTTAGTGCTACTGATCAAACAGTGAGAGCACTGGTGAATGAAGGGGTAATAGTCGTTGCCCCCTATTCTCAGGAGTGTGCCATTGATGCTTTTGGCCCTTGCTCCAGCAATGCTGTCGAATTAACACACAACTCCTTACAGATGCTGGAGCTGGATCGAGGAGCACCGCTTCCGGTTCTGCTCCCGGCCCAAGATGAGCGCGATCTGGGTGGTTTGAGTGAAGAGATGCAACTGGCCACCAGTCCAAATGCGACGACCAGCGCAAATGTTGAAGAAAAAACGCCCGGCACTGAAGTCTATCTTGAGAATGTTACCTCCTCCCGCGTGACCGCGGACGTGGCCAGGTCTGTGCAACCACCAGCAAAACCTCCAGTGGCGGTAGTTGCACCTGACGTTACGCCAGCTAATGCCTTGAGTTTCCCGGAACTGGACAGGAAACAGCTGGTCTGGGGACGTTTTTCAGCAGGATTGGGGAGCAATGAACGGATTACTTCAGCTTATTCCGATGCGCGCACGAATCGATCAGTGACCGTTGGTAACTCAGTCTACGTATTGTTTCGCCCTGAAAATGGCAGCATCGTGATTAATCCTGGGCTCGGAGTAGTCGGTTTCAGTTTAAGCAGTGCCCAAGCCTCCTTTACCAATGCCAGCGGAACATCTGCTATGCAGGTTGCCGGTGGTAACCTGAATATCGACTTTGACCAGAGTCGTTTCTCAACAGACCTGAATCTTGCGCATGCCGCCACGGGCAAAGTGGTATTTAGCGCACAGGGCCGCATTGACGAAGCGGGTTATTTCAACAGTCAGGGCGTCGATCAGAGAATGGCTGGCGCGGTGACCATCGATGGCCGCGAAGCCGGTTACTTTTTTGAGAAGCAGTTACTCGACGGAGGCATCCAGGGTCTAACACTCTGGGACAGAAAGTGATGTCTGCCATCGACAAGGCCACAATGCAACGAATTAATCCGCTCAATTATGTGCTGCGCATGCCGGCATTGTCTGGGCGTATCCTGGTGATTTTCGTTGCGGCTTTATTGTGTGCAGTGCTGGCAATCGCGTTTCGACCAGCTCTGGCAACACTCGAAGAGCGCCTGGGTGCGCTGGGCTGGACCCTGTTTGCAGACTCTGTTGTCGAAGAACGCATAATTCTGGTCACCATCGATGAACCAAGTATCGCGGAACTTGGTGTCTGGCCCTGGTCGCGCAGTGTAATGGCGGAATTGGTTAACGCCATCGATGCTGCGGGCGCACAATTACAGCTGCACGATATTTTCTATTCTGAACCCGCGCCCGGAGACGACCAATTATTGGCCGCATTGCAGAATTCCCGCGGCGCTATTCTGGCCCAGGTGCCTCTACTCCAGTCAGATCAGGTACTTAACGCCGGTCAACTGACTCATTCGCTGCAAGGAATCGCCTGTGATGATGCAGGTAGTGCTACACAAAATTTTATTGGCGCACACAGTGGATTTGCATCGGTTGCTAAAGGCCACATCACTCCGCTCTTCTCAAGCGATGGATCTATCCAGAAAGTACCAGCTTTGATTTGTGTAAATGGGGAAGTGTATCCAGCGCTCGCGATCAGTGCGCTGTTGGAAGCAATTGGCCGAGGGCGCTGGGATGTGACCCTGCAGGCGCAAACCTCGTTGTTTGGTGCTCCCCGATTATTGAGTTTAAATGATTATCCCGGTCTCTCGATTCCACTGGATCAGGATGGCAATCTGCGCATTTCCTACAAGCGTGCACCGGAAAGTTTTCAGGCGATTTCTGCCAGTGCTGTGCTGCGCGGTGAAGTGCCCGCGGGCATGCTTGAAAATGCCTGGGTGCTGTTAGGCATGACCGCTGCCGGAACGGGCGATATCGTTCCGACCCCTTACAGTGGTGCGGCTCCCGGTGTGGAATTACAGGCACGAATCTTGTCCAGCCTGGTTGATGACGCGATTCCCTTCACGCCTGCGTCTGCGAATTGGCTGCTGGGCATATTGACGTTAGGTTTCGCGCTTGTGCTGCTCACCCTGGCCAAAGCCAGCGACAGAATTGCCGCGTACGGTCTGCCAACTGCAGGAGTGTTAATCCCTCTGGTAGCACTCACATTGCACATCGAATTGTTACATACATTCGATATGTGGTTAGGCTGGGTTTATCCCGCATTGTTTGGATTAGTGGCTGCGAGCCTGCTCCTTCTGCTGGAACTCAGCCGTGTCCGCATGGAGCGCAGCCGGGTTTATGACAACCTCGCCAGCTACCTGCCCGGTGATATCGCTCATGAAATTGCCTATAGCCTGCCGAATTCAAGCATCAATGCCAAACGCTGCCAGGTGACCCTGCTGAGTGCGGATTTACGCAATTTTTCTGCTTTTAGTGAAGCGCGTCCTCCGGAAGAATCGGCAGCAGTACTGCATTTCTTCTTCACACGGGCGACCCAGATTGTCGAGAGTCATGGTGGCAGGATTCACGAATTCAAAGGCGATAGCTTGCTGGCGATGTGGGCAGGACAGGGCCCGGAGTTTGCGCATCAGGCATTGACCGCTGCGAATGAGATGCAAAATGCCCTGCATCAGGAACACATGCCGGACTATGCTCCGGCTGGCCTGGAACCATTGGCACTGGGAATTGGTATAGAACAGGGTCCGGCTCTGATCGGCTCGATTGGCCCGTCTCATCGCCGCAGCCACACCCTGTTAGGCGATACAGTGACAATTACACTGCGCATACAGGAAATGACCGCGGAGCTGGCGCAACCCATTCTGCTTGGAGAATGCATTGCCAGACAATTGAGCGACAGCGCTCTGGAATCGCAAGGCAGCTATTTGTTACATGGATTGCGCATACCACATGTTCTATTCGCACCGCATCCAACGGGTCAGCAAAAGCGTTTTACAAAGCGCGAGCAACCAAACCTCAAAGTGGTAAGCGGTGGGCTTAAGAACAGAAATTCTCCCTGAGTAGGTCGGGTCGATTGCATGCCCGAAGCTGTTTCACGATAATCGCGGGCATGCGATTGACACCACTGACTGCTCACGTTCCCTCCATCCTTAAAAGAAGTTTCACTACAGGATTGCAGGGATAGATGCCGAGACTCTTAACCAGCCTGTTTTTTGCTCTAGTTTTCAGTTCCGGAAGCGCCAGTGCCTGTCCGGATCTGTCTCCATACTATGCAAACGATAATACTGATTGGACCGTTCTGGCTGAGCAGCTTGGGGGTTTGCAGTCGGAATGTCTCCAAAGTGCAGAATTCTTTGCTTTGTTTGGCGCCGCACAACTGAACAGTGGTATATCGGCTGAGGCAGCGGAATCCCTTGAAAGGGCGCTACTGCTCGAACCGGATAATGGCGCTGCGCAAATTGACTATGCTGAAGCACTGTTCCAGCAAGGACAGATATTTCCAGCGTTAGAGCTGAATGAGCAATTGCTGCAGCGCGTAGATCTGCCCGCCAACCTCCAGCCACTATTGCAGGAGCGCCAGCAAACCTGGCAAGGACTCACAAGTCAGCTGGGATTCCAGGCGGATTTCCTGGCTGGATACGACAGCAATCTCAATGGTGCGCCGGATCCGGGGCAGATCACCCTGACTCTGTCCGGAGAACCCGTTATTCTTGACCTGAATCCTGAATTTCGTGCTATCAGCGGGCCTTATTTGAACGTTCGCCTGAGCAGTCGCCACAGACAACTCGCCCCGGAACACCAACATAACTGGACGAATCAGGTGCGCGGCCGCCTGAGCGAAGACACAGATTCCGATTTGCTGCAAATTGACTCCAGATATTCATTTATGCGCCCCCAGAGGGACAAGAGCTGGCAATTGGATGCCGGGATTGGCGGCCTGTTCTTCGGCGGCAATATACTTTTCACCGCCACCGAAGGCCGGGTTCGCTATCTCGGCCGCAGAAACGGGAAATGTCAGCCTTATGCGGCATTGGCTGCCCAGCACCAGTTATTTCATGACCAAAGTCAGCTCAACGCAGTGGAAAGCAAGCTAAGCGGCGGGCTTAGTTGTCCATTGGAGTTTATTTCTGGCACACAGGTGGTATCAGCAGAACTCAGTTTACTGGGCAATGCCGCTATCAAAACCGGCCGCCCGGGCGGTCATCGTAGAGGCTGGCAATTTAATGCGGATTGGCAATATCTGCTGCCTGGCAGCACCTTTACCGCACAGTTTAATCACACGGAACTGGAAGACCGGGAAGGCTACAGCCCCCTGTTGGCGGGCGGCGCGGAAAGATGGCTCAGCCGCAGTTATGTTCTGCTGCAATACCAGAAACCGCTTCTCAATTTTGGCAAGAGCACGACCTTCGTCCTCAATCTTTTCCACCAAGGCCAGCGCAGCAACATTGAAATTTTCCGCAGCAATGACAGCACGATTGAAGTCGGTTTGAGCATATCTTTCTAGATACACCACGAGTTTAGTGGCTCGCTGAAAAACTTTCAAAAAATAGTCGCTTACACACACTTCTGAGGAAAAAACAGGCCACCTTGTTGTTTTAACGCTTAAGAGCTTGTAACATGCCGCCGACATCTGCTTGGGGTTGTGAATAGTGCCCCAGGCTTGATGTAAACAAGGATTCAGGGCTTTTCCCTTTGGTGTGACTACCGTCACAAGCACTGGGAGGGCCTTTAGTTATGCTTGTCGCAACGATGATGGGGTCATGCGCTATTTTGGCCTATCACAATCGGATCAATAAAATCGAAATCGATCTCAAGGAGATACAAACACAATGGCAATTACAGCTGAAACCCGTTTAAAAATCGTAGGACTGACCGTCGGTATGGTTGGTGCTGCTCCAGGTGCTGACATTCTGTCCGAACTGGCAGAAGCGGTAGACAAGGGCATGACCCTGAGCAACCTTGCGATCGCAATCGCAAATAACCCGGCGTTCAAGACAATTTATCCTGCATACCTTACCAATGCCGAACTTGCAACAAACTTTATTGGCGCCCTGATGGGCTCAGAAGCTTCTACTGCCGATAAGGCAGCAGCTGCTGATTCCATGGTTGCCCAGCTGAATGCTGGTACCCACCGCGGTGCTGCAATGTACAACTCAATCACTTCGCTCTCAGCAATTGCTATAACTGACGTGAAATACGGTGCTGCCAGTTCTGCACTGGCCAACAAGACTGATGTCGCCAACTACTTCTCTGTAACGACTGGCCAAAGTGCTTCTACTCTGGATGGATTGAAAGCAGTGGTTGCGAGCGTTACTAGTGCTGCCTCCACTGTTGCTACCGCCAAGGCAGCTATCGACGCTTCTGCATCAGCTGGTAAAATTTACAACCTTGCGGCGACTCAGGACTTAATCACAGGGACTGCCAAGAACGACACGTTCTTTGGGTCAAACACTTCACTCAATACAGAAGATTCCCTCGATGGTGGTGCTGGCACGGCGGATACCCTTAACTACGTGAGCACTTCTGCCGTGGCAATGGCACCAGCGAATCTTACCGGAATTGAGGTTATTAATGCTCGAGCAGTAGGCAATGCTATTTCCTCCACTAACTTGGCTCTCTACTCAGGTCTAACCACTTTCAATTCTGACCGTTCTGATAGTTCAATCACTGTTACCGGTATGGCGCCAGGCGGTTCGTTCGGAATTATTGGTAACAGTGTTGTTACGCATACTAATACTCTCGCTTTCGGCAGCGCTGCCACGACTGCCCAAACCCTGAACATCATGAATGGTACTCTGGGTGCTTTTGCGGTAACCCTGACTGGAGCCACGAGTGGTACAGCTACAGTTAATTCAACTGGCGCCTCTAACACTATTGGAGCTCTCACCCTGTCCGCCGCTTCTACCGCCCTGACAGTGAATGCGACCAACAACTTGACCGCTGGCGTAGTGACTGCTGCGGGCGTTAAGACCGTCACACTGACAGGTGCTGGCGCCGTTACTGCAGACCTCAACGCTGTTGCGGCAACCAAGCTCGTACTCAGCGGCAGCGGCGCTGTAAACATTGGAGTTTTGAACAATGCTTTGGTAACTGTTGATGCTTCAGCGCACACCGGCAGTTTTATCACTACTCTGGGCACCTACACCGCGATGGTATACACTGGTGGTTCTGGTGACGATACCGTGTCTGCCGGCGCAATTTTGGGTACCGGTGCAGCCGTGAACGGCGGGACAGGAGCAGGAGTTGACACCGTTATATTTACCGCGAATGGCCAACTGACTGCGGGTTCCGGCGCAAAGTACACCAACTTCGAAATTCTCAACGCTGCAACCGGTGTTACAGATATCAACATGGATAACATTGCAGGTATCACTTCAATTAACCTTGCGGGCGCCAACACACTCACCAATGTGACTGCAACCCAAGCTGGCGCAATCACTCATTTAGCCTCCGGTGCCCTTGACATAGGCGTTAAAGGTTCGACCACAATTGGTCAGCTGGATACCGTAACCATCACAACGGTTTCAGCCAACACAGCCATAGCTATCGCTACTCTGGCAGTAGCCGGTGTTGAAACCGTCAACTTGGTCGCAAAAACCGGAACTGGTCTTACGTCGATCACCAGTTTTGGACACGCTGACTGGTCGGTACTGAACTTGTCTGGCGCTTCTGCAATCACTGTCAACAGTAGTGCTACCGCTGCGCTGGCCAACACTATAGTAAACGGCTCCGCAGCAACTGGTGTCCTGACGCTGAATTTTGCTGCATCAACAACCAAGGGTATCGCTATCACTGGCGGTTCTGGCGCCGACGTTCTCACTGGTGGTGTGTCGGCCGACGTCATCATTGGTGGTGGTGGTATTGACACCATTGTTGGTGGTGGTGGTGCTG
>SXGR01014157.1_pt1 | contig 25272 bp, 21 predicted proteins | sample 3174711 | NCBI WGS metagenome assembly SXGR01 (sample SAMN11356860, study PRJNA531348) | freshwater metagenome | isolation source: freshwater sample F1-60 | place: China: Fuxian Lake, Yuxi | collected 2017-12-25
AGGTCCAGGGCGGTCTTGGTGTGCATCGTGGTCGCCGCGTGGTGGGGCCCGCGGATGTGGAACACGGCCTGCTTGTTCCCCGCATGCTCGTCCCGCTTCGCCCGGGCCAGGTCCAGCCGCTCGTCCACCCGGTCCCGGTGATGCCGCGCCGTCATGAGGTCCAGCACCTCCTTGACCTTCCCCTCCACCTCCCGCAGCTCCTCCTCGTCCAGCTCCTCGGGGGTCTTCTCCTGTGGCTTCTTGGACATTTGCCTGTGCGCCGGGGAGGACGGGATAAATACCGCTACTGGCCCTTCCTGCCCTGCTCCAGCCGCCGCGCGCGCACCTCCTCGACCCACTGCTTGAACTGCACGGCCACCAGCAGCATGAGCACCACCTTCTGGGCCAGGGACGCGAGGGCGGGGCTGTCCTCCAGCGCCACCAGGCCCGTCCGCGGGTCCACCACCAGGCCGCACGGGCGCTGCCACGCGTCGCCGGCCGCGCTCGTGAAGTTGCCCAGCACCGCCAGCAGCAGCACCCGCAGGAGCTCCGGGTCCGACCGGGCCCGCAGGGAGCTCACGTTGAGGGGCAGGCTCGGATCATCCCCTAAAACGCGCTTCACCTGCTGCTCCAGCGCGCCCACGGCCTGCACGCTCAGGTCGGGCCCGAACGAGGCGCCCCCTTTCAGCCGGAGTGCCTGGTTTGCCACGGACGCAAAGTACGCGGGCGCCGCGCGGGCATGCAGGACGCATAGGCACACCAGCAGCGCGCGCATCTCACAGGAGGCAGCCGTTCGTAAACGGATTTTAATACGGGTGGGGGCGGACCACGCCGGAGCGGGCCGACCAAGACCAAAGAACCGCAACCGTTGCTGGGTTGTTTAGGATGGGCGTGAGGCGATGCAGAGTAAGGCGCTGGACGTGTGTCTTGCGCGGTTTGGTCGGGACACGCCTGTGGCTTGCCTGCTCAGGCGGGGCCGGGGCTGCCCTTGCGGGAGACGGGGCGGGGGCTGCCCATGCGGGAGACGGGGCCGGGGCTGCCCTTGCGGGAGCCGGGGCCGGCGCGGAAGCGGATCGTGGTTTTGCGCTGGCGGGACATTTTTTGGCCGGGCACAGGCGGCTGGATACCCACCAAGGAGGGCGAACCCTCTGGGTGAGGCGAGACCTCTCCGGAAGCCTGGGGGCTGGGGGACGGGGACTGATTGCGACGACGCTTCCCACCAGCCTGGAGTTGCTTGATGAGCTGGGCGTGCGCGTCCTTCAGCTTCTTCGTCCCCAAGTAGTGATCGTACTCTTTGGCGAATCGGACCCATATGCCAGGGCTCGCGCTGCCCTCGATGTATTCCTTGAGCGACTTGCCGTTGTGTTCGGCTTCGAACTTCTGGTTGAAATCGAAATCGGCCGCCTTCATGGCAAGCTCGATGTTCCGGTCGCGTTCATCCAGGTAGACCTTGATGACGCCATCGGTGAACGCGGGGTAGACGTGACTGAAAGGCGTGAGCTTGGCCTCCATGTCCTGACGGTTTAGCAGGATGGTGTTGTAGCCCTGCTGGATCACCCCCGCCTTTTGCATGATGTCCCTGGTCTGCTCTTGCATGAGATTCAGATACTGAGGTTCCATGATGGACAGGCTCTGTCGGAGGTCGACAAAGACGGCGTGGCGAGCATTGATCTCGTCGGCCGTGGTCTGATCCATGAAGGTGTTCAGGAATTCCGCCTTGACGCGCTCCTGCTCCTGCCTTAAGCGCTCCTGCTCCACCCTCGTGCGTTCTTCTGCGAGCGTGGACATCGCGAATTGGATCTCAAGGGGTCGCAAGAACTTGTCACGGATTTCCTTCAGGTCGCGAGCCTTTTCCTTGGCTCCAGCGTCGTCGTGCTGGTCGATGGCCACGGAGAAGCGGGCATGGATCAGCTGCTGGGGGACGATGAACGGATTGAGTTCGTCGGGCAGATCGGCCTTGGTGGGTGGCTTTTCGTAGGTTACCAGCGAGCGCATGTAGTTGTTGTACCCAAACGTCTCGTCGAAGAATTTCGAAAGGTTATTGACACTTGCTTTCTCGTCGTCGTTGTCATCTTCGTCTAGAGTGCTCAAGCAGAATTGCTCATACTCGATCGCCTTGTCGTCCAGCTTGGTCTTCGCGGTCTCGAAGTCAGCCGGCGGAACGGCCAGGTACAATACCTTTTTCTTGTCGTCTGCGAGCATTGCCAGCACTTTGGCGCCGGGAGTAAGCAACTGCAGGCATGCTGGAGAGGCGGCCTCAGTAATGTCGACCACATCGGCTCCGGCGCCTCCAGCGGGGGCGGGCGCGAGTCCGGCGCCTCCGTTGGAGACACGTGCGGGTGCAGCGCCTCCAGCGGAGACACGTGCGGGTCCAGCGCCTCCGTTGGAAACACGTCCGGGTCCAGCGCCTCCAGCGGGGACACGTTTGGATCCAGCGCCTGCAGCTGAAGACTTGCCTTTGTTTTCGAAAGGCCTCGCCCCTTTGCTGTCGCCTGACTTCATTTTTTCAATCAAGAGATTCTTTTCCGCCATCTTCTTGGCATCCAACAGGACCCCATCATGCTTGTCCACGAACTCCCTGTACTCCTTGCTCCACATGATGGGCATGTCTTGGGCATGGAGTATGTTGCGCAGATGGTTCTCCTTGCGATTCGAGCTGTACCAGTCGTGCTCAAACTGGTGCTTGTGAATGAGATGTACGAGATCTTTCATGCCAAACGTCTTTTTAGCCTTGCTTATTTCTTTAGCTGCTTCTCGGAACGTGTTGGCGAACTCTCCACCTCCTCCCGAGGAAAAGAACATGAAGTGCTGAACCCCGTCAGCGAACTTGAAGGTTGACGCCATGATTCCTCTCTCAGATCAGGAGTCTGCCGGGACTCACGTTGAAAACTTAAATACTGTTTTATGCCTGGAAATTCTCGGGTGAATCAGCAGAGGACAGATGGTTCCTAATCTATTTCTGGAAAGGCGTGCATCCATTTTTGGAAAAAAAAACTTGAAAAAAAACTGCCAACGAGAGAGGGTCTGTTTTTTTTTTCCAACACGTAGCCGGATCATGCGCAACCGCCCGTCCCTCCCCGTGAGCCGGGATCTCGTGCGAATCGTGAAGGAAAGTAGCCGGCTGGAAGGCGGGCCGCACACCACGCTGGGCGAGCACCTCCAAGCCGTGGACGCGCGGCAGGCCCAGAGCGTCGAGTTCTACCTGCGGGCGTGCGCGCTGCGGCTGGAGCGCGGGGTGTAGGCAAGAAAGTGGGGGCCTTTACTGGCGGGGGTGCCAGTGGAATGCTTGATGAACCAGACGCATGCTCGCCTTCGACTTGGAGACGACGGGCTTGGACCCGCGCACCGACAAGATCACGTGCGCCGCCGCGTACGACCCCGACGCGGGCATCGACAGGGCCTTCCTGCTGTGCGCGGGCGAAGACCCCGCTGAGTTCCTGGCGCTCCTGGACAATGCGGACCGGCTGTGCGCGTTCCGGGGTGGGGGCTTCGACCTGCCGTTCCTGCAGCACAGCCTTGGCGTGCCGGCGGCGCGGGTCCGCTCCTGGCGACTCAAGCTGCACGACGTCTTCGAGGGCTGTCAGCTCGCCCTGCGCGTGACCTTCTCGCTTGACGCGCTCCTCTCTGCCAACGGGCTGGAGGGCAAGACGGGCTCCGGGAAGGAGGCTGTCGCGATGGCGCGGGATCGGCGCTGGGATGAACTCGCGCGGTACTGCCTTCACGACGCCCGCATGACCCATCGAGTGTCCAGCCTGGAGAGGATCCTGCTGCCCCGGACGCGGGGGTTGTGCATGACCCCGACGGGTGTGTTCGAGGTGATGGGATGATCGGAGCTCTTTGCATTCGCTCTGTTTTCGCGACTACTTTCCGAGTATTTAAGGGTGGATTGGCCAGTGTTGAGGCACACCCGTCCTTGTTCTCGGGTGTGGAATGACTGAACCGTCTTCCGAGGAGCGCGTTGCCACGCGGTTTGCCTTGTGCGTAACGTTCGGGGACGAGCTCGCCCCAAAAATTGGACCAAGCGATGTCGGTACGGGGCTGGATCTGTGGTCATACAGTCCTAAGAACAGGGGATTTACTACCACGAGGGATATGGCAGCTCTTCAATCAACAGTTGTGCAGAATACTGCGCATTTGATCGGTCGAGATTTTGTGACACCTGTTGTCATAGGTCTTCTCGCGCGGGCTGGTCGGTGGGAAGACGAGTACAACCCCTTGAGAGATGCAGGAATTCACGTGTCCAAAATCGAAGATAGGCATATGCCCGCTCTTTTGTTGGTATGGGGGTTAGAACACTGCCAACTTGCAGCCCGGGTTTTGGAAGATGCTCAGAATTCAGGCAAACGCCAAGAGAGGGTCTTCATGTTGGATTTCTTGTACGTCGTTGCCAATCTGACAGTGAAAGCCCTGGTCTGTCCGAACAGGAGTGCTGGGACGGCTGTCGTCACAAGTCTAGATGGCATGCTGCGCCAGAAAATGGATGCACGTTGTTATGATGCACTGCAGGGTCAAGACATCATTCGTAAGGGAATCACGTACAAAGAGTTGTTCAGTTACTTTGGTTTAGTTTTGAATCGTACGTCTTGCAATGTAGCGACGTTCCGCCAGTAGAACTGTGAGATGTTGTTTGGACGAATGTCTGGATGAGTATGCTCTGCCAGAAGAAGAGGGACCTCTGTCTTTGGGAGACACTGTCTGTGTCTGGATTAAATGCTTTTAAGCCGCCTCCTTTAATCGGGCTTTCCTGCTGAGTTCTAGCGTGGACTCGCTGTAGCTGTCTCCTGTGTCGATGACCCACGCGCTGGCATGGAGGGAGCGTCGCGCGCAGTGCGTGACCCAACGCGCGAGCAGTGGGATGTCCGTGTCCAGGACTCGGCGCGGGAACAGGGCGATCCCACTCTCGATGGGGATGACGGCGCGGACCCCTGCGAACCGGTCGAATACAGCCATGGTCCCGTGGAAGTGGAGCGGCACGTAGGCGTCGCTCAGCTCAGAGTGGAGCAGGGGCAACCCTGTGGCCGGTCGGGCGAACGAGGACCCCTGGTACAGGAACTGGATCCGCTTGGAGTCCGCGGCGTTTGCGAGACTGACGCACTGCGCGACGTCGCCGGCCACGAGGACGAGGAAGCAGGCCTTGCTCAGGTGCGTCCAGCTGTGCCCGGGGTCGTACTCACGCAGGTCCGAGGCGCGCAGGGTCCGCGGGATCGACTTCTGGACCTGCTGGTGACAGCAGTGCGAGAACGTGTACTGGCCCCCGGACCCCTGCCTGGTGTAAACCACGCACGGGAAGGGGACCCACACAGACTGCATGGCGACGGGGGATCTGGCGGCCTGGCGGGGTGGGCTTTTATGTGTCGCGAGGGGGCGTGTCGGCGCGGGACACGTCCCCGTCTCGTGACTCGGACAGGGCCGCGAAGTGCAGGGACTGGCAGTAGACGGCCATGTGCAGGGTGGCTCGCCTGTAGTAGTCAGGGTCAATCTCGAGGTTGTTAATAATGGTGGCCAGGTTGTGCACGCGGTAGGCGTCGCGGTGGCAGTACTGCCCGTACGGGTACGAGAAGTGCACGTGCAGCTGGTACACGCTCGGGGGGTAGTGTACGTAGGCCATGACCTGGTCCTGGCGGATGCCGGTCTGGGCCTCGATGGTTTGGAGAGACGTGTGTAGCAAGGTCTTGAGCATGGGGACGTGATCCCCGCGGAGGTCCCGGAGGGTGCGGAGCTGCCGGTCCTGCGCGATGGCTAGCCAGTTGAGGACGCGCTTTTGGGCACGCTGGTTCGACCGGATGAGGATGCTGTTGGAGCCGGTGGGTGGGGAGCGCCAGTATCGGTTCACGCGCTCCGTGTCTGGCAGCAGGACAAAGTCGTCGTTCCTGTAGATCACGTCGTCCTTCTCCTGCGTGCCGTCGATAATGTGGGCGATCCACTGCTTGCCCGGGCGGGCCACCTCCTGCTCAATGAAGCGCGATACACTGGGGCTCGCGTGCATGGCGGGCGTCTCTGCGAGCAGGGTGTAGTCACACGTGTTCCCTGCGTGCTGCGCGCACGTCATCTGGGTATTCAATCGCGGCCGGTTCCGCCCGGCATAAATACCAGTGCCATCCCAGCGTGGCTGGTGGGGCCAGGGGCAACCCCAGCTCTTTATGGGACGGGTGTGAGTCCGTTGCTGAGGATAGGAGCAACACCCAGCCCTACTTGAAGCCTTCATGGCAGCCTCATACTGCCGGGACGGGCGTGGATTCGTCGCTGAGGGCCGGGGGGCCGGGCGGGGCGGGTTCCACCGCGTTGGCATTCTGGATGGCGTCCTTCTCTCTGTAGAACCTCTCGTGGGCGTACTTGGTCAGGAGGACTCGGGAGCTGTCGTGCTGCTTCTTGGCCTTCTCCAGGCGGGTCGTGAGCTTGGCGGTCCTGGCGGCCAGGACGTCCTCGGGCAGCGAGCGGTATGGCCGGGCGGGGCCGCGCTGGGGACGAGTGGAGCCTGCCTTTGGCTTGGTCTTCCTGGGCTTCTGCACGGGCGGCTCGATAGCGGTCGTCATGGCCACGGCGATTTCGGACATGTCTGGCGGGTTTGCTCGCCTGGCCCTCCGTTCGGGTGCACGCCGTGTTTCGTCCCTTTTTTTTCCGGCGGTGGGAGGAGGAGCTGGTGCAGCGCGTTGGGCGAGCACCCTCGGCTGTTGGTGGCTACGAGAGCCTGTAGGAGCGAGGGCTCGGCGTGGACGACCCCCTGCATGGCCAGCCGGCGCAGGACCAGGATGCACAGCTGGGAGCAGAAGACGCCCGCCCCGGCCCAGGAGAGGGGGTTCATGCAGTCGAGGTCGCTCTCGTACGGAAGCATGAGGGGGATGGCGCACTGCCAGAGGTCGTGGCTGTTGTACGGGATGGGGAGGGTCATGAGCTGCAGGATCAGGGCGTACGCGGCCTTATACCCCCGCTGGCTCACCGGGAACCGCAGGGCCTCCCAGTTGGCCGGGAGGGGCAGGCGGCGGGTGGTAGGGGTGATGGCGCACGGCCGGTTTGGGTTGTCGATCGACGTGTAGAAGCGCGAGGCCTTGCCGCGCTGGAGGAACAGCTCCGAGTGCACGTACGGCCCCCGCGTGGTCTCCATGACGAGGAGGTCGTGCCAGTCCTTGGGCGAGCCGCGCCGGAACGCGACCCCCAGATAGTATTGCTGCGTCATGTGCTCGGGTGCTGGTTGCAGCGCGAGCGCTTTATATACGGCCTGTTTTCGAGCGGGAATGGCGTTTTACTCAAACGGGCAGTACCGCTCGGTGAGCTGCCGGGCGTTCAGGCACCGGGCCAGCTCGTCGTGCCGCGGGGTGTGCCGCTGGCAGAAGGAGAACTGGCGCATTTCGCCCGTGAGGTGGTCGACGCGCTCGATCCTGTGCTGGTTCGCCGGCTCCGAGCAGGCGGGGCAGACGGCGCGGGCGCGGACAGGGGGCTGCTTGCTCGGCCGGGACGGTTCGTTGTGCTGGCAGCCGCCGAGGAACCACGCGCGCAGCTCCCCGCCGCCGCGGTACGGCCGGACCCGCACGCATCCGGGGCAGAGCACGAACGACTGCCGCTTGTGGCGCAGGACCCTGCCCACCATGTCGATGGAGAGGACGTCTGTGCCCGAGCACACGGAGCAAATTAGGGTCTGCCGGATCGTGTCCAGCCGCAGCTTCGGGGGCAGACAGCTCTTGTGCTGGAGGGCACAGTGCTGACACAGGAAGTGGCGGGTCCGCAGGAAGGTCTGCCGGGCGCCTCTCGTGCAGGCCTGGGCCAGGGCGGTCACTTGGAGCTGGCGCAGGTTGTCCGGGAGAGGGAAAGCCTGCGGGCATGAGGTGAGTCTGGCTGTCAATGAGGCACGCGGGGGTCGGGCGGGACCTGGACCTCCCGCTGTATGTGCCAGAGGAGCTGCCCGTGCAGGCCCAGCCCGTGCCCCAGCACGCGGAACTCGTCAGGGGAGGGATAGCCCTGCAGGCGTGGGACGCTCCAATAGGCGGGGAGGTCCGGCCGCGGGCGCAGGAGGGTGTGATCTGGGGCGAACCCGTGCTCCCGGGCTTGCAGGAGGCTGCCAGACTTTTTCAGGCGGGCGACGCGCTCGACCGTGACGGCGGCGCAGGCCTGGATATGCGGCCAGTCGGGCGGGTCCGGGGAGTCCAGCGCCTGCCGCAGCTCGTCGCACAGGGCGGGAATGCGCCGGAAGTACACGACGGTGGACGGGTCCCGTTCGTGGATGAAGGTGGTCTGGGACGGGATGTTCGCCGGCAGGACGCGTGCGACGTACTCCATGCAGGCCAGGTGCACGACGGCTGCGTTGGCCCTGCAGAAAGCCGTCTGTCGCTCGGGTGGGGCCGTCAGCAGCCCGTGGACGCGCGCGAACAGCCTGGCCCTGGCCGCGAAGCACGGCCGCTTCACGGCGCCGCCCGGGTATAGCCCGAGGAGCAGGGCCAGCGTGAGGTTGAGGAGGGCGTCCTGTGAGTCCTCGTAGGTGACGGCGTTGGCCGTGTGCCGGAGGGAGGGCAGGCACTGCTCGAGCACCCCGGAGAGCGAGCCTGGGAGCGGGGCCTGCGAGAGGATCCTGTGGACGACGTAGCCCAGGTCCGGGAGCAGGCTGTGGTGCGGGGCGTCCGTGATGGGCAGGACCAGCAGGCGGGGCCGGATGTGCGGGAGAGGCTCGCCCACGGCCAGCAGGTAGCTGTTCAGCTGGCGCTCGGCCACGTCGACGGGAATCGCGCCGGTGCGGGCCAGGACGTGCAGCGCCTCGATTTCGCGGTCCAGTTTGGGGCAGGTGGAGAAGGGAGGGTGCGGGGTGGATCCTGTGGAGCACCCCTCAAGCATGGAGGCGGGGGCGATCTGGATGGCGCGCCCGCCCCTGTGCAGCCTGTGGATCACGAGCAGGCCGCCCTCGTGCTTGAGGGGGGTTGAAAATCCTCGTACCCCACCCGGTGCTGCTTGAGGTGCTTGATCCCGCCGTGCGTGACCACCGAGTACCGGTTCCGCTGGTGCGACACGGAGGGCACGGGCATGGAGGCAGGCCCCAGTGCGCGCGGCGGGATGAGCATGCACTCGGCCGCGTACTCCCCGGCCTGGCCGTAGATGCAGCCGTACCGCTGGATCAGGCCGGGAACTGGCCGGCCTAGGTAGCACATGTCGTAGAAGCACTTCTGCGTGGTCGAGCGCGAGCAGAGCACGCACATCTGAGCCTCGTCGGGGTCGCCCGGCAGGCGCAGCTCCACGCCCACAAACGGGCAGGCCTTGTCGATGTGCATGCACTCGCACATCTCGCCCATGGCGCACGGGCGCTCGCCGGGGAGGGGCTGGCGCATGAACGACTCCTCGTAGGCCCTGCGCGGGACAGGTATGTGCTCAGGGTCGGGGATCCACCGGCGCCGTCACTGTGTCTGTCGCTACCTGCTGAGGATCGGGACGTCGCGGGGGGTGGGCTCGTCGGGCGCGTGCGGGAACAGGTTCTCCAGCATGCTCCTGTACGGCACGCGGGATAGGATGTGGTCCAAACGGACGGAGGGCTGGCTGGCGGGCTGGTCGGGCGCGTTGAGCCGGCGGAGGATCGTCTGCTGCAGGTCCGACGTGAACGGCACCTGCGGGAGGGACCGTGAGGCCTGCTCCTCGCTCTCCTCCACAAAGGTCTTGCGCCGCTTCTTCACGGCGTGCGTCGGGTCCCACGAGGCGGGGAACATGGTGGTGGGGGGAGGTGCGGACGTGGGTCGGGTCCCCCTTGATTAGCCCGCATTTTTGTCTGGTGTCCGGGCGCTCTCCAGGATCTGCACGGCGACCAGCAGGGCCAGCAGCGTCGGGGCCGGGTCCGCGTCCATCGCGAACCGCAGGGCGTCCAGGGCGGCGAGCACCCCCGCGTTGCACCCCGCGATGGAGGCCAGCCGGCGGCTCACGGGGTCGGGTTCGGTCCGCCAGAGGGCCCATAGTGCCGCGCCCAGCAGCCAGGTCGGGGTGAGGGCGAGCTGGGTATCCGCAGTGAACGCGAACACTGCGAACCGGTACACCCGTTGGAGGGCCGGGAACTCGTCCGCGAAGGGCGCGCACAGGTAGAGGAGGGCGGCCGTGCTGGGGAGAAGCAGGCTCGGCGGGAACCACCCCCGCAGCCAGGCGCTGAGGCTCTCCACGGTCACCAGCTGTGCAAGCTGGGCCGCGTCGGACGGGACATACCCCCTGCTGGGCGCGAAGGCCAGCACCCAAGCAGCCGCCAGCGCCTCCCCGCGGTGTAACCCTCTCAGGGCGGCGGACAGGCTGGCGACCAACAAGTACTGCGCGGTGAGGGCCATCTGCCCGTACGGATCCAGGGCTTGCGCCAGGAAGAAGACCGCGACGAGGCCGGCGCACGCGAGGGGCGCGTCGGTGCCCGCGCTCACCCACTGGAGGACGGTGTTGAGCGCGATCGTGGACAGGACCTGGGCCATGACGCCCGAGACCCTGCCAGCCACGGCCGCGCGGGGCGGGACGGCGCGCAGGAGGACCGCCAGGGAGCAGCAGGCAAGGACCAGGTCGGGCGGGCTGGGCGCGTGGCGCAGGAGGGCCTTGGTGCTCTTGCTTCCCAGCAGGGCAAGGACCCCCTGCTCCAGCCCGACGGCCAGGGCGTTGTAATGGTCGTGGGTGCCCATGATTCCTCCCCTGTCTACTCGACGTGCCAAGGGGCGTATTTAAGTAGACCCACATGCCCTGGGATCGAGCATCATGAGCGCACAACCATCATCGTACAAGTTTGCCGCGGGCACTGGCGGGGGGGACCACGCCATGGGCCTGGCCGCCGCGCCGGACGCTGGTGTCCCGCAGGGCACGGTACTCACCCGCACCCTGTACGTCAATATCACCGGCTCGCTCGCCAACCTGAGCATGGCCGGGCCCTCGGGCGGCTCCTGGAAGCTCGTGGACGGCAAGCAGATTGGGGTCTTCGGCATGGGCTCTGAGATCGACACGCAGGTGGCCACGAACCAGCTGCGGACCGCGCTGATCCACGAGCTCAAGGTCCTGCAGGACCAGTCCACGTTCCCCGTGCCGCTCGGGGTCACGATCAGCTGCGTGCCCGCCCACGAGATGACCAACCTGGGGGACAGGTACGCCTACACGGTCCTGCCCCGCGTGCAGAACACGGTCTCCCAGACCATCTACCAGTGCGACCCGGGCTCCGAGGAGGGCCTGCAGTGGCGCAAGGACTACCCCAAGTGGACGGCGGCCAATCTGGAGACGGAGGGGGTCCTGCACGTCGACAACAACGCCTGGGTTTTCGTGCACGAGACCCACCCGGTGATCGCGCTCCTCCGGCACAACTCCAGCCTCATCGGGTGCCGGATCGACGACCAGCCCAAGATCGACCAGGAGTGGTACAAGGTCTCGCGGCAGGTCCTGAGCGCCTGCTGCCAGACCCTCCGCACCAAGGTCCTGAGCAAGGTGACCTCGCACGATCTCAACATGTTCCAGGTGCAGATCAAGCGCCTCAACGCGGAGACCTGGGACGACATGAACGACGACGGGGTCGCCCACTGCCTCGGCCAGACCAAGGAGCAGGCCTCCCAGTTCATCACGACGCCCTACTCGTACATGGCCCGCCTGCAGATCAAGTACGAGATCCAGACCCTGTCCTGACCCACCCGCTCGCAGGAAACAGGCTCCCACCTAAGCCGGCTGTATTTAAAGGAGGTGCTGGCCCTCCCGCGAGATGTCCCCCCACCTGCGTCTCCTGCTCCCGCTTGCCTGCCTCCTGGCCTTTGCGTGCGCTGACCGGCTCAGCCCAGCCGACGTCGATGCGCTCAAGCACGTCGAGGCCCACATCGAGGCGACCCTGCGCGGCCAGAGGGCCGTCGAGGACGACGTGCCTGTCAGCGTGGACGTGGGGAATCTGCCTGGCCCCATCGACGAGTCGTTCCTGCCGCAGCCGCCGTTGGGTGGGCTTGACACGACGACCCCCCGCCCCACCGTGCGGAATGCGGAGAAGCTCGGCGATGTCCCGCCGTGATTGCCTTTTCTGAATGAACGCCTGTTGTCCCTGAATGGCTTGCGTGGGGCAAGTAGCATCCGCGTACCCCGTATATAAACCCGAGCGGCGTGCGGTGGGGAACAGATGTTGGGCATGGACCAGGGCCAGCGCTCCAATGCAGTGGGCTTCAACACCGCGTACCTCCCGGACGGTGAGGGTGCACGACATGGCGGGGGGACCTACACCGGCCAGGCCGTCGAGCCCACGATCCAGGACTACGAGAACTTCTTTGGGCCCTCCGCCCGCGACATCAAGACAGACCTGCAGCGCTTCAAGCGGCACGGGCGCTGGCACCTGCCGGATATCCTGCAGGGCCCTAATCCCTGGCTGACAGACCGGATCGACGGGCTCATCACGGACGCCACCAACTCCCCGTTCACGACCAAGATCCTGCCATACAGATACAAGGAGGAGGTGGACGGCAAGATCAAGTGGAACGTCTGGTCCTTCGACGAGGGTATGGCGTCCCGCGTGCCGTACGAGTCTGCCGCTCGCACCCTCACGCAGTCCAAGCGCTCCTTCGCGGGTTACATGGTCCGGCAGGGCATGGCCATCGTGCTCGAGCACAACTTCATGATGACGCCCAAGGGCCGCGAGAACTTCAGGAACCAGCTCAACCAGCTCATCGGCAGCATCCAGTACACCAACGACCTCGACGTGCACATGGCCCTGATCCTGGCCCCGTCCTACCAGAAGACCATGCGTGAGCGGTACTACACGTCGGACAAGTCCCCGGCCCAGATCTGCAGGGAGTTTGCGGACCTCTTTGGCATGATGCAGAAGAATGTCAACGCGCTGGACATCCTGATCGAGGAGGGGAAGGCCATCCTGCGCACGTGGGGCGGGCCCATGCCAGACTTTCTCCTGTGCAACTCGAAGCTCACGTTCCAGATGACCATGACCCCTGAAAAGACCAACTACATCACGCAGGGCATCGACGGGGTCAAGCGGCTCCGGCAGGGACCCGACCTGGGCAGCTACCGCGGTCTCTCCATCATCCACTCGCGCTCCTTCGCCATGGAGACAGGCCAGCACCCTCGCGACGTGCTCCGGCGCCGCGTGCGCACGGCCGAGTACTACCGCATCCTGCCCAGCAAGAAGAACGTGAACCGTGAGTTCGAGTTCTACAACGAGGAGCGCGACACCTGGTTCACGCTCTCGTTCCACGACCTCCTCAAGTGCGCCAGGTATGAGCATGAAGATGGGAATGGTAACGACAATGCAGCGCAGGTCGACGGTATCTACCACAGGCTGGCGGCGTCGGCGGCGGGGACGGGGTCTGGCCAACTGAGAGAGCCGATGCAGCTAGGCGTCTCACTACCCCACACGATGTTGGGCGCGCGCTACCAGATTCGTGACTCGGACAACCCGGGGGGCCTGGATGTGTTGGTACGTTCTGTGCAGGCATTGTTCGCGAACCACACGCCGCTCTCGTGTTTCGCATTTCCAACCTTGGTGGACATTCGCCGTGGATCTGGCACCTATTGGTACCTCAGGGGATTCACAGATAACTTGGGCATTAAGATCATCCCGCCGAAGAACAATGAGGTCTGGGACATAGTGTCTCGTTTCAGGGCAAGTGCTCGGGATATTCCGCCTGCATTGGGCCAGACAATGCTCGGGGTGGGCCCGCTCAGCTCGCGGATGCTGGAAAGTATGTATATGACCCTCAAAGGACAGCCCTTGAACGACCCGTTTGCTAGGAAACCGTCCATTGCTGCGCCGGGTACGGGGGAGTGGTTCGCAGCGTACGCCTTCTATCTGGAGATCTTCAAGCGGGGTGGATTGGCGTGTGATTACGTGATGGACCTTCCTGGAGGAGTGGGTTTATCGGAAGAAAGTCTGGATGCCCTCCCTTTCAAGCCTGGTGGTGTTCAAGCTGTGGATGTTTCCTGCCAGTACCTCGCTGTAAGCAATGCTATTGGTAGCGTGAATCACCAGTTCCACCTGAGCTTGCCTGTATCTTTTTTCGCGGACGGAAGTGCAACACAGGCGACAGCAGTGGCTATCAGGCAAAAACAAGGAAGCAGATTTGGAAGTTTGGTGGGACACAGGGCACTGCTGACCATTGACGTGCTGGCTCCTCTCCTGGCCAAGTATGACAGGAATGGTACTATTATGACAGGCTTGCAGTTGCTTTTGGCCAGGACTGATGATGGTTTTGAAGAAAGCCCAGAAAATCGACGCTTGAATGCAATGGTAGATGCATATAATTCAGATAGTAATATTGAGTTTAGCATAGTATTCAACAGACAGATGCAGGTCTGGATCCGTGATTTTTTTAAAGAATATCGTCGTGTAGATTCTGATGTTGGTGATGGAGAATTGCTGGCTCTGGCTGGAATTTCGACAATTCCTATGTACCTGACATCCCAGACCCATATCTTGCATCGGGTGTTTCAAAATGGATCTAGGCCTCTTGCTAATAAACTTGCAACGCTCAGGAAGAATTCGTTTGGACACCTGAGCATTGAAATGCTTGAGTATTTGAATCAGAATCGTTTACAGTTGAGGGCAGAGTATACTGGTGATCGTGCATCCCATCCTTGGTTCGCTGATGTTGACACGCGGGTGGAAGGATTTTCAGCTCCAGATGGTAGCGCAAGGAATAACTGGAATGTCGCAGTGTTGGACATGTTTTCCGCAATCCATGACAGGCTGACATTGGATCCCTACTTTGCCATCCGCGACTGTATAACACCAGGTACATTCAGGCCGGCTGTCCTGTACGCTTGCAACTTGTTCGCGCTGGAATGGATCCACGGATTGCGTGGTTTCTATGAGACCAACCCTCGCATTTCTGCCATGGTTGCCACTGGTGGCGTGCAGAACGTGGTGCTGGATTTGAACCAATTCTTCGACGCGTCCATGCCGTATCCGAGGGAGAGCCATGAGCCGGGGAGGGAGGATCTGTCGCGTGTGGAAAACGTGGAGCTTGTGATCGTCCGTCCGAACATCGAGCACAACATGCTGGGTGTCATCATGGGGCTGGGGGGCGAGTCGCTGGGCAACACGCTGTGGGGGCAGACGGAGCTGAGCGTGTACGACGACTCGATGCACGGGATCTGGGGCATGTCGTACAAGTACCACGAGCGGGCGATTGTGTTCAACGAGAAGAACCTGATCCGCATGTGGGACATCGCGTACGACGGGTACAACGGCGGCAAGGATGACACGTACGTGAATTGGCTGGACAAGCACGACGAGTCGGCGCCGCATGGCCCCACGGCCTTCAAGGAGGCGACGCTGGATTTGAGCAAGAACTACCGGGGGCCTAGCATGATGGTGATGGCGTTCGTGCACGACCGGACGAAGCAGGACGACGACGGGCGGAACGTGTACGACCACCACTTCCGGCGCAACTGGCCGTCCCCGATCGTCTTCTACGACCTGGGCAGGCCGGCGCGCGAGACCCTCGCGATTGACTACGACAACGTGCAGACCGTGGACGTCCAGGAGTTCCGCGTGTTCAACAACCCGCTGTACGACGACTCGTACAGGGCCTATCGGGACATGATGCCCGAGTTCCGGTCGATGCACCTGACGCGCAAGACCGCCGGGCAGTCGAGCGCGGACGCCGAGACCGCCACGGACAGCCTGGCCTTCCAGGGGTCCATGCGGATCAAGGAGGGGGGCATGGTGATCCAGGAGGTCCAGGGCAGCGGGCACCACGGGCCGGACTACGTGGGGATCGCGTCGGTGAGGGCGGGCAAGGGCCAGAAGGTGGCCGGCCAGGCGCCTGCCCCGTACCGGCTGGTCTGAGCCTCTGGGCGGTGCCTGCTGTTCACTCTCGGGCCGAGCCTCTAGGCCGTACCTGCTGGTCCGAGCCTCTAGGCCGTACCGGCTTGTCTGAGCCAGTATATTAGATTGAACTGCTGGGTGTGTGTATCATGCGACCTGACGACTTGCACCTGCCTGTGGGTGGCATGTTTTTCCTGTTTCTTCTCGGGAGTTCGAGCGCGGCGACGAACGCGACCAATGCGACAGGCGCTCCAGCAGAACCATCCGCAGGTACCCCCCTGAGACTGTCCTTCGTAATTGACGGTGTCGTGTACGTCATGCAGTGTAATTTTTCCGGGTTGAACATGTCCAACTGCACGTTCGCGACGGACCACGGCCTGACTGTCTCCCCTCTGTCAGGCTCAGGGAGCACGGACATCCCTGTGTACATGGTGGCCATTATGAGCACCACGCTGGCCTTGGTTGCGGTGTTGGTTGGTTTGGCAGCGTACCTCGTGTGGAGCCGGAACACTGGCAGGACTAGCCAGGGGTATGTTCCGATGGCACCGCAGTACCAGCAAAATTCAGGCCCGCAGTTCCAGCCAAATCCAGGCCCGCCGCAGTACTATGGAGAGCCAGATGCGCCGTACTCGAGGCAGGCGGCCCGCGCGGGCGAAAGGCCCAAGATTATCAGCGTCAACCTGGTGCAGCCCTGCCTACCGCCGGACGCCACGATGGCATGAGCGTGCTGTTTTTATTGAAACAAACGCTCAGATCCCTGTGCCGAACGTGCGACCCGCGGAGATCTCCTGCTCGAACTGGAGCCACACGTTGCTGTCCTGGGGCTTCTCGGCCTCGTCCCGGCCGCGCTTGCGGGAGGCCTCATCCCGGAAGTCGCCCGAGCCCCTGGTCCGGAGCTCCTCGTTCTCGACGCGCATCCGCTCGATCTCCTGCAGGCGCTGGGCGTGCACGTTGGACGCGCAGCACACCACCTGCCAGACCCCCGCGTCGTCCTTGGCGTCCTCGGCGAGGCGGGTCATGCCGGCCTTGAACTCCTCGCGCACCTTCTCGTCCTTCACGGCATCCTGCAGCCAGTTCATAATCACGGTGTCCAGAGCCTGCCGCATCTCTGCGCGCTTGCCCTCGGACAGCTTGATGGTCTTGGCCTGCTCCTCCTTCAGGCGTTCCCGCTCAGCCTCGAGCAGCTGCAGGAGCTTGGCCTTCTCCTCCTCCAGACCTTTGACCTGGGTGAGGATGGAGGAGAGATCCTGCTGCGTGCTAGAAATAGAGGAGGTCATGCGTTACCTGTGCAGGGGCCCGCCATTTATATACGGGACGCGTCGGCTGCCAGACTCCGCCAGTCCGCCTCGTCGACCAGGACGGACAGGGTGGTGACCTGGGCGCCTGGTGAGTAGTACCGTGCGGGCGTGGTGGACCGGATGCGCAGAAGGGTGAGCCCTGTCTGGCCTTTGCGCCTGACGTGCAGTACGGTGCCCGGCCTGACCGCGTTGAGGAGCAGGAACGGGGGGCGGCAGCGCTTGCGGACGTGGATGAGCAGGGCCCTGCCGGCGTTCTGCGGGCCCTCGTCGATGAGCCCGAACCGCTCCAGACCCGCCTCGACGGCCGCGTAGTTGCGGGAGGAGACGTGTTTTCTGGGCGGACTGGGGGACTGTTTTTGTAGGGTGGGCCTGTCTTTGCGCGCAGGTGTTGGAGGTTCCCGTGGCCGCTGGTCCCACGCCGGTGGAGCGTGTGGGTGCCCGGGTGGCAGCGGGTACGGGTAGAGGTCTGGCCCCTTCTCCTTTTTGGTTTCTGTCTCCCAGGGGTTGTGCTCTTTGGGCTTGTGGACCGGCTCGACGCGCAGCAGCTTGGGCTCCTCGGTGGGTCCCGTCTGGACAGTCACTGCCTGCATGGCCCACGGGGTGTCTGGGCCCATGGGTTCGCGCTTGATGACTGGCTGTCTCTTGGTCGGGGTTTCCTGCTTGACGGTAGATCGCTCGGGCTTTTCCCGCTTGATGGCGGGAGGCGTGAAACCCGTGAGCATGGGCCCTGCGGTTTGCGCGTCCCTCTATATACAGGATGGCTGGGTTTCGCCTGTTCCGAATGGAGGCCTCGCGTGGGACGGCGTACGGGCTGGGCCTGTCCCAGTGCGCGATCACGCTGGGCATCGTGCTCTTCTCGCCCGCGGTGGAGGTGGACGTGTTCATCCCGCACGCCAGCCTCAGCGGGAACCACACGGCCATCACGCTCGCCCACGAGGCGGTCAGGGTGCACATGGGCATGCCAGTGTGCGCTGCCTCCCTCCTGGCGGCCGTGTTCGCGACGGTGGCGTACAAGGCGGACGAGCAGAGCCTGGCCGCGCAGGATTTCCAGCCGGACGTGATCGAGCAGATGGGCATGTGGGACGCGCTCTTCTGGGCCTACTGCCTCATGGCGCACGGGATCGCGGTGCTGCTGGTGTGCGACCCCGTGGACGCGTTCGGTGCTGTCTCGGCCACGGCGTTCATGGGTTACTTCCTGAGCCGGGCGTGCTATCCCAAGGGCCAGCACGTCAATCTGACGCAGGAGAACCTGAACATCCTGGGCTACGGGCTGGGCGTGATGCAGATGGCCCTGCAACTGACGAGCACGCGCGGGAACGGCATGTCGGCGGTGATGCTCATGGTCGTGCTGGATTATTTTATGGGGATAGGGCACACATATGACAGGCAGGCCACGGTCGGCACGGTGAGCAACTGCCGGCTCTTCTACATCTGCGCGGGCACGATGGGCACGGCCTTGTTGTATGCCATGAGCGGGCCGGAGGGAGGTGCAGGAGGGGCAGTGTTTTCATGATTCATAAAAGACGTAGCTCTGGCAGAGCAAGCCAATCAGGGGCGGGAGCAGGTCCATCCCCGCGGCCAAGAGCACCCCGCCTATCAGGAAGACCGACCCCACCAGCGCGAGGACCGGCACGACGGTGATGAAGGAGACCCACGTGCAAAGCCTGTACCCCGCGAGGTCGTCCCCGCGACCTATGATTGTCAGGAAGCGCGCCATGCCCCGCTTGAGGGGCTCGCCGACGTGCTCGTCGAACAGGCCGATCCCGGTAGGCGAAATGGTCTGGAGGTACAGGCAGGTCTCCTGATCGGTGTCGCACACGGCGAAGGCCAGCGGGTCGACCCAGGCCACGAAGTCGAGCTCCGTGCAGGACCGGAGGCAGGTCTGGTTCGCGTCGCACACGAGTTTGTCAGGGAAGAGGATCTGGCGCGGCAGGAGGGCCTCGACGGTCGCGATGACGTCGGAGAGCAGGCAGGTGGGCAGGAGGGGCGCGCAGGTGGGGGCCATCCCGAACACGTACCACAGGATGAACCACGGGTAGGACAGGAGGAACAGGATGGACAGGAAGCCCATGCCGAGCGCGCCGGAGACGGTGTGGATCAGGAGGAACAGGAGCGCAAACACGACGGTGGACATGATGAGGTCCTTGTCGTGGCGGGAGCACGTGAGGGTCGAGGCCAGGTCGCACTGCGTGAGGCTGACGAGGATCCACGTGAGGGACCACTTCTGGTCGGACGTGAAGAAGGCCGCGAGGTGCTGGGGCCTCACGCCGGCCAGGCCCAGCATCCAATGGAAGGCGGTTGAGGCCCAGCTGTCGGGGTTGGAGCCAGTGTTGGCACTGGCGTTTTTCGAGGCGACGCCGGGTGTCCAGCTCCAGTCGGGCAGGTTGGCCCGGAGTGACCGGTCGATCCTGGGCCCGGGCCTGTCGAAGTTCTCGAAGTACATTTTGTTGATCAGGACGACCTGCGTCCCGAGGTCGAGCGCAGACAGGGCGATCGGGCACGTAGCCAGCGAGTAGGAGTAGCGCGGCGGCCATGCGAAATCAGCGGTTGACCAGGCGCCGTACACGCGCTGCGGGAGGAACCCCGCCGCGTCGGGGCTCTGCATGATGCTGGCCGAGTATTGCAGGACGTCCTGCGCGGTGAGGAGGCGCCGGCGGTGGTGCGGCTGCTCCGGCGGTGCGGGCTCCGGGCTGGCGCGCCTCGGGGGGCGAGTCCTCTCCCTGGGGCTGATCCTCTGCTGGATCCGCTGGACCGCCTGCTCCTTCTGTTGGCGGGCGTGCTCCTCTGGTGGCAGGTCCCCGAACAGGACCTCGTGCACGTCAGCGTCGATGGACCTGACCCACAGGAGGTACTCGAGCTGGTTGGCGATCATCACGCCCAGCGCGCGCACCGGCTTCATCCAGGGGTGGTGCATGAGCGCGGAAATGAACAAGCCCGGGTTGAGCAGGAGGGCCCGCGCGGCGTGGGGTGCCATGAGGGCGTACACGAGGTCGTCCATGGAGAGCAGGAAGGTCTCGTGCCCCGCCAGCGCCTCCGTGAGGTTGTACCGCGCGAGGACCCGCCGCCCCACGTACCGCCAGAATCCGCAGGTGTGCAGGACGTGCGTCTCGAGCAGGCCGAGCTTCCCGCCCGCCTGGTACGCGAGGGCGAGGGTGCTGCAAGGGGCGGCCGTGGTGTTCCAGTCCGGGGCCACGAGGAGGTCGTGCAGCGCCTGGGAGTCCGCCAGCTCGTACTCGCTCTCGTACGCGTCATATACGGGTGGGCCGGGCTCTGGCACGACCTCTTCCTCCTCGGAGAGCAGGCGCCGGCCCGAGGCAAAGCGGAGGGTCTCTGCCACGACCATGCGCAGGGGCTCGTTGGTCCCGGCGCGGGAGACGTCGCTGCAGATGCCGGTCGAAACCTGAGCGCAGGGCAGCATGATCAGGTCATCCATGTCGAAGGCCCAGCGCGCGAGGTCGTCCCGGCGGTTGTGCAGGTACCCGCAGATCCTGGTGGGGTCCACGGCCGTCCGGAACCCCGACCGGTCGCTGCAGAGGTCGTAGGACGGGGCGCCGGCCAGCATGCACGTGCAGCGGGCGGGCATCCCGGTCGGCGGGAGGACGCACATCAGGCGGGCCGTGCTGGGGCAGTTGGCGCACGGGATCGTCCCGTAGCTAACCGGGCTGAGCGAGGACCGCAGCTCGCACTCGGAGGTCTGCCCGCACTGGCGGTTCGCGGCGCAGGACGTGTGTGTGGTCCGGGGCTGGGAGCAGGTGCACTGCTGCAGCAGGCTGTCGCACCCGTACTTGTTGATGCCTGGCAGGGTGGGGTCCGGGCACGTCGCGCACAGGATGTACTCGGTCGAGCCGGGCTCCTGGATGCACGTGCTGGAGGCGACGCACGAGAACATGGAGTTCTGGCCCAGCGAGGGCGCCGCGTTGGCCCAGCACATGGTCGGGGCGATGGAGGTCGTGCCTGCGCTGGTCCCCGTGTACCGGTCGAGGCGCAGGTCCAGGCAGGGGAACCACTTGTAGTCGGGATTGGCCTTCCTGATCACCTGGAAGTCGGCGCACGACCGCTGGGAGAGCGGGGACAGGATGAAATCCTCCATGTCGTCGATCACGTTCATGATGTCGCTCAGGTCGAAGAGCGTGAAATTCTCCGGGTACAGGCTCCGAAGGCGCTCGTCCTCCACGAGGGACATGATGCCCGTGATCAGGTCGTACCCAACGGCGAAGGCGCTGGCGATCGCGCCCACCTTGGCCACCGCGCGGAACGCCCGGCCGGCGGGGCCGAAGATCCTGGCCAAGGCGCCCCTCTGCTGGGCGGTCCTGCTCTCTGGGCGCAGATCGGCTGAGTCCGGGATGTTGTCCACGACCATCTTCACGCCGTTGACAGTCACGGTCTTCTTCTTCTTGTTGGACTGCGAGAAGCGCTCGGTCAGCATGCTCTGAAATTCGACCCCCTTGGCGTACTTGGCGACAAAGGCGGCAGGCAGGATGCCCTGGAAGACCTCGTCCATGAAGTCCTGCAGGATCTCGAACCCCGCGCCGGTGATGCCCAGAAGCTTTCGGAGGCCGGCGAGCAGCTGCAGGGTGTACTTTTGGATGTAGTTGCACCAGACGTTCAGGAACCACTCGACCGCGTTGTTGAGCCCGCCACAGGCCTGGTGCAGGAAGGCCATGATCCGCGCGCCCACCACCCCGGAGTTGAGCAGGGTGTCCACGAGTAAGTCCCCCACTGTGTTGAGGGTCTCCCGGGCCTTGGATCGGATGTAGGCCCAGTTCTTGCCAATCTGCTGGCGCGCGACGGCCCGGCCGCTCGCGACGAAGAGCTGGAGGGTCCGGAAGGCCATGCCAAGCACGGTCGTGGCCAGCAGGGCCACGTCCACCACCACCACCCGAACCGCCTGCAGGACCCCGACGAACAGGTTCACCCCGTTTGCGGGGCACGACTGCTGGTAGGCGCGCGCGAACTGGACGAGGCTGGAGTCTGTGCTCGTGTTGTGCGGACAGGCGCGCGAGTCCACGCGGTTGTAGAAGGCCTTGACCGAGTCGTGGATCCAGGCGTTGTTGCTTGGCTCGTAGCTGGCCGGGTGGTAGACAAACGGGCTGGGCATGCACTCCGCCTCGCCCCGCGCGATGCAGTTGGCCTGCCGGATCAGCTCGCGGGCCTGTGCGATGGCGCGGCACACCCTGTCCGTCGTGTTGTCGATGGGACAGAACGTGGTCCTGGCCATGGGGTCCTCGCCCGTGCCGTTCAGGACGCGCGTGCTGTAGCTCCGGACCATCCGGGGGCACATGGTCGTCCGGCTTCTCTCCCAGTCGGCGCGGGAGATGGCGCCCTGGCACCCCTCACCGGTCCGGAGGGCGTGCGCCGACGGGCAGTATACCCAGGGCTTGCGGGTCCAGAGGGCTGGGTCCTCCTGCCTCGGGGGCGCCTCCGTGCGATTCGGGGCCGTCCGGTTGAGGAAGAGGCGGTGCGGGCTGTGCATGAAGTTGCGCATGAACTCCCCGCTCCGCCAGCCCGACGCGTTGAGGGCAGGGCACCGGGCCGCTCCCGCTGGGCAGAGGGCCTCCCGCAGGTCCTTGGCGAGCAGGCGCTCCGGGCTCACGCGGGTCAGACGGCCGAAGCTGCTCTCCGGCGGGATGGGGCGGCCCTGCTGGGATTTGAAGGCAGGGGGTCTGGAGCACCGGGAGCACGGCACCCTGCGGGCCTCCCTGCGGGCCAGGACCTCTGCCAGCGTGAGGCGGCTCCTGCGGGGTAGGGAGAACGTGTCGTCGACTGTCGTGTTGCACTTGAATATGGCCGACGTGGCGAACAGACTGTCGAGCAGGCAGCGGGCGTTTGCGGGAACCCTCTCGGCCTGCAGGGTGAGCAGCCGGCCGGTCGCGCACGCGCCGTCCCGAACCGTGTTCTTGCCGCTTGGGGCCAGGTTCACGGCAGCCTGGTACTTGTAGCGGAACGGGCGAAACCGGTCCAGGATGTGGCACTCGCGGTGGGAGGGGCTTGAAGCTGCCTCCCACTGGCCGGCCACCGGGGTGCCGTCCCGGAGCGTGCCGTCGACCAAAGGCCAGTCCAGCTGCATCGCGCACGGGCGGGTGGCCTTCTCGTTGCTGACGGAGGGGAAGACGTAGCTCTCGACGGGCTGGTTGCCCAGTAGGGTCTGGATGGTCGTGCGGAGGGAGCAGGGCGAGTTATGCTCGACAGGGACGAGGCACTGGGGTTGGGGGATGTCCAAGACCACCGGGCAGGCGCAAAAACCATTGGAGCTGCGGTACTTGCCCAGGAACTGGCCCGCGCCGTTGGGCAGCATGGTGGGGTGGGCGAACCTGCCGCCGTGCACGCGGTGGAACAGGTGCTTGGCCCGCTTGGCGCTCGGGAGGCTGGGGGAGAAGCTGGTATAGTCGCCTGAGTAGAAGGCCCACCGCTGGAGGGGGCAGCTGGGTCCGAGGTAAGCCGAGTTCCTCTCCCCTTCGTACAGGCGTTTCACGTCATCGCTCTCGGCGGTCATGGTGCTCTGGACCGACCTCAGCCAGTCCTGGACGTGCAGACCGGTGGCAGGGTCGTCCAGGAAGCGCTTGTCGCCCCGGACGCCGAGGGCCAGGCGCTCGACGGACATGGTGCTGATGAAGTCGACGGTCTCGTTGTCGCGCGCCACGGCCACGCCAATCCGATGGCCCCCGTTGTCGTCCTCGTCGATCTGGAGGAACCCGTATGGAGCGTCGCCGCCGTACCAGAGGGGGTTGGTCCCTGTGAACATGCCCGCCTCAAAGTCGTCTGGGATGGCCCACTCGCTGGGCTCGTACAGGTTCTTGGCCACCGTGTAGTTTTCGCCTTCGTACGCGGTGCCGTCGAGCATGTTGATCGAGTTGCTGGGAGGCGAGCCCACGGGCAGGCCGTCCCGATTTCCCAGGAGGCCCTGGTCGTGCATGCACCCGTCGCGGTCCTCCTCGGCGGCGTGGTAACACAGGTTGTAGCCGTTGTACTCGCCCGTCGCCTCGAACCTTGGGACGCCCACCTGCTGGACCAGGCGGCGGTGCTTGTCCTTGCACAGCACCGGGGCCCGCGCGTAGTACTCGGTGCAGGCCTGGTTGCCGTTCTCCAGGCAGTAGGTGTAGATGTACTCGCGCGACCCCTGGCCCGGGCTGGTGAAGTCCACGTCGCACATCTCGTACGGGTTGAAGTTGCCCAGCAGCCAGGGGTTGACCGTGCGGAACCGGAGGGTGGCCTCAGACTCTTTGCGGCACACGTGCTGGGCCTGGTCCCCCTTGCACACCTCGGTGTCGTCGAACAGGGCGTCCACGAAGCGCTTGCGAAGGGAGCGGTTCGTGTTCGCGTAGTAGAGCATGATCCCCCTGGAGAGCACGCTGCGGTCCAGCGGCCACTCGAGCTGCCCGCCGGCGGGGATCTTGACGCTCCCGTCGTGCTTGTAATGCCTGGCGACGTGCTGCTTGAGGCGCAGGTAGTGCGGGTTGTTGCAGGTGGTGAACTTGACGGCGGAGGCCTCGTCCGAGGAGATCTCGCACATGATGGCGCGCTGAGGGTCCGGCTGGATGTTGCGCTCGTAGTCGAGCAGGGCTGACAGGTCGACAGCGTCGAAGGTCCAGGCCCGAGGCGCAAACCACGGAAAAACCTTGGGGGGGAGGGCCGGGGGGTCGGCCAGTTTGGTCTCGCGGTACCGCAGGCGCATCTGGGCGTATACCTGATCCATCACCTGGGCCTCGCACGACGGGTTGTTCTCCGTGCAGGCCCCGCTGTCGATCACCGCGCTGGCCACGTACCGGCAGTTGAACCGACCGTTGCGCCGCTGGTAGATGGGGATGCTGGAGCAGTCGGTGTCCCCGCACGTGCGCAGGAGGTCGACGCGTGTTCCGCCCATGGACCTGTTCGCCAGCCCCCCGCAGTCGTTGGTGTTGAACTGGGGCAGCCGGACGAAGGCCGGGTCGTAGGCCGGGAGGAACACGCACGTCCTGGGGACCGACTCGTCCATCTCGGTGGTGCCGTCCCGCGCAGACAGGGCAGGAGTCAGACTGACGGGGAGCGGGCGCGCCTCGAAGTCGTACGCGGCCGGCGGCTGGTCGTGGAACCGGAGGGCGCCCGTGCTGCCAGAGGTGACCGTCTCAAGGGGCAGAACGCCCAGCTGAGAGAGCATGAACTGCCTGGCCTCCTCAATGACGGTGCTGCTGGCGGCGCCGTCCTGCCGCTCCAGGTTCACCGGGTCGTAGTCGGTTAGAGACTCGATCCAAGTGTCCCTGCGGATCCCGACAGACTCCAGCTGGTCCA
>SXGR01395713.1_pt1 | contig 25252 bp, 20 predicted proteins | sample 3174711 | NCBI WGS metagenome assembly SXGR01 (sample SAMN11356860, study PRJNA531348) | freshwater metagenome | isolation source: freshwater sample F1-60 | place: China: Fuxian Lake, Yuxi | collected 2017-12-25
ATTTGATGGCGCGCATGCTGAAGGAGAAGGGCGATCATCCGCGCGCGGGAGCAAGTACTGCATGGGTGCCTTCACCCACGGCAGCCGTATTGCACGCAATACACTACCACCAGGTCAATGTAGCGGCGCGCCAGCAGGAATTGAGGACGCGCCGGCCGGCTGACCTGAATGCCATTCTTACTCTGCCTCTCCTGATGGACCGCAGCTCCCTGACCGCTGAACAAATTCAGCAGGAGCTGGACAATAATGCGCAAGGAATACTCGGCTACGTCGTCAGATGGGTCGATCAAGGTATAGGCTGTTCGAAGGTCCCCGATATTCATAACGTGGGATTGATGGAAGATCGGGCTACGCTGCGCATTTCCAGTCAACACATCGCCAATTGGTTACACCACGGAATATGCACGCACGAACAGGTGATGGAAACGCTGCATCGAATGGCAGTGGTGGTGGACGGCCAGAATTCTGGTGATCCGCTGTACACAAGGATGGCACCCAACTTTGAAAATTCGCTGGCATTTCAGGCTGCATGTGACCTGGTCTTCGCTGGTATGAAACAACCAAACGGGTACACCGAGCCGGCTTTGCATCGGCGTCGATTACAACACAAACAAAGTCACTGAATATCTCCCGCTGGAGCCTGCGAAAATCATGTCTGGACAGAATCAATCAGCACTCAAGTTCGCTACTTTTCTCATCACCTGTGTCGTGTGGTCGCAGACAGGGTTGACCGCAGAAAATGCGCATCCCGGCGCCGTCGTGTTTCAGCAAAACTGCAGCAGCTGTCATTTGCCTGCCGCACTCGCAACTACTGACCAGGCGGCACCTGCGCTGGAGTATTTGCAGACACTTCCGGCCGCGACCCTGGAGTTTGCACTCAATGAAGGTGTGATGTACGGACAAGCATCGGTGTTGAGCAACGCGCAAAAAGCGGCAGTGGTCGACTTTCTCGCCATACCCGAGGATGACAGCTGGCTGGCAGACACCCTGTGTGCGCCTGATAACCGTCACGTGGACTTGCAGCAACCAGTGTGGCTCTCCGGTGTGGGAGTCGACAGCTATGGGTCCCGCAATATGAGCAGTGAAAATGCGGGTCTGCAAACTTCTGATTTCAAAAATCTGGAACTGGCATGGGCCTTGGCTTTTCCGAACGAGAGTATGTTGCGTTCCTCTCCGGTAATGGTTGGTTCCACCCTGTTTTATGCCGCGACGGGCGTGCGCAAGGTAATGGCAATAGACGCAAACCTGGGCTGTGCAAAATGGGTGTTCGATTCCCCCACCCGATTGCGCTCTTCACTGGCGTATGGCCAGCTCGGTGATGCCGGTCCCTATGCATTGATCTATGGTGATGCAGAAGGTCATGTCTATGCGATCGACGCGGCAAGCGGTGTGCAGCTGTGGACTACCGATGTGCGCATTCACGGTTACGGAGTCAGACTCACCGGTGGCATGGTGCTGCATGGTGACAGAGTTCTGGTGCCGGTTTCGGCATCGGGCGTGCAACAGGGTGCCACACCCACCTTTGAGTGTTGCATAGGGCATGGCGAACTCATCGCGCTGGACGCAGTGACCGGGGCCATCGAATGGGTGTACCACACCATGCCGGAAGCCGAATATACCGGCGAGCTGAATTCTATCGGTGTGCGTCTGCGGGGTCCCTCCGGTGCGCCGATCTGGTCCACGCCTACTGTCGATGCGAAACGCGGTGTAGTGTATGTAACTACTGGCGAAAACACTTCCCATCCCGCCACCGATACCAGTGATGCGGTAATTGCTATTGATCTAGAGACTGGAGAGCAGCTTTGGGTATTCCAGGGCTTGTGGAATGACGTGTGGAATATTGCCTGTGGGCCCATCACCGCGGGCCCCAACTGCCCCAATCAGGCGCCGAGCACACTGGCGGACAAAGATTTTGGCGGTTCCGCTGTGCTGGTTGAAAAGGCGGAAGGGGATATCCTGCTCGCCGGACAGAAAACCGGTGATCTCTGGGCGTTGAATCCTGATAGCGGCGCACTTCTGTGGAACCAGCGCATCGGGCAGGGATCGACACTTGGTGGCAATCACTGGGGCATCGCCACCGATGGTGAACGCGTCTTCCTGCCAATAAATGATCCCGGTGTGGCACGTGGCACCTATGTGCCACAGCCCGGAATGTACAGTTTTTTCGTCGCCACCGGAGAGCCTAGCTGGTCACACCGGGCTGCAGTGAAGTGCGACGACCGCTCTCCCAGATTGCTCGCCTGTGACACTCGTTATGGGCACTCGGTAATGCCATTGCTCGTCGATGGCGCGCTGATCAGCGCAGGAATGGACGGGCGGCTATTCGTCTTTGACAAGGAGAGCGGCGACATTCTGTTTGAATATGACACCGTGCGTGACTTCACCACGACAAATGGTGTGCCCGGCATTGGCGGTGCCATCGACTCTCATAGCATCGCCGCGGGTGGGGGCATGCTGTTCGTCAATTCCGGTTATGGCCGCTTTGGTGGCACGCCCGGAAATGTGCTGCTCGCGTTCAGGGCAAGTAACGCACGTTAGGTTAGCGTCCGCATTACTATGCTTGCGTTTGACTATTCGGCCCCTGGCGATTCGGCCCTGTTCTATTCGGTCTCTTCTTTTTCCAGCGCTTCGAGGCGGCGGGCGCCGGCTAGTATACCCACCATCCCGTAATTGCCTTCGTGGCAGGCATATTCATACAGTGGCTCGTCGATGCGAGAGAGCGGGTATTCACCGGTAAATGGCGCGGTGAACACAGTGGGGTCATCGACCGTGAAGCCATAGATCAGCTTGTTGTTGGAGCTGCGGCGGAAAGTCTCCGTCACCGTGAGGTTGGCAACGGGCAATCCTCGCAAGGTGTGCCATGTATTGAAGTGTTTTGTCTCTACAACCAGCGTATCTCCGTCCCAGCGACCGATGGCATCTCCCATCCATTTGCGCTGAGTTTCTGCTGCCGGATTACGCTCATCGGTAATTTTGATGATGCGCGCATCGTGCACCATTTCGGCAATGATCACGACATAACCAGGCGTCTGCACGAACTGCAGATGGCTGTTATAAATGATGGGACTCATCACGGGTCCGGACAAATTGCCAAACGCGACCAGGCAGCGTTCGCCGAGACTGCGACCCTCCGGGCCGATGCTCTCGAGTCCTTCTGTCTGCTGATCATCGCGGCGCTGCTCCTGCAGTCGCCCGAGCATTTCCGGTAACAGTGCTGGCAAGCGGCCATTGGGTGGATCGATGATGGCCGAGGTTCGCCATTCCCCATCAATTGTGGGAATAAACTGCGCATCATCGCGCCAGAACAGATCGTAGTTACCGATGGGCGGCAATGACTCAGCAACCTCTGGCGCCGGTCGGTTGGGATCAAGTGGCTCGTTGTTGGCATCGAAGCGTTGCTGTTCGGCACGTTCGATTACCAACGCTTCCTCTTCGGTATAGGCGCGCTTTTCGCCCAGCGCAACCGGACGTTCAAAAGGGATGATCGAGGCATGTTTCCAGACACCCTGCAGGTCAGGTACGCCCCATTCAGTCATCGGCGCTGAGTAATCCTGTGCAGTGACAATTCCGGAAACGAGGAGGACCAGCAGGGGATAAGCAGCAGCTTTGTTCATGGCGTATTTTCCTTGCGCGCAAAAGGTTCGACTTTGAGACCGCTGGCGGCGGGTAGGCAACATACATCGAAGAGGCAGGTTTACAGGCTAACATGCCGCGCCTTCCAGTCAATTGGCACCATTAACTGAACAAGAACAGAGCCTGCTCACAGTGAACTGTGATAAATTGTGATTTCAACACCGCCACGGACAATCGGCAGCGCACAAGTGGCATGATTGAGCCGGTTCACCCATATTCGATTTTAAAAAAACAGCTGATAAAAGAGGGGATAGAGAATGCGTCTAGTACAAAAAACAGCACTGCTGCTGGCAGCCACCATGGTGTCACACTTTGGTTATGCACAGGACCAGGGCAATGCCCGAGGGCCGATTGGCCCGAGCCCCTACGACGTGGTGCGGGCCTGGCACAAGCCATTCGCCAAGCAGGGCTTTGCCTTCGGCGGTAATTCCGGTCTGTATGCCGAATCTCCTGATCGCATTTTCGTCCTGCAGCGCGGCGAAACCTTGCTGCCATTCCCCCTGCCCGCCGAGTTTGAACAGCATGCCGGCACGCTGGGTATCAATGTATTGCAGCGCACCGAGTTGCGCACTTGGCAGAACTGCATGTACACGCTGGATAGAGATGGCAACGTCAAAGAGCTGTGGAATCACTGGGACTTCCTGTGCGCCGGCTCCGAAGGTCCAGGACCGCACCGCATTCGCATCAGCCCCTATGATCCAGACAAAAAGGTCTGGGTTGTCAATGAAACATTCAGCCAGATTTATGTGTTTTCCAATGACGGCAGCGAACTGCTGAAAATCTTCGGCGAGAAGAATGTCGTTGGCAATGATGGCGCCAATCACCTGAGTCATCCACAGGATGTCGCGTTTCTACCAGACGGTCGGGTATTGATCGCTGACGGTTTGGCAGAAGGCGACAATAACCGGATCATCATTCTGGATCAGGAATTGAACTACCTCGCTGAATTTGGCGGCAACGGTGCCGGCCCTGGTCAGTTCAAGGGCATCCATGCCATCGGCATTGGTCCAGGCGGACGCATTTTCGCACTGGATCGCACGGGTGGTCGCATCAACGTGTTCCGTACCACCGATGACCCGGCAACGGTTGAATTTGTCGATGCGTGGGACGGATTCACGCTGCCTCTGGACATCATCGTCAATGAAGACGATGTCTGGATTACCGACCTCGGTCCACTGCGTTTTGTGAACCTGGATTTTGAAGGCAATTACAAATACACCTGGCTGGTTCCGCGGGAATTGCCAGACGGCTACATTGAAGTACATACCTTCACAGTGGACCAGGAAGGCAATATGTACGGCGGCGACAACCAGTATGGTCGTACCCAGAAATTTGTACCACAGGCTGCAGCCAATCCTGAGTTGCTGATTCAGCAACCGTGGGTTGCGCGCTAGGGGTTGTACGGTAGGGATTACAGGTTAGGGTTAGCACGTAACGAAAGTATTGTGGCAACCTGAAAACAAAAAGCCGACTCTTTACGAGTCGGCTTTTTTATTGCGAGGCTTTCAAAAAGCCAGAGATCAGTTGTTTGGCGTGGTGCTGGTCTCGATGCCGAGCGGCGCGTAGTAAGTACCGCCCGCGCTTTCAATCCGGGTACGCCGTTCGCGCCATTCCGGACCGGCGGAACCACCTTCCTCATACTGCAGATCCTGACGCAGGTAATTCCAGCTCGTGGGGTCCAGTTCCTGAGCCATGGTCCAGTACTGTTCCGCCTTCGCATCATTGCCGTTCGTGAAATAATGCGTGCCTAAGCGAAATGCCGGCTGCGCCATTTCCGCTTCCGGGGTGCGCTGGAAAATATTCTCACGCACTTTTTCCAGGCCCCACACATACTCGCTGTCTGCACCTTTGGCCACCCAGTCGCGCACGATGGGCACATACTGATCGTTGCCAAACGCGCCGTTGGCATGTATGGCGGCGTAAGTGCCTTCATTGATGCGCTGTATCTTGCCCGCTTCATCAATCCAGACACCGGAAGGCACATTCACCAGGTTATACAGGGCGCTGATGTGATGGTTCACATCGATCACCGCCGTATAGCTTACATTCGCGGCATCGAATATCGGACCCGCCGCCGCTTCCCCGCCAGTGTCCTGTGCGAAGGAAATAATCTCAAAATTTTCAGACTTCAGCTCTTCGTATATTGACTGCCACACGGGCACGTCTAAACGGCAGCCTCACCAGGAGGCCCAGGTGAGTAGAAGTACCTTTTTGCCACGGAAATCCGACAAGCGCACGATGTTGCCATCGCGATCCGGCAGCGCGAAATCAGGAGCTTCCCCACCTTGCAGAAATCCGCGTCGCTCCAGCGGCATGGCACCAAAACTCCAGATACTGTCATCGTGGTCAGCCACATGAGCCTGCTGCAATTTATCGGCAAGCCCGGTGACATTCACCCAGCCCTGGCCACTGCGGGTAACATACATGTCGCTGTCGCGATCCTGCAAAACCGGAATGCACAGGTCATCCAGACAGGCGCCTTCGGGTTTCATGACAAAGTCATTGATCCGCGTGAGATCGGCAGGGGTCACCCACAGATCACTCGCGTCGGGTAGGGTCTGCTCAATCGCAACCACCCGCTCGTTGTACAGCACGGTAGCATCCTGCGCTGTCACGGCAGCCGCAAACATTGCGGTTCCGAGCAACACACCGATGCCAGTCAGGTTCTTCATATTGACGCACTCCTTCAGAATATCGGGAAAAAGCGGGGAAAACTGCCACGCAGGGTAGAGTAGTGGCAGACAAACAGCAATAGCGAGGATCAGGCCTGTTCCATCGTGATCGTGTAGTCGTACCAATCAACAATCTTGCCTTCCCTGATGAAAAATACGCCGACGCCATGCCAGCTCTTGAGCGCGAAATTCGAGAAATAATCGATGCGTTCGTTGATTACCATCGGCCCACGGGCGAAGGTGTCGAGCACATCGAAGCGGTCTACATTGGCAAGGATGCTCTGGATGCGGACCGCCACGGCATCGCGGCCGTCTGCCAGATCTGTAGTTTCCGTCATGCGATAGGCGCCGTCGTCCGCAAAAAATTCCATGAGTTTGTCGAGATTGTGCTCCGGCCATGCCGCGCAAAATTCATTCACCAGTTGCACATTCGCCTGTTCCGCCTCAGTCATCTCAATGCCAGTCATTGCAGTCCCAGCCAATTCAGCCCCGTGGGCCGGACGCGCAAGGCCCGCAAGCGCGATGGCACCAGCCCCGGTAGACAGAAATCCGCGTCGATCCATAAGTAGTCCTCTTTAGAATAGTTGGTTAAATAGCGCCATCACTCTTTGCTTGCAAGTCCCAAATGGCAAGACCAACAGCGAGCAGGAAAGAGACCGCAGCACTGAAAAGTAAAAACATCAGTGATAAGAGCGCTACGTGCCGGTTTCGACAACGCGTATCGACAGCCCTTCGCTTTCGTTTGGTTCCTGAAAGTACTTGCTCAATTCCCTGAAAACGGCTTCAGTATCAAATGCAGCACGCGCTGGCTGCTCAATGCGCCTGCGGGCGATCTGAGCGAGGCACACTTCGTCACTCGCTTTGACATACACCAGTTCACATCTTGAGTTGGCGAAGCTGGCCAGTTCGGTAAACCACTTCCGGCGCGCCGATGTGTTGCCCGGAAAATCCATGACGACATGGGAGCCAGATTGCAGAATATTTGCCACAAGAGAAAACAGCAGTGGTTTCATTCTGGCAGAATAATGCAGGTAGTCTTCGAATGTACTTATCTGCTGCGAGTAAAGCGTCGATAGCCACTCATCTTCTGAAACGAGCACTGCACTGATTTCCGCAGCCAGTATTTTTGCCCGCGTGGATTTTCCAGCGCCCATCTTTCCGCAGAAAAAAAACAAGGTACCCTGATTCAATTTGGTTTCACTTCCCGCAGATACTGCCCAGATTAAAGAACTGGGCCAGAATTGCTTAGTCTTTTTATTTCAACATCCGGCTGCGATCTCTCACAGCAATCGCTCATTTATTTCAAATTTTTTGACCAGATCGAAAAGGTCATCTGAAGGGCCGTTGCCACGAAACTCATCCAGTGCTGACTGAGACGCCCACTCTTCAAATATATTCACCCGATTGAGATCGACGGGGTCTGGAGAAACAGCGAAGTCGATGCAGCCTTTGGCATTGCGTGCGGCGATAATCGCATTTTTTGAGCGCCTGATAAACTCGTCGCGCTTTCCTTCCTCAATCTCAAGTTTTCCACTGACTACAATCATTTTTTGCAGCTATTGATCTGTGAGGTATCGCGCCAGATATCGCTCCCGGTGATGGAACGGTTCTCAAACGGTTCTCAAACGTGGTGGGTAGACAAATTACCCGCAGGCCGTTTTGGATGTCCCGCACTCAGAAGCGATGACAAATTGACGCAGTTGTTATGCTCTGTCGCTCTCGCTTTTACCGAAATAAATGAAATACAGAGTAGAAGCCACCCCTAATAGCCAGAGCACTACCCTGCTTATTGCGGTCACGGTAGGAGAGCCGTTTTCATATCCAAGTTCAAACAACATTGCTTGATATATCAAGATGTCTGCTGCGTCATAGTACCAACGTGACGCGAATACCACCGTGGCGGTCAAATAGAGGAGGGAAACCAAAGCTCTTAACTTGTTCGACAGAATATTTCTGGCTGAAAAACTCGCCACGATTGTCGCGAAAGTCACCGTAAGCCAAAATTGAGACTGGGCATCTATCGAAGATTCAGACAGGAGTATCAGTTCGAGCAACTCGGCAGTAGTCGGATTATCCATTCAGTTCACCTTGGGCGCACGACGCCAGCAATACCAGGAGCAACGAACTCTTCGAGTTGCCTGGACTAAAAAGTGCTATGGCGCTACACAACTGAAACTCGTGGCGCTGTTGGTGTCGCCCTGACCATCCCACTGCGCGCTCATCGGGTAATTGCATAGCGGACGTGTCATGGTTGTCACTCCATTGTTGATTTTGGATGCGACGATCTGCTCCGGGGCGATGCCACGCTCCACCCAGTTCTCCAGTGCCGTGAGCGCATCGAAATTGTCAGGTCCCGGTCCGCCGCTGCAATGCCCCATGCCTGGCACCAGGAACAGGCGCAGGAAATCGTTCGTTTCTGTCAGAGCAGTTTGCCTGTCCTGGTTCGGGGACATGCGGGCGAGCACTTCCTCGAAGTAATTGATGGAAGACACCGGTGAAATATCGGGGTCACTGAGTCCGTGATAGATCAGCAGTTTCGCGCCATTGTCGCGCAGTTTGCTCAAATCAGGATCGTTCGCATCCACCATCGGCCCAACTTTGTCGAGTGCAAACTGCAGATCCTTGTCAAAATCAAAACTGCGGAAATCCCAGTCAGGGTCTTCGAACACCATATAACGAAAGAATCCCTCACCGCCGAGCCAGTGCAGGGAATTGAATGGCTCGCGACCCGTTACCCAGGTTGCCCAGCCACCGCGGGCAGCTTCGCCGCCGCGCAACAGTGGTGGAAATATCAATTCACCCGCTGAGTTGCTTACCCCGGACCAGATCTGGTTAACAGCAGTTACTTGTTTCTGCGTGAGGCAACTGGTGTCATCAACACCAGCAGGACAGGCCAGCAGCGCTGGATCGAAGTCGCAGGCCAGAGGATTATTCAGGATGCCATCGGCAATACCGTCGCGTGCATCGCAGGCCTTGTCTACCGCCGCGCCGAGTGCGGCGAGTTTCGTCGGAGGCAGATAGCTCTCCGCATCGGCCAGCAGGGCCAGTGAATACCAGAGGTGTCCGCCAGCATAGAAGCGCGTCCAGTTATGCGCCGGGTCACCGGCGATAATGCCGTCGTAATCATCAGGATAACGCTGCGCTTCCATCAATCCCTGTTGACCGCCTTTCGAGCAGCCCACGTAATACGCGTACTGCGGAGGTTCACCATACAGTTGCGCCGTCAATGACTTGCCGTGAACCGTAGTCAGGTGCAGCGCGCGATGCCCGAAATCCTCGACCAGATCTGGCCGGCCCAGTGCCCACGAGGCATCGAAAGCCACATCGCCTGCAGCATGTCCGGTATCGGTGCTGGCAGTGGCATAACCGCGATCAAGTGCCGACAGCATCGCCCCGTAGCTGATGGTTCCTGCCATGCCGCCATTGCCCACACCCTGGAACTTGCCGTTCCAGTCACGCTCTGGCAACCACACCTCGAAATTCACCTGCGGCTGGGTCATTGCCACCACGCGGCAAAAAGCCGGATGGGTCAGGGCCGCTTCCTCATCAGGTGCTTTAAAGGTGTTGGCGGCGAGCAGCTCCGCGCTCAAGATGGTGGTGTCAGGAAGCACGGTTTTGAGCAAACTGGCGCACTGCGTTGGCGAAACTGCAAAATTCGATTGCGCAAAAACAGGCGAGCTGAGGAGTGATGCAAGCAGCACAAACACGGGCAGTACCAGCAAAAAAAGCCCAGTTGTTGATCGATTCTGTGTCATAGACCACCAATGATTTTAGAGTCGCAATACTTGCAAACGATCTTACTCCAGCGCTATCAGAGAATCGAAGCCCAAATTTCTTCTGGTTGCGATGAATACAGCCGTCTGAAGTATTGGGAACAATGCCGATCTGAAGTAATGAGAACTGCATCACCAATTCACCACTGAAACAAAAGCTCTGCCTATACATTGCTGTTATCAGGGCGATAGTGTTGGTGATATTGCGGGTTTGTCTCTATAAAATGCAGTGAGAAATAAAAACAAGAAAGGAGATCGTGCCTATGCGTCGCATCAAGCAGTTGGTTCTGGTGTTTCTAATTCTGATACTGCCATCCGGTCTCCTTGCCCAGGATGGTGTCCGGCTGAACCGGGTCATTGATTTGCTAGCCAATGGTCAAGCCGCCTTCGGGGTGCTCTCCTTCGATTATTCTCTGGATAATGCCCGTTCCCTGGCCAGCTCTGGTCTCGATTTCATCATCATCGACATGGAGCATGCCCCGTTTGATGTAGAGCGGCTGCGCCTGTTTCTGCTGGGTATGACCGACAAGCGCATGATCGAGGAGAAGGGCAATCTGCAGCCGAATGTGGTCCCGTTGGTGCGAATACCCGCCACGGGCAGCGAAGATATGGTGTGGCAGGTCAAGCAGGTGCTGGATGTAGGTGTGTTCGGTGTGATGGTGCCCTCCGTCAACAACCGTGAAGAAGCTGAACTTGCGGTGCGCGCACTGCGTTACCCGCAGCTGAATGGCGCTGACGACTATGAGCCCGCCGGACTGCGAGGTCGCAATCCGGCCAATGCCAGCTGGTATTGGGGCATCAGAGACTACCATGAGAAAGCCGACGTTTGGCCCCTGGACCCGGCCGGTGAGCTATTGGCCATCATCCAGATTGAATCGCCCGAAGGGGTGGCGAATATCGACGCCATCCTGAGTGTGCCCGGCATCAGTGTTATTTTTATTGGCCCTTCGGATTTGAGCACAGCGATGGGTTATGCCAGCGCGGCAGCACCCGAAGTGGAGGCGGCGATCCAGACAGTGCTGCAGGCCTGCATTGCCTCGGGTGTTCCCTGCGCCATCACCACTTCGGCGAATACTGTAGAGCAACGCATTGCGCAGGGCTTCCGCTTCGTGACAGTCGGTGCAGATGGCGGTCTCTCCGGTTTCACCACCGATGCCCTCAGCCGCGGCAAAACTGCAGCCGGGCGTTAAGTGAATCCTCTTTGCAGCCGTAATGACCCATGGGCTGTGTAAGAGGATTGCTCTTGCCAATCGGGTGGTGCATGACTTGTGTGAATTCTCATAACTATCTGATTTTATTATTTAAACTGGTTCGCTGTCACGGCACCTTGATGGCCGCTGGCTGGACCGGATCGTTGGGTGTCCCATGCTAAAAGGTCCCATGCTAAAAGGTCCCATGCTGAAAGGTTCCCCATGCTGAAAGGTTCATTTGCATGAAACAGCTCCTGCAGCAAAAGCGGCGTTTGCTGGGTGGTCGGGAGCTTCGCTTCCTGTCTATCTATGCGCCATTCCTGATCGTCATCGTCATGGCGATCGGTGTTTTCCTGTACCTGCTGGAAGCACCCAGTCTCTCTGAATTGCTGCCTTTGTTTGGATTGCTGTCAGGCGCCATGCTCCTGTCCGGGCTGATCTCATGGAATTTTGCGACGTCGCTGCATAACAAGGATAAAGACTTGCGCGAGAGTCGCATGCTGCGCGAGTCATTCATGGAGAAAACCCAGAGTGGTCTGTTCGTCAAAGACACCGAGGGCAAGTTTCTCTATGCCAACGACGTCTGGGCTCGCATGCTGAATTCCAGCAGCAGCGCTGTGGAAGGTAAAACGGACTACGATTTTTTCCCGCGTGAGCAGGCAGACCTGATGCAACACCAGGATGCCACGGTTATAGCCAACGGAGATCGCATCGAGTTCGATGACATTCTCGCCGCGGCGGATGGCGTGTCCAAGTTTGTGCTCATGAAATTTTGTATGCGCACCCATAGCGGCCGCATCTATGCCATTGGAGCCATTGCGCATGACGTCACCAAGGTGCTGAAGACAGAAAAAGCCCTGCAGGAAAGTGAACATCGCTTCGAAACCCTGCTCGATATGGCTCCAAACGCGATAATCATTGCTGATACCAGCGGGGTTATCCAGCTTGTCAACAAGCAGGCATCCGTGCTGTTCGTCCGGTCAGAGGAATCCTTGCGCGGAATGAATCTGGATAATCTGTTGCCTGCTGAAGATCGTGAGCGCAATCGCCAGCGCCGTGAAAACTTTGTCAAATCCCCTACCATTCGTGTTATGGGAACCGAAGACGAGATGTTTGGTGAGCGCGGCAACGGCGAGCGCTTCCCCATAGACGTGGCGTTGAGCCCGGTCACAGTGGGTGATCGCTTGATGATCATGAGCATTATTCGCGATGTCACCAGGCAGAAAGAAACGTTGCATGACCTGCAGCAATCTGCTGAAAAGCTGCGGGAACTTAACGAAGAGCTGGAACGCGAGCGCAAGGGGCTGGAAAAGCGCGTGATCCAGCGCACCAAAGAGCTGGAACTGGAGAAACAGCGTGCCGAGGAAGCGAACAAGGCAAAGTCCCTGTTTCTCGCCACGATGAGTCACGAAATTCGCACACCGATGAATGGTGTGATCGGCACTATCGACATACTGCGGCAGAGCAGCTTGCGCCCCAGACAAATGGAGCACGTGGAGATCATCAAGGATTCAGCCTACAGCCTGCTGACTGTGATAGATGACATTCTGGATTTTTCCAAGATTGAAGCGGGCAAGATCGATCTGGAAACAGAACCAGTCGTACTTTCCTATCTGGTCGATTCCACCTGCAGTGCCATGCAGCCAATCGCAGCCAGGAAAAATGTGCGGCTGCGCTTTTTCCGGGATCCCAATTTGCCGGATGCAATCATGTCCGATGCAGTACGACTGCGTCAGATCATCATTAACCTGGTGGGCAATGCCATCAAGTTTTCTGGAGGTGACCACAAGCAGGGCAGGGTTGATGTGCGCTTCGAGGCAGCCACCAGCTCCAACATGTGCATTCGTATCATCGACAATGGCATTGGTATGTCGCAGACAGCCATGCAGGCGGTTTTTGAACCTTTTTCGCAAGCAGACAGTTCAACCACTCGACGATTCGGCGGAACCGGTCTCGGTTTGCCGATTACCAAACGAATTGTTGATCTTATGCGAGGCAAGCTGAAACTGGACAGCGAACCCGGTATAGGCACGACATTCGAAATAATACTGCCGGTCAAGGCGGCAGCGTACAACAGCGAACACCACTTCAATTCCGGACTGGACAGCTCCAGTCTTCACAACTACAAATGCTATCTGTTATGCAAAGATGTGAGCTTGTTTACCGACTGGGCGAACTGCCTGCGTAGTGTCGGTGCACAGGTTAGACAGATTGTTTCGCTGGATTCTCTCGATTTCAAGACACTGGCTGAGCCGGCTTCCGGCACGAGTCTAAATGTAATTGTCGCCATCGATGATGCAGCGAACATAGATGACTATCAGGCCGTCGTTGAGAAGGCTCCGCCGAAGTCCCTGCATCGCCTGGTGCTCGTACGCCCGATGGAGCAACAAACCATCAGCATCGAAAATGAGGAATTTACAATTGTCGGCACCCTGCCAAACCTGAATACGAATTTCGAGTATGTAGTAAGCGCATTGCTTGGTGACGTGGCCTGTCTTCTGGACGAAGAGGAAAAGTCATCGGAATCGGCACGAGTAATCACTCGCGAGGAAGCGCAGCGCACCGGGCGCCTCATACTGGTTGCTGAAGACAATGATATCAATCAGAAGGTCATCAAGAGCCAGCTGGATCTGCTGGGTTATGCCTGCGATATCGCGAGCAACGGTGAAGAAGCGCTGCTGTTGTGGAGCAAGGGAGAGTACTCATTGCTTCTGACCGATTTACACATGCCCATTCTTGATGGCTACGAACTGACGGCCGCAATCAGACGCCAGGAAGCCGACGGCGACAAGCGCCTGCCAATACTGGCTTTTACTGCCAATGCAACCAAGAGTGAAAGAAAGGCCTGTATTGACAGAGGCATGAACGACTACCTGCCAAAACCAGTCCCGCTGGAAAACCTGCAACAAAAACTCGCGCGCTGGACGAATCAGGTAGTGAGCGAGGAAGCGCGCGTAAATGGCAACGGCGCGCAGACGGCAGAAACCGTGAGCGTTTCAGTGCTGGATCTCAGCGTGCTGGAAAAACTGGTAGGAGCCGACAAGGCAATCATCAAGAGCTTCCTGCACGACTACAAAGCTTCATCACAAAATTCGGCAGCGGAGATTGTAAATGCGTATAAAGGCGGACAGTGGCAAAAAGTTGGCAGCATCGCGCACTCGTTAAAGTCATCTTCCCGATCAGTAGGTGCACTGGCACTTGGCGAAGTCTGCGCCGGACTGGAAAGCGCGGGCAAGCAGGCAGACGAAAAGCAGATTCATGAGTTAATGAAGAACTTTCAACATTCGCTGCAGGCGGTGGTTGAATCAATCAGCGAACGGGGCATCTAATGGAACACACGCCGATCAATACGGACATAATCATTGTTGATGATGATCAATTCCAGTTGAAACTTCTCTCACATCAACTGGCGATGGTGGGTTATGAACATGTCACCGCCTATGACGACGGTAAGACTGCGCTTGACCAGATGAAGGGCAAGATGCTGGACAGCACAGTGATAATTCTCGACCTGAACATGCCAAACATGGACGGACTGGAATTTCTGGAGCATCTCAGGAATTCACAGTTCAAAGGCGCTTTGCTGCTGGTCAGTGGCGAGGATGCGCGAGTGTTGCAGGCCGCCGAAAAATTGGCAGGGTCCTATAACTTGCAAGTACTCGGACACCTGAGCAAACCGGTGCAACAGGAAACTTTGCAGAAGTATCTGAATGCACTCTCCAAGAGCCGCAAGAACGCCGCGGCAGTACCGAGAATTCAACGCTATTCTGTGGAGCAACTGCGGCATGGCATTGAACAGGGTCAGTTGTTCAACCTGTACCAGCCCAAAGTATTGTTGAGTACCGGTGAGCTGATCGGAGTTGAAGCACTGGTACGCTGGAATCATCCGCAGGACGGGATTGTGTTGCCAGATGAATTTATCACTCTTGCCGAAGAGAGCGAAATGATCGACAAGATTGCTCGTCTGGTATTGAGAAATGCGCTGAAGGACAGCGTCCTCTGGAGAGAATTCGGTATCAATATTACGGTTGCGGTGAATATTTCCATGTACAACCTGAACACTCGAGACTTCGTCAATTTTCTCGAAAGTGAGCTGAGCGCAAGTGGGGTAAGTCCGCAGGATCTTACTCTCGAACTGACAGAATCCAAGCTCATGCAGGATTATTCACTGGTACTGGATATGCTCACCCGCTTGCGCCTGCGCCGGGTCAATCTGTCGATTGATGATTTTGGCACTGGCCATTCATCCATGGCTCAGCTCAGGGATATTCCTTTCAATGAGTTGAAGATCGACCGCGGCTTTGTGCATACCGCCTGGGACAATGCCACTTTGCACGGTATTTTTGATGGCAGCATGCAACTCGCCAAAAATCTTGGCATCAAGACAGTGGCGGAAGGCGTAGAAGATGAAGCCGATTGGAGTTTTCTTTGGAACTCAGGCTGTGACCATGCACAAGGATACTTTATAGGCAAACCCATGACCGCGGCCGAGTTGCCACAATGGCAGGAACAGTGGACAGCCCGCTATCTGAAAATCGCGGTTTAATCTTCCAGGATGGTATTTCTGAAGATGCCGCTAATGGCTTTTGCCAATCCCTCACGCGTGTAAGGTTTTGTCACCAGTGGTGCGTCGAGTTGCGCACCTGACTTGTCGGCAATAACTCCTTCGGGAAAACCGGAGGTATAAAGAACTTTGATTTGCGGGCGTATTTTGCGCACGGCTTGTGCCAGTTCCACCCCATTGATGCCGCCTGGCATGACAATATCAGTTAACAATATTTCAATGTTGGGGTTTTTTGCCAGAGAGCGCAGAGCCTGTTCGCCATTGGTAGCTGCCAACACCTTGAACCCCATCTCTTCCACATAAGTCACCGCGACTTCCAACAGTTCGTATTCATCATCGACGACGAGGACGGTTTCCGAGTTGCCGATTTTCACGTTGGTGATTTCCAATTCGTGTGGTTCTGGCTGTACAGCGACTGCGTCTTTGGCAATGGGCAGGAACAAATCAATGGTGGTGCCGACACCGGGCTCACTGTACATCCTGACATTGCCTCCGGATTGCTTGGCGAAACCGTAGATCATCGCCAAACCGAGGCCAGTGCCCTTGCCGCGTTCCTTTGTTGTAAAGAATGGCTCGAAGGCGCGGCTGAGTGTTTCCTTGCTCATCCCTTCGCCATTGTCGGTAACGGCAACGTGTACATAGTCACCGGCTTTCATGTCATCCTGAGTTATCAGGGAATCGTCAGCTGACAGATTCCATAGATGAGTTGTGATATAGAATTTGCCTCCGCGAGGCATGGCGTCACGGGAATTCAGCGCCAGATTGATCAACACGTTCTCAAGACCTGAATGGTCGACCAGCACGGGCGGCAGTCCCTGAGTGAGGTCATAACCCATTTCAATATCGGGCCCGAGTGTTCTCGGTAAAATTTCTGTCAGTTCAACGATCATGCTGTTGATATCGGTCGGCTTGGGTTGCAGGGTTTGACGACGAGCGACAGCAAGCATGCGTTTGGTCAGCTCTGCGCCGCGCTCTGCAGCTTTTTTGGCTGTCTCCAGACGTTTGTAAGCTGGGCTCTCCAGGTCAAGCTTGCGCGCCGCAAGATCCAGATTGCCGATGATTACACCGAGCAGGTTATTGAAGTCGTGCGCCATGCCTCCCGTTAACTTGCCTATGGCCTCCATTTTCTGGCTCTGTCGCAACTGCGCTTCCAGTTGCGCGCGGTCGCTCACATCCTGGATCAGGCAAGTCACAGCGATCCCTGTCTCGGACGCGGTTGCTGACAGCGATACTTCCACAGGTATCGAGTTGCCAAGCCTGTCGTGCGCAAGCAGAGACATCACTGGTTGGTGCTCGCTGTCAAATTTGCCAATCGCTTCGAGTTTTTCAAATAAAGACAGGTTTATTTCTGGAACCAGGTCGGTGAGCTTGCGAGCCAGCAATTCTCTTCGCGCAAAGCCAAACAAATCTTCGGCGCGTCTATTAACAAGCGAGATGCGTCCCTTGGTATTGGCAAGAATTACCGCCACTGGAGCGGTCTCCAGCAAAGTGCGAAACTGGGTCTCGCTTTCGCGCAGTGCCTTGCGAGCCTGAATCTGGTCCGTGATGTCTGAGGCAATGCCACCGATGCCGATGATTTCGCCTCTGTCGTCCAGCATCGGAAATCGCAGAATGGAAAAATACTGATCGCCGTTCCTGCCAGCCCATTTCGTGTTGAATTCCATCGGTTGCCGGTACTCGAGTACCTTGCCATCCTGTTCATCGATCATGACGGCGGCGTCGGCAGGGAAGTACGACTTCGATGCGGGATCAACATGAGGACCAGAACTGTCGGCAAAAGCCCGGCAACTCGTGTTCGCCATGTAGTAATTGCCGTCGAGGTCCTTCACAAACATGATCGTCGGATTACGTTCGAAAAAAGCCTCATGCATGATCATGCTGCGCTTGAGTTCTTTTTCCTTGCTGCGCAGGTCAACCAGAGTTGAGGCAAGTGTCCAGATAATAAATGCCGAGGGAATGATGATCGCCAGCAGCGCGATGGAGTCCCCTATAGCAACATTGTCGCGCAGATACAAAACGAAAAAAGTGGCGCCACAGAAAAGCAGTATCGGGATAAAAATGCGAGCGAAGTAGCGAGCTTTTTCAGCCAGCAGGGGATTGGAAGCACCGGGTTTTTCAGTCATCGTTGATGGCCGTGTCATGCTGATTGAAACAACCAGCTTTGTGCCTTGTCGATATCGCGAAAACATTCGAGTTCAGTGGGAGATCCAGCCATGCTGAGATGGCTTTCCAGGAACCTGCCCATACCAAAATCGGCGGCGTCAGAAAAAATAATTGCGGTCTTGCCACCAACACGAGAATTTCCCGTGGTAATCCATGACTGAATCGAACGCTTAAAATCGGTTGATGCAAGGGTTGACCAGCGGCCCTGTCTGGAATCCATGATGATCAGTCGGGTTGGAGATTGTTTGTAATAATCTTCGAGGATGGCGCGCAACTCACCGGATTGCAGGTCACCGACAATCGTGAAGGTTGTGAGGTTTCTCGCCTTGTCTATCGAAAATTTTATTTCAGCCATTATCGCAGAATTTCCAGATCAGACAGCAGCACGGTCGATTGTCAGTGTCAGGAATCCGTGTCACCAGCATAACAGCATCCTTGCCTATTTCTTTGAAAGGGCCAACTCACCCTCTTCATAGAGAGGCACGATTTGCCCGGCGGGGACTGGAGCAATCAATTGTGTTCCCCTGGCGCTGTTGAATTTGCATCTTTGTACGAAAATTACGGAATCAGGAGTATTCACATTCGTGGCGCAGGTGGCAATACCTTTGTTATTTGTTACGGAGATCAGGGAACTGTAGAGAAACTCGGTTTCCATATTGTGCAGAAAATCCGGATTGCGCGAGACATACTGCATATCGATGATGATGTTATCCAGCGGAAGCGTGTCGATGATCGGCAGAATCTCCTCGCCTTCCTTTTCGATGCAAATGGACAATTTGAAACCCTTGATTCGCAGGCGAGACAACACATCGACAGCTGAATTCTGCTTGCGTGTCACCGAGGCTTCGTCAATTTCAAATGCAATCAATTCTCTCGGTACGAAATAACTATCGGCGATTTCTGCCAGAATATCCGGAATCCCCAATTCCAGGAACAGCGTGGAATCCAGCTTGAGAGAGAGCAGCGGTGAAAAACCCAGATTGCCCCAAACTCGCAGCGCTTCGAGTGCGCTTTCGAGAATCATTTTGGAAAGACCTTTACCAATCTCTCTGCGGGACACCCACTCTGTCAGCTGATTATTCTGCAAAATTTCCCCGGTATCCTTGGTCCATCGTGGCACCACACGTACCCGGTTCAAGGCGCTGCCGTGCAGCGGGTTCAGGGTCAACTCCGGCTGATACCCGACAGCGAAGCCAAAATCGAACGCGGTGGAGAGGGTTTTCTGGGGTAGTTGCGGCACTTTTTTTATTCTGGCAAGCAGTGGTCGCAGAGCAGCTTCGATAGCGTCCACAGACATGGGTTTGGTGAGAGTGGTGCCAATTTCAAGATCGTGTACCCGGCCCAGCGCCTGCACCGAAGTCAGGGTGCGCTGATCCATGCCGCTCATGAGAATGATATTGGCCGAACACTTGCGATTGCCCAATTCACGAATTATCTCGACACCATCTGCGCCGGGCATGCGCAGATCAAGGGCGATCACATCAGGTTTGAGGCGCTCGACGAGATCCACCACCTTGAGGCCTTCGTGGACGCAGGTGACCCTGAAACCAAGGTCTTCAGCGACCGCCTGGATTATTTCCCCGATCTCGATTTCGTCATCGGCTACCAGCAAGGTAGAAGGCGAATCAATAGTGCCCTGGGCATTCATCACATCGTGTTTCTCTCTTTTGCAACATGCTACCTATAAGCGCAGGAAAGGCAATGGAACAGGAAGCGCGTCCCCATGGTAATCAATGAGAGTCAATTATGCCCCTGCCATGCGCTTACTTCACCAAGAGCGCAGAAATCGTGCGCGAAATTGCCATGCGGGTTCTCAATATCAGCCAATTTCCAGTCTACAGGGTGCGCAGCCCCGCTCCTAATTCGATGCGGTGCGGAGTTTGATTCGGAACTCGCGCCGTACCAGCAAATAGCTCACGATCCCCTGAATTGTCACTGACAGGATCGAGACATACCAGACTTGCTCGATGGTGAAACCTTCGAGGGATTTGAGATAGATGGCCGTGGGCAGGAATACCAGAATTCTCACGAGGGAGCTCAACAGTGCCGGGCGGGTATTGCCCAGGCCCTGAAATACTCCTGAGCAGGTAAAAACAATTCCCTGCGCAATAAAATTGAGCGAGATGAGTTGTAGAAACTGTGCGCCCACCAGAATGACAGCTTCTTCTGAAGTGAAGAAGGCGACCAAAAGTTCCGGTCGCCACTGCATCAGGATTGTCGTCATCAACATAACCACGCTGCTCAGCAGGATGCCTTTGTTGAAGGTATCGTTTACACGAGGAAATTGCCGGGCGCCAAAGCATTGCCCGATAATCGGGCCCACCGCGAATGCAATCGCCATCGTCGGCATGAAGATGGATTGCATGATGCGACCACCGATACTGAAACCAGCCTGTGCCGTAGCTCCGAAGTCCTGAATAAGCCAATACACCACTGAGAAGTAGACAAACAGAATCAGCATCTCGCCACCGGCCGGCAAGCCGATGTCGAGCATTCGCCGCCAGATATCCAGCCGCGGACGCCACAGGACCATCTGGAATGAGACATACTTTTCGTACTTGAAAAAGTACACCGTCAGCATGATGACACCCACGATGATAGAAAGGCTGCTGGCCAGTCCTGCGCCCAATACGCCAAGTGCCGGTCCCGGCCCCCAGCCAGCGATCAGGATCGGGGCGAGTGCGGTGTTCAATAACACCGTAACCACCTGTACCACCATGGTTGGCTGGACGATGCCGGTTGCACGCAGTGAGGATGCCATTGCCATCATCGCGAATTGCAGGGCCATACCCGGCAGAAACCAGCGCATGAACTGCAAGCCAGCTTCCTTGGCGGCCGCATCTGCAGAAATACTCGCTAGATAGGATTCAGCCAGCAGATAACCACCGAGTAGTGTAATCGCGGCGCAGAAACCGGATAAGACGAAAGCCTGATTGAAAACCAGGTTCGCTTGCGCTTGATCCTTGCGCCCGACAGCCTGCGAGATCAATGCCACTGCACTCACGCCCAGCACCTGGGTCAGCGCCATGATCATGAACAGCAAGGTTCCTGCCGCGCCCACACCCGCTACCGCGTCGTCACCCAGAGCGGCCACAAAATACAGATCCACCAGCAAATAGAGGGTTTGGAATATCATGCCGGCAGCTACCGGAATGGACATTGCCAGAATGGTCCTGGTAACACTGCCCTGGGTGAGATCTCTCATGGGATGGATTCCCGACCAGTTTACATAACAACAAAACGGTCGTAGTCAGAAAAACAGTGGATAGAAGAAAAGTGGTCAGAAAAACAGCAGTCAGAAGCACTGCAGTCGGAACAACAAGACAATCAGTCTCCGCGACAGACGGTGACTGAGTTGAGAAGAATTCAAATGCAGGAGGTTCCAGTCGCCGCACCCACCATGCGGCGCAAGGATAGCACGCCAATCCAGGTTTAGAGCAGGGTCTTCAGTGCAGGCTTCGTCACTTTTCCCATCGCGTTCCTGGGCAGTTCATGCAGAATTTTTATCTGCTTCGGAATCTTGTAGGAAGACATTTTGCCATCACACCATGTCTTCAATTCCTGGAAGTCGAGTTTGGCGCCGGGTTTCAAGCCGATAAATGCAGTAACCGCTTCACCCCAGGTATCGTCTTCCATGCCGATCACCGCGACTTCCGCGATTGCATCGTGCGTCAGCAGCACACCTTCGATTTCCAGCGCTGACAGTTTGTAGCCACCAGACTTGATAATGTCGACCGACGACCGACCCATGATGCGGTAGTACCCGTCCTCGATAATGCCCACATCGCCGGTGCAGAACCAGCCATCCTTGAAGCTTTCCTGCGTCGCCTTCGGGTTATCCCAATATTCGAGAAAGACATTGTCGCCCTTGATGCGAATCTCGCCTGCAAGATTTTCTTCTTTTATTGGTTGATCATATTCATCGAACAATTGTGACTGCACTCCTGGCAGCGGCTGTCCCACGTACCCGGCGCGACGTTCACCGTTATAGGGGTTAGACAGCCCCATGCCAATTTCAGTCATGCCATAACGTTCGAGCAGCACCTGACCAGTCAAATCCTGCCACTGGTTGAACAATTTTACCGGGCAGGCTGCGGATCCGGAAATATTCAGGCGCATCCGCTTGAATCCTGCGCAAATCTCTTTCACTTCCTGTTTGTCGATAGTGTCGAAGTACTGGATCAACTTGACGTAGATGGTTGGCACCGCCATAAACACATTGTAGGTGTCAGCAATGATGTTGCGAGTGATAACTGGAATATCAAATTTCGCAAACAGATGTACTGTGGCACCGGCCCACAGCCCGCAGCTGAGGATATTGATGATGCCGTGAATGTGATGCAGCGGCAGAAACAGGGGAATTACGTCGTTCTCAGTCCACGCCCAGGCATCAATCAGTGTCGTTATCTGGGCGCGAATGGTGTTGTGCGTGCTAACCACTCCTTTCGGTTTGTTAGTGGTGCCGCTGGTAAACAGCATCATCGCACGGCGCTCAGGTGCAATGATTGGCAGAGGTGACACTTTGTCAGTCATTACATCAGCCACCGACAATAATTCGATGTTCAGAGTCTTGCACAGTTCACGCAAGTCATCCTGATACTTGCCATTGGCAATCATGCGCGTCACGCTTGCGCAGCGCAGATAGTGATCAAGCTCGGCAACGGCAGAAGCGACATTCAACGGAATAGCAATGCCACCGGCACGCCAGATGCCATGCATGGTGGTGACATAATCGACACTGGCAGGGATGTAAAACGCAATACGTTCTTCCTGCAGATCAGTCTTGCCTCGCAGCAATCCAGAGGCAAAACGGTTGATGCGAGCATTCACCTCGCCATAGGTATAGCTGGCACTGCCTTCGACCAGAGCCGTTCTCTCACTGGATCTGGTGAGATGGGGAAACATGTTGGCGGTCATCGGTGTGGATCTCCCGGATTAAGAAACAATAGGAGCGCTTAGTAAATTGCGTTGACAATAAAATAAAGGACAGAAGGACCTAACAAACAACCTACGCCCGTGTAGAAAGTGGCAGTCATTGCACCATAAGGTACGAGTTTCGGATCCGTAGCGGCAAGACCTGCGGCGACGCCGCTGGTGGTGCCCATCAGTCCGCCAAAAACCATAGCCGTTTGCGGGTTGTTCAGGCCGATATATTTCGCCACAAGTGGAGTGCCAGTCATGACCAGGATGGACTTCACCAGTCCTGCGGCTACGCTGAGCGTGATCACGGCATCAGTGGCACCGATGGCCTCGCCGGTCACCGGACCGACGATATAAGTGACGGCACCTGCGCCAATGGTGGTGATGGCAATCGCGTCTGTGTAACCGAACGCAATTGCAATGGCAGCACCTACTACAAAGGAAACCACCACACCGGCAAATATGGAGATTACTCCGGCAACCCCGGCCTTCTTCAGTTCGCTGAATTTGACCCCGAAAGCGGTCGAGACTATGGCAAAATCGCGCAGCATGCCGCCGCCCATCAGTCCGATGCCACCGAGAACGGCGATATCAGCTACTCCGCGGGTGCCGCCAGTAACCATTCCGCCCCAATAGGCAGCAATCAGTCCGAGAGTGATAGCGATAGCAGAGCCATGAATTCGACCGGCAGTGAGTCGGTCGGCGATCAGATAGGCGATCCAGATGGTTACCCCCACCAGAGCGAAGGCAACGAGCAGGTTGTTACGGATTAATACGGTTTCAAGAATATCCATTACTTGTTACCTCCGTTGGAGGTCTGCTGCTTATCCGCTGAGGTGGAGGCACCGATTTTGCTGAACACCGGTACCAGGGCAAAACTGACGACAACTGCTGCGGTACCAGCCAGCAGGGCCAATACGCCACCTTCGGTTGCGCCAGCAACGTCCTGCTGGGCAGCCATTGCGACCACGATAGGAATATACATGGCGCTCCAGAACTGGATGCCTGTCGCTGAAGCACCCTCGGTCAATGCCTTGAAACGGCTTGAGTTGCTGGCCATGACCAGCAGCAGCATGGCTATACCTACTCCTCCCACATTGGCTTCGACGCCCAGCAAGGCTCCGAGCAAGTCACCAACAAACATGCCAAACAACAGACAAAAGGAGAGTAAAGCGACACCGTAGACAATCATTATTATTATTCCTTTGCTATGACCAGAGGCAATCAAGAGAGCCGTGATGATATGATGGGACCGCCTATTAGTGCAATTTGCGCAGGTTTCCGGATTTCCCCTGAACACACCGTCGTTGCTGGTCTGAACTGTTCTGGTCCGGGCGCATGCCGGTTTGACAGATAGCGCCGGTTTATAGGTTAATTCGCTGCCTCCAGATGCAGCTGCAGGTTTTAATAATCAGGCTATAACCAGGATAAGGGTTTCGACATGAACAAAGCATTCAGTTCCGCCATCGCAGCAGTCGTCAGCGCACTGCTACTGGCTTCTGCCAGCAGTGCGCAAGATGTAACAACAGAGGTATTGGTAAATGCCCAGGATTACTCTGACCGCTGGGTGACTTACGGCAGGAATTATGGCGCGTGGCGCTACATGCCCGATGACCAGATCAATCGCGACACGGTGGCCAATCTGCGACCGGTGTGGATCAAGCAGAATGGCGTCACCGGAGGGGCCTATGAGGTGACAGCACTGGTGAATGATGGGCGCATGTATCTCACCACCGCCAACAGTCACCTGATCGTGGTGGACCCCTTAACCGGTGATGAGCTGTGGCGATACGACCACGAGTTTGAAGACGTGGATTTGTGCTGCGGCCCCCATAACCGTGGTGTCGGACTGTATGAAGACAAGGTTTTTTGGGGCACTCTGGATGCGCATCTGCTTGCCTTCGATGCAGAAAGTGGCATTCAGCTGTGGGATGCAGAAGTCGGTGACCATCGTGAATCGTTTTCGGTAACCGGCGCACCACTGGTGGTGAAGGACATGGTCCTGATCGGAGTTGGTGGTGGCGAGTTTGGGATTCGCGGTTATATCGATGCCTATGATGTGAATACCGGCGAACGCCGTTGGCGCTTCTACACTACCCCAGGTGAAGGTGAGCCGGGCAACGAAACCTGGGAAGGTGAATCCTGGCGCACCGGTGGCGCGCCCACCTGGGTGACCGGCACATACGATCCAGAGACAAATATGGTGTTCTGGGGCACGGGCAATCCCTGGCCAGATATCAACAATAATGTACGCAAGGGTGACAATCTTTATTCCAATTCTGTAGTAGCCCTGGATGCAGACACCGGCGAATTGCGCTGGTATTTCCAGGCATCGCC
>SXGR01296051.1_pt1 | contig 25203 bp, 15 predicted proteins | sample 3174711 | NCBI WGS metagenome assembly SXGR01 (sample SAMN11356860, study PRJNA531348) | freshwater metagenome | isolation source: freshwater sample F1-60 | place: China: Fuxian Lake, Yuxi | collected 2017-12-25
GAAGAGGCACAGCGCGACGAATGGCACCGCCGTCGGATGGTTGGTTTCGACGAAATCCATCAGTTCCTGCGCTTGGGTTGCGGTGAGTTTTTGCGCGCCGCCGCGGCGGCGGCGAACCCGATGGGCAGGAATTTTGGTCAGCGGATTCTCAGCGATCCAATCGCGTTGCTGGGCGAATTTGAGGAAGCCCGAGAGCACGCCGCGGCGATTGTTGTAGGTCTTGCGTGAGGCGCGGCCGAATTCGAAATACGCCACCAGCCGGACGGGCGTGAGCTCCGACACCGTGGCGGCCGGGCAGCGCTTGGGCAGCCGGTTCATTTCGCGGCGTAGGCGCACGAGGTACGGATCGGAAATGAGGTCTTGCTCAAGTTCGTGCTCCTTGAGCGCGATGTAGTCCGCGATGGCTTCGGTGAGTGCCTTTCGGCAGGTGGCTTCGCGCTCGTTCGCCAGTGTTACACTGACGCACGATGAAAGCGACCGTCCGTGCTCGGAAATTTGGCGAAAGACAGCCTCGGCCTCGCGGACCTGGTCCCCAGTGAGGCAGGTCGTGATCGCCCGCAGGTTCGAGGCGAGATGGAGGGCCTTGATTTCAAGGCCGCCTGGGTCTTGAAGTTGCGGCGGATGCGGACGCCGTTGAGGTGACCGTGGACTCGCCATGAGAAAACGCCGTTTCGATTTTTGAACCGGCGGACGCTGAACGATTGGTTGAGCATGCTGAGGTTGCCACGTCAACCTGGCAAATCTGCTGTCTGCTTTTCGCTCTCAGAGGTAAAAACTGGCGGAGAGGGAGGGATTATAACCCTCGGTGCCCTTTCGAGCACACGCGCTTTCCAAGCGCGCGCATTCGACCACTCTGCCACCTCTCCAGGTGTCTGACTGACCCATAAAAACCGAGTCCGTCATCGGTCAAGGGGTGGAAGAAAGGCCGCCCCTCTAACCGGGTCAACGAGGAATTCGCGTCACTTTTTCGCAGCCACTCCCGCCGCCGTGGGGCCGTTACCGTTGACGTTGGCGTTGCGGCTGGACTGCCCTTGGACGCCGCATACTTCCTTGGCCCGTCGTTTTCGCTGCCGCGCAGGGCGTGTTGCTTGTTTTCAAGAAGCCCGGGGCGATTCCACCCATGCGTCCTGTCCGTTTCTGACACTCCAACCCTGCGCGCAGAGCGGAGCACGAAGCGAGTCAGCCGCCCAGTGAGCGCGCTCCAGACCGACGCGATTCCACTATCGCCAAGCCCCCCGGAGGAACGACTAGTCTCTCCGCGCAATCCTTTCGCTTCCGTGCATTTCAGTTTCTTCAAACTCCTCGGGGTCCTCTTTCTCCTCCTCACGCTGTTCATCGCGTGGCGCACGCGCCGTGATATCGCGAACGGAGAAACGCAATGGGGCCGCGCTCTCTTCCACCGCTCCGCCCCGCTCCGGCGCGCCGAATCCCCGCTGCGCTACTGGCTCGCGACGTTGCTCAACGTCGTGGTCGTGCTCCTCTTTGCCCTCGCGGCCGTCTTCATTCTGCGCGTAGGCGTGCTGCGCCTATCGGGCCGCTGAGGAGGATCCCGGAGGTTTCGCCATCGGCAAGCCGACGCCGTAGGTACCCGGAAGCGCATCGGGCAAGTGCTCACGATTTATTTCCGGGAGGTCCAGACAGATCCTGACCCACCTGTGTATCAAGGAGCACGGGTGGAAGCAGGAGGATTTCGGGGCTGAAGTGAGGAGCGCGAAGAGCGAGGAGATCGGCGGGAGAGAGGTTGCCGCGAGAGCGGTTCTTACGAGCGAAGTTGACGAAGTGTTGGTAGGTGGTGATGGCGGCGAGGAAGCGGGCCGAGTCGCGAAAAGATTCCCGGTCGAAGAATTCGGGTTCGATGGTGGCGTGGCTGGATTCAACGTTGGCGTTGGGGTGGGCGGGCGGGTTGAAGCGGTGGACCGCGCCGACGGCAGCTCAGCTTCACCACCTGGAGCGCCCGGCTCCCACTTTTTCCCAACAGGTGCGGACGGCTCCGGCCAGGCCCCAAGCGGCCTGGCCTCCGCCGCCCACACCTATTGTTGCACCCACTTCACCCCTCGAGTTCCCAGCACACGTAGTTCGATCATCTTTAGCTTTGTGTAAGTTTTGGCTTTGCCCGGGTCAGTATGTCTATGGATCTCCACGGATCTTGGCTTGGCGAACGACCTGCGGCGGCCTACAGCTTCCGGGATGAAACTATTCCCCTGGAAGAACACGGCGGCGGTATTGGCGATCTTAAGCGGTGCAGCGGCGATCGCGACGGCGGCGCCGGTGCCGGTATATTTCGGCACGGGCGGGCCCGGCGCGAAGGGGATTTACCACGCGACGTTCGATTCCGCGAACGGCAAGTTCACCGCGGCCGAGCTCGCAGTCGAAGTCGGTTCGCCCGGTTTCCTCGCGCTACATCCGGCCGGCGACAAGCTTTACGCCGTGGCTAATTTTCCGGGCGGGCCCGGCGCGATCGGTTACAAGATTGGCGCGGGCGGCGCGCTGGAAGTCATCAATTCTTCGCCGACCGGCGACGGTGGCGGTGCGCATATCGCGGTGCATCCGTCGGGAAAGTTTCTCCTCACCGCGCAGTACGGCAATGGCTCGACGGCGTTCTTCCCCCTCGATGCGGAGGGCAGGCTCGGGACGGCGCAGGTGATCAAACATCAGGGTGGGTCCGGCGTGGTGAAGCCCGTGCAGGAAAAACCGCACGCGCACTGGACGGGATTTTCGCCCGATGGCCGCTTCGCGCTCGTGCCGGATCTCGGGCTCGACGGTATTGTGATTTACCGGATCGACCTCGCGAAACCCGCGATTGAGCGCCACGGCTTCGCAGCGTCGGTGCCGGGCGGCGGGCCGCGCCACCTGCGTTTTTCTCCGGATGGAAAGTTCATCTATCTGCTCAACGAGCTGTCGCTCTCCGTAACGACCTTTGCGTGGGACGCCGCGGCCGGCACCGCCCAGCAGCTCGCGAATGTCCCGTCGCTGAGTGCGGAAGTGAAAGCCAAGGAAACGCACAATTCCGGCGCGGAGATCCTCGTGCATCCGAGCGGCCGCTTCGTTTATTTTTCGAATCGCGGCAACGATAGCGTGACGGTCTTCCGCGCCGACCCGGCGACGTCGGCCGTACAGGTTATCCAAGTACAGCCCGTGCGCGGGGCGTTCCCACGCAATATCGCGCTCTCGCCCGATGCGGGCTGGCTGCTCGCGGCCGGGGCCGATTCGAACACGGTAGCCGCGCACAAAGTGAATCCCACGACCGGCGAACTGACTTATCAGACCAAGGGCGTGATCAACGTGCCGGCGCCGATCTGCATTTTGTTTGTGACGCGATAGGCCCAAGGGGCCGAGGGTACTCCGCCCGTTGGGTCGCGGTTGGCGCGACGAGGATTGGTTTAGAGGTGAAGCGGGGTATAACCGGAAGTGCAGTCAGCGCCGCGCGCCGGGCGCGGCACGGGCGTCTGCCCCCGTGAGCGAGGTGGCATCTTGCCCACTCGCCCCCGCCTCCATCGGTGGGACGCCCCCGCACCTTCAATCTCTGACGGCACTTCCAGCTATACCCACACGCGGCGGCACGCCGATATTTTCGTTAGATTTCTACCCTCACTCGTGCATGGTTTCGGTCGGCTCCGCGACAGCCTCCTGCCGAATCCACCATCAGCTATCCATCAACTCCGATCACCCCCGTGAACTCCATCCGATTCCCCGCCTTGATCGCGCGCGCTGGGGGCGCGCTGCTGTTTGCCACTGTGTCGTTCGCCCAGACTCCCGCTACCGACCCGCTGACGCTGGCGAAATACGACACCAATAAAAACGGCCGCCTCGATCCCGAGGAAGTCGCCGCCATGCAGGCGGCGCTGGGAACCCCGGCCGTCATCGACAACAAGTCCGCCGACCAGCCGGTCATTTTATCCCCGTTCGAAGTGGTGTCACAGGATCGCGGTTACTACGCGTCGAGCACAATGTCTGGCACGCGGCTCAACTCAAAGGTTGAGGATCTGGCTTCGTCCATCTCGGTCGTCACGAAGGAGCAGATGTCCGACTTTGCGATGCTCGATATCAACGACATCTTCCTTTACGAGGCGGGCACGGAGGGCACCGGCACCTACACGCAGTTCGAGGTCGACCGCAACGGAAGCCCGACTGACAACTCGCTCAACCCGCAGGGATCGAACCGCGTGCGCGGGGTCGGCGCCGCGAACCTCTCCTTCGCCAACTTCGAGACGAGTGGCCGGATGCCGATCGACCCTTCGGTGCTCGACGCCGTGGAAATCAGCCGCGGGCCCAACTCGACGGTGTTCGGCCTCGGCGCCGCCGCCGGCACGGTGAACATGGCGCCCGCCTCGGCGAACCTCACCCGCGATCGTTCGCAGACGAGCATGCGCTGGGACAGCTTCGCCGGCTATCGTGCGAGCCTGGATATCAACCGCGTGTTGTGGCGCAACAAACTCGGGGTGCGCGGCAACGCCGTCTTCCAGCACGATGGCTACGTCCGCAAGCCCTCCGGCACCGACACCAAGCGGTTCAACACCATGATCCGCTACCAGCCCTTCAAACGCACGACGCTCACGGCCTCGCATTTCTACTTTCACATCACGGGCAACCGGCCCAACACCACGCCGCCACGCGACGCGATCACCGGCTGGATCAAGGCGGGTATGCCCACGTGGGACCCCGTCACCACGACGGCGAAAATCAACGGCGTGCGCGTGCCCGGCACATTTACGGCGTCGACATTGCCGGTCTATTTCACGAGCGCCAGTATCCGCGACCAGTCCGCACTGTTCATTAATACCGACGGTTCGATCGGCTATTGGGGGCCGGGACGCACGAGCAGCACGGCGACGCCGGAAGGTCGCAACCAGAACATCGTCTTCGTTAACACCACGCCGGAACAGATTCGCGCGACCCAGCCGCTGTTCTCGAGCGATCCCTCGGTCACCAGCAAATCGATCTACGACTGGGAGCACGTCAATTTGGCCGCGATGAACCGGATCAACGAAACGACGCTCATGACGCACCTGCAGATCGAGCAGATTTTCCTCGAGACGAGGCGGCACTTGCTCGCGCTACAGACGGGCTATTTTCGCGAGGCGTCGCGGCGTGACAATCGCGCGCTCTACGGCACCGCGGGCAGCTCCGGGGCGACCGGTTTCCTGCACATCGACGCCAACGAGCGGATGGTTGACGGCAGTCCGAACCCCTTTTTCCAGCGGCCCTATCTCGGCTTCTGGAACTCGAAGGGCATCTCGGGCGGCCCCTCCGAGCGCGAGACGTATCGCGCCCAACTTGCCTACCGGATCGACCTGCGTCAGGAAAAAAGCCCCCTGCGCTGGGCCGGCATGCAGCAACTTCTCGGATACGGCGAATACAAGGCGAACCGCTCGCGCTCGACGATCTGGCGCGACATGCTCGTCTCGCCCCATGCGTGGAATCCCACGCGCACGGGCACGTCCACCAATTTTGCCCCGCTCAATACCGCCTTCACCCATTACCGGTACTACGTGGGCGACAACCAGGGCTTCAACGCCGACCAGGGGCCGCGCGATTTCGCGCCCGGCATCTATCCGTATCGCTGGGGTGGCTGGACTAATCCGGGCGCGGCCAACGCCACGCCAAATTTCGTCACCGAGCAGGCCAAGCTGGCCCCCGATTTCTGGTTCGATTCGACGAGCACCTGGGACAAGGCGATCCTGAGAACCGGCGGTGTGGTTCTGCAAAGCCACCTCCTCAGCGATCGCATCGTGTCGACCTTTGGTTTCCGCCAGGACGCGCGCGACCAGCGGCAGCGCGGCACCCCGCTGTTTCGCGCGCTGCCGGACAATACCGTCGTGCTCGACTACGACTCTACGTTTAACCTCAACCCCGCCGACTGGGTGCATGCCGAGGGCAAGACGAAGACCGCGGGCGTCGTCGTGAAGCCCCTGCGGTGGCTGAATTTCCACTACAACCAGTCCGACAGCTTCCAGCCGCAGGGCTACGCGGTCGGGCTTTACCTCGGGCCGTTGCCCGACCCGACGGGGCACGGCAATGACTACGGCTTCTCGCTGAATCTGTTCGGCGGCAAGCTCGTCCTGCGGGCGAACAAATATGAGACCACGCAGATCAACTCGCGCAACGGCAGCGCGCGGATCATCGCGCAACGCGTGCGCAACCTCGATTTCGATTCTCCCAACGGCAACCAGTTCTTCAATCTGGCGACCCGGGCCACCGCGTGGGTGACAAATGCCGCCGCCATGCAGGGCCGCACGCTCACGAGCGATCAGATAAACCAGGAAGTCGCGCGCGTCACGAAACTCGATGTGGCGTTCTTCACCCGACCGGAAGCGCGCGATGTGCAGAACGAGCTCGTTGCCGAAACCCAGGACGTCACCGCCAAGGGCGTCGAGGTCGAGGTGCACTGGAATCCGACGGCGTTTTGGACGACGAAGTTCAACGTCACCAAGCAGGAATCCATCGACTCGAAGCTCGCGCCGGCCGTCACGCAATGGATCAATGAGCGCCTACCGATCTGGCAGAGCATAATCGACCCGGAGATTAATCGTCCTTGGTGGACCGAGCGCTACAACGGCACCAATTCGCCGTCCCAGTTTTTCGCCAGCAGCGTGAAGACGCCGTATGACGTCGCGGTCGCCAACCAAGGCAAGAGCCGTCCGCAGATTCGGAAATATCGCATGAACCTGAGCACGAGCTATCGGCTCGCCGGCCTAGGCTTCGACCGTGAGTGGATCAAACGCTTCACCCTCGGCGGCGCGCTGCGCTGGGAAGACAAGGCCGCGATCGGCTACTACGGCGTCGAGCAGTTCCCCGCCGTGATCACGACACTCGATCCGAACCGGCCGATTTACGACCAGCAGCGGCTGTATCTGGATGCCTTCGCGAGCTACCGGCTGAAGCTCATCAAAAAAATCAACACCACCCTCCAGCTCAACGTCCGCAACATCCAGGAGAACGGGCGCCTCCAGCCGATCAGCGCTTTTCCGGATGGCACGCCCAACGCCTATCGGATCGTCGATCCGCGGCAGTTCATTTTAAGCGCGACGTTCGATCTCTGAGCGCGCTTCGAAACAGGTAGAGCGGACCGAAAGGGCGGGCCGACCGAAAGGTAAAGGGGACCGACAGCAAGAGGGGACCGAAAGGTAGGAGCCCGCTTGCGGGAGATTCAGCGTGACCGCAGCCCCCCCCGTATCCCATCGCCCGCCAGCGAGCGACTACCTCGGGCCCTTTTTCAACGCCCTCTGGATCCGACTCACAACGCAAACATCCGGTCCATCCGCTGGATCATGTCGCGGGCGGTTTCCACATCCGCGGCCTGATTGCCCGGTTGCTCGGTGATCGCCCAGCCCGTGTAGCCAACTTTGTCCAAGGCCGCCATCACGGCGGGCCAGTGTGTGCCGCCCTCGAGCAGCTTCGGCCGCACGGCTGCGCCCTTGACCGCGGGATCGGCGGGCTGCGCGGCGTAGTCCTTGATGTGCAGCCGCAAAATGCGGGTGCCGATGACCTGAATCCATTTCTCCGCGACGGGACCACGACGGCCCACGTTGCCGATATCAAAATGCCAGCCCACCCACTCGCTATTGATCGCGTCGAGATATTCGACGGCCTGCTCTGGCGTGAGAATGAAATCGTTGCCGACATTCTCGATCGCGATCTTTACGCCAAGCTCCTTCGCCAAGGGGATCGCTTTTTTGATCTCCACGATCGAACGTTCGAAACACTGCTGATAGCTGACGCCGTCGCGGGCGACGCCCGGGACGAGAAGCACGCTCGTTGCTCCGTAGGCGTGGGCGTCGTGCAAGCTGTGGAGGAGCCCGTCGAGCCCCAGCTTGCGGGTGGCCTCGTCGGGCGCGGACAGCGGCTTCACCCAGTGAATGTGGTCGCACACGCTCGCGGCCTTTAGCCCAGTGGCCTTGAACGCGGCGATCACCTCGTCGCGGTTCATCGCGCCCATCGGTTCCACGCCCTCGAACCCCGCCGCCTTCATGGCCTGAAACTTTTCGAGCACGGTGCCCTTCACGCCGATGGTGGAATACATGATCGCCTTGCGGAGAGGGCGCTTTGGCGCAGCCGAGGCGAACGGCACGAACGTCGCTGCCGCAGCGGCGCTCGCGGAGATTTCAAGGAAAGCGCGGCGGTTCATAAAAGGCGGAAGTTGCGAACTGGGGGTTGCGGGCCGGAGGGCAGTCGTTCGTCGGGCGATGAAGCTGGCGATTGAACGCTCAGCTTTCCACGAGGACGCGTTACGCCTTCAAAATCCCCTCCCACCCTTTGCGATAGGCGGGACGTTTGATGAACGGCGCGGCGGTCGGCGCGTTGGTTGCCCGTAGATTTGCGTAATCCCACTCGATCTTTTTGCCGGTGCGGTAGGCCACGTTGCCGAGGTGATTAGCCTCGGTGGTCCAGGCGGAATACTGAAAGTTCGAGCCGGGCACCGGACCATAGCCTTTCGCATAGTTGACCCACTCGACCCAGTGACCGGGCGAGCGCGGCAACGTCGGAGGCGGCGCGATGAAGTCCTTGAAGCGCTCCTCGGGCAGCAGCTTGCCGTCCCCAAGCAACATTCCTTTGTCGCCCATAAACACGCACGAGCGGTTCCCCCACGCCGGAATCCAGCCCGGCGGTTTGCTGTCACCCTGGTGCCATACGAGCTTCAGCGCGGGTTGCGCACCCGCCGCCGGAAACTGGAAGGTCGCCATCAACGTGGCCGGCGCGAGTTCCGGATGAGGCACGGGCACATTCGGCGAGACGGCTTCGATCGTGGCCGGCGCCAACACCCGCCCGCCCTTGCCGTCCGGCCGCCAGAGGTCGAGCACCGTGAACGGCACGTCGTTATCGTGGCTGCCGAGGTCGCTCATCGTGCCATTGCCGAACTCCCACCAGCGATACCAGCGCGGCCCCGGGAAATACGTCGCATGGAAGGGCCGCGCCGGCGCGGGGCCGGTCCAGAGATCCCAGTTCATATTCGCCGGGATCGGCATCTCTTCTTTGAAACGATCCACGATCGGGAGGCCGTTGTAAAACCCGTGCGGCTTGTCGAATTTTTCAGCCGACGCAGCGTCCTGGAGTCCCCAAGCGCGATCCGCCCAGACGTGGACCTCGCGCACCGGGCCGATGACACCGGTGTTCAAGATTTCCTTGATCGTGCGCCGCATGGGCGAGGCGTGACCCTGATTGCCCATCTGCGTGGAGAGCTTCGGGGACTGCGCGGCCGTCTCACGGATGAGGCGCGTCTCCCAGATATTGTAGGCGAGCGGCTTCTCGCAATAGACGTGCTTGCCTTGCGTGAGTGCGAGCCACGTGGCGAACACGTGCGTGTGCTCCGCAGTGGAAACGACGACGGCGTCAAAATCGTTCGGACGGTCGAAGACCCGCCGGAGATCGGTGAACTTCTTCGCCTGCGGGTAACGCTGCGCCGCAGAGTCGATGGCAACCTGGTTGATATCGCAGAGCACCGTGACGTTTTCGTCGGGATGCGGCCCCGCCGCCGGCTCCGGGACCGCTCCCTTGCCACCCTTCTTACCTCCGACGGCGGTGCCGCGCCCCGGCACGATCGTGAGCTCGTTCAAGCTCGTATTGCCGCGGCCACCACAGCCGATAAACGCGATGTTTAACTTGCTGTTGAGATTTTGGCCGCGGAGGAAGACCGGCCCTCCGGCGATGACTCCGGCGGTGGCGAGGGTCCGGCCGACAAACTCGCGCCGCGTCAGCGTCTGGGGTGGGGTCGAAGTCTTGGGTGTTTTCATGGGGTAAATGATAGGGGAAACGAAACGCAGCAGGAGATGCTGGGTTCAGCGGGCATCGCTGGACCCTCGGCGATCAAAAAAGGAGGTCTTTGACAACGTGCCCGCGCACATCCGTAAGCCGGAAATCGCGGCCGTCGTGGCGGAAGGTGAGCTTCTCGTGATCGAGGCCGAGTTGATGGAGAATCGTCGCGTGGAGGTCGTGCATGTGGACCTTGTTCTCGATCGCGAAGTGACCGAAGTCATCCGTCGCGCCATACGCGAAGCCGGGCTTGAAGCCGCCGCCGGCGAGCACCACCGAAAATCCGGTGGGGTTGTGGTCGCGGCCCGTGCCGTTTTTCTCGGCGTAAGGTGTGCGACCAAATTCGCTGCCCCACCACACGATGGTGTCTTCGAGCAGGCCGCGCGCCTTCAAATCTTGGAGCAGACCGGCGACGGGTTTGTCCACGCGCAGGGCGTGGTCTTTGTGCTTCGGCAAATTGGAATGCTGGTCCCATGCCGGGTTGTTGGTGTTGTCCGAATAGTTGACCTGGATGTAGCGCACGCCGGACTCAGCGAGACGCCGCGCTTGGAGGCACTGGCGGCCGTAGTCATCGGTCGGCTCCTCGCCGATGCCGTAGAGCGCGAGCGTCGCGGCCGACTCCTTGGTGAGATCGAGCGCGTCGGGCGCATGGTTCTGCAAGCGCCACGCGAGCTCGTAGGAATTTGCGACCGCCTCGAGCTCGTAGTCGCCGGGTTTCGCGCGGAGCTGCTCCTCGTTGAGCGCGCGCACGAGATCGAACTGCCGCTGTTGCTCGGCGGCGGTGAGGCTGGGGTTGCGCACGTTGCGCAGGCCGGCCTCGATCGCCTTCTGCCCGGCGCGGCCGATCGCGGTACCCTGATAAACGGCGGGGAGAAACGCACTGCCGTAGTTGCGCGGTCCGCCGTTGGCGAGCGTCGGACTCAGCGAGACAAACGCCGGCAAATTTTCGCTCTCCGAGCCGAGACCGTAGGTGACCCACGAGCCCATCGAGGGGCGGATGAGATTGGTGGAGCCGGTGTGGAGAAACAGCGTCGCGGGCCCGTGCGCCACGCCCTCCGTGTGCATCGAGCGCACAACGCAGTAATCGTCGGCCAGCTCCGCCATGTGCGGAAACAGATCCGAGACCCAGCGTCCGCTCTGCCCGCGCTGCTTGAAATCCCACATTGGCTTCATCACGCGGCCTGTCGCGCCGACCCCGGTCTTCGCGATCGCGCGCTGGTCGAGGAAGTCCATCATCTTGCCGTCGTGCTCGTAGAGCTTGGGCTTGTAGTCAAAGCTGTCGAGGTGGCTCACGCCGCCGCCCATGAAGAGGAAGATCACGCGCTTCGCCCGCGGGCGCAGATGGCCCGCCTTGGCGACGAGGGGATTGGCCGCACTGCGTGCGGCGCCCTGCGCGGCGAGCCCGGCAAATGCCATGTAGCCGAAACCGCACGCGAGCTGTTGCAGGGCCTGACGACGGGAGAGGAAGGGATTCGGGTTCATGGGAAAACGGGGTTGGGCTCAGTCAGAACGATTCAGAAATTAACCAAGTTAAAAATCAGGGTTCGAGTGTAATCAGTGGGAGCATCACTCGAGATAACGGAAATCCACGCAGGCGAAAAGCGACTGGTGCAACTGCGCCCACGCGTCGGCCCGCGCGGCCTCGCCGGTACCTTCGCTGCTCGCGCCACTCACAAACTGCAGCGCCAGCGCGCGCTCCTTCGGCGTCGGCACGCGCCCGAGAGCGACGCGATAAGCACGATCAAGCCGCGCGGTATCGTCGGCGGCACCGCTGCCGAGCGTGCGCGTCGCGGCGAGTTTCGCCTGCTCGATCACGAAGGGGTGGTTCATTAGAAAAAGCGCCTGCGGCGCGACCGTCGTCGCCGCGCGCTGGCCGATGGACGCGTTAATGTCGGCGAAGTCGAAGACCTCGAAGAGCTCCAGCCGCCGGTTGCGAAACGCCGGCGTGTAGAGGCTGCGACGCGTATCGGTGAAAACGTAACCGTATTCTCCCGACACCGCTGCTGCGGCGGGGCCGACGATATTCGGTCCGCCGATCGCGAAATCAAGCTGGCCGCTCGCAGCCAGCATGGCATCGCGGATTTCCTCGGCTTCGAGCCGACGGCGGTTCGCGTGCGAAAAGAGGCGGTTGTCCGGATCGCGGCGCGCGGCGTCGGGCGGCGGCGCGGAGGCGAGTTGATAGGTGCGCGCGAGCACGATGGCGCGGACCAGCTTCTTAACCGACCAGCCGTCGGCCACAAACTGCTGCGCGAGGTGATCGAGCAGCTCGGGATGCGAGGGGCGCTCGCCGGTCGTGCCGAAATTATCGACCGTGCGCACGAGGCCCGCACCCATCAGCCAGCCCCACGCGCGATTCGCGATCACGCGCGCGGTGAGCGGATGGGCGGCGCTCGCGATCCAGTCGGCCAGCTCACGCCGGCCGCTTTCGCCGCGCGAGAATTGCGGTGGCGCACCGTGCGCCGCGACTTGCAGCAGGCCACGTGGCGCCTTCGCGCCGAGGCTGCGCGCGACGCCGCGGATACGGATCTCGGTGTCGCCGATTTCGCCGGTCGCCTCGCGCACGCTCATCGCGACCGCACGCTTGGGTCCGCTCGCAGTCAGTTTTTTCAGGTCGGCCTCCAGCCCGCGTAACTCCGCCGCAATTTTGCGGGCCGCGGGATCAGCGGGATCGGCGGGATCGGCTGGCTCCGCCAGCGTTTTCGTGGCGGCATTTTTCGGACGATTGGAAATGCCGGCCAAGACGACGGCCGGCGGTTCCACGCGCCCATCGGCCGCGAGGACCTGCAGCGCGTCCACGATCACAAAGCCGTCCGTGCCCTCGTTCGACACGAGCACGTAGCCGGCGCCGTCTTTCTCGAAGCGAAACTGCCCAAGGCTTACGAAGTGCCCCGCGAGCGGCGGCGCTGTGCGCTGGTTGACGACTACAGTGCTCTCGCCGTCGGCGTGGAGAATGGTGACCGGGACGTTGGTCGCGCGATTGGGCTGCGGGGTGTAGGCGAAGCGCACCTCGTAGTGGCCAGTCTGAGGAATCACCGGTGTAAACGTGAGGGTGCGACGGCCCTTTTCCTCATTGTTGTCAGTTAGGTAGCCGGTACCGAGATAAGGTTTCACGGTCTTCGAGTTGCTCCAGCCGCCGACGATCTTCGCCTGCTGGTCGTCGAGGACGACGCCGGGGAGCGCTGCGAGTGTGATCGCCTGACCGGCGGAGGGCGCAACGGCGGACTTGCGCAACCGGGCAATTTGCTTTTCGAGCGCGGCAACCTTGGCCTCCTGCGCAGCGAGCGCGAGCTCCACCGCCGGATTCTCAGGCAGCGAGGTGTCGACCCACTTGGCGACGTTGTCGGTGTAGTTATGCAGCGTATGCGTGCTGCGGAGAATCCCGGCGAGCGCGTAGTAGTCGCGCGTCGGCACGGGATCGAATTTGTGATCGTGGCAGCGCGCGCAGCCAATCGTCATCCCGAGAAACGCCTTGCCGAGCGTGTCGAGCTGCTCGTCCACGATGTCCATACGGAGCGCGTCTTTGTTCTGCTCCTCATAGTTGGTCGGGCCCAGCGCGAGAAACGCCGTCGCGGTGATTTGGCGGCGCTTTTCGTCGGGCGTCGCGGCGGGCAAGAGATCGCCAGCGAGCTGCTCGCGAATAAATTGGTCGAAGGGCAGGTCGCGGTTGAACGCGTCCACCACATAGTCGCGGTAGCGCCACGCGTCCTTGAACATCAGGGTGCGTCCGCCGCCACTCGATTCCGCAAAGCGCGCCACATCGAGCCAGTGCCGGCCCCAGCGCTCGCCGAACTGCGGCGAGGCCAGCATCGCATCCACCGCGACCGCGAACGCCTCGGGCGTGGACCGCGCATCGCGCACAAACGCCTCGAGCGCCTCGGGCGTCGGCGGCAGTCCGGTCAGGTCGAACGACGCCCGGCGCAACAGCACCGCGCGGCCGGAATCGCCGGCGGGCTTCAGGCCTTTCGCCGCCCAGGGCGCGGCGACAAAACGGTCGATGTCGGTGCGGGGCCAGTTGTTCGCCGCCGCTGGGACCGCTGGTTTCACCGGCGGCACGAAGGCCCAGAAATTTTTCCCTTCCTCGATCGTGAGGCCGACCTGTTTCGGTTTCACATCCGCCGCGCCTGCCGCATTCACAGCCGAGGCGACCGGCGGTCCTTCGGGCGAGGGCGCGCCGCGTTTCACCCACTCTTCAAGAAGCGTCACTTCCTCGCTCGGCAGTTGGGTCTTCGGCGGCATCGCCTCGAAATCGAGTCCCGTGTAGCGCACGGCCTTTATCAACGCGCTCTGCTCGACGTTGCCCGCCACGATCGCCGGGCCGGAATCGCCGCCCATCCGCCAGCCGTCCGCATGATCCAGGCGCAGGCCGCCCTTGATTTTTTTCCCGGGCTCCCCCGAGTGGCATTCGTAGCAACGCTCGACGAGCAGCGGTCGGATTTTCTTTTCGAAAAATTCGATGTCGGCCGCGGACGCGCCGCGCGCGATTCCGCCCGATAGCGTCAAAACGCCGGCCAAGGCCAAAAGGGTGGGGTGACTTGTCATGAGCGTGGGATCAGCGCGGCACGTAAGAGAAGCGAGCACAGCATCGAAAATCAAGAGGCCAGCTTCATCCAAAATCAAACGCGAATCTTGCCCGCGAGTGTTTTTCCGCACGACTTCTCGGAACGGCGCACCACCCCCCCTCCCCCGCGTCCGCCGCCACCCCATGATCACGCCTTCCCGGCCGTTTCTGCTCTGCACCGCGCTGCTCGCCACCCTGCCGCCGCTCCCCGCCGCCGACCCGCGGACCCCGACCACGGCCGAGGTCACCGTGCTCTCACCCTTCGAGGTCACGGGCGAAAAAGATGTCGGCTACCAGGCCGGCAACACCATGTCCGGCAGCCGGCTCAACAGCAGCCTCGAGGAAACGGCGGCGGCCGTCATGGTCTTTACACCGGAATTTCTCTCCGACTTCGGCGCGACCTCGCTGGCCGACATCATCGGCTACGCGCCGAACATGCAGGTGGACATGCTCGATGCCTCGGCCGACGCCGGCACCTCGTTCCTCGGCGGCAGCGATCTGCGCGACACCCGCATCCGCGTGCGCGGACTCTCCGCGAGCACCGCAGTAGATTTTTTTGAAACGGGCATCGCCGTCGACACCTACAGTACCGAGTGCCCCTAAATCTCGGGCGGACCTAACTCCATCCTCTTCGGCTTCGGTTCGCCCGGCGGGCTCGTCAATATCATGACCAAACGCGCGCAGGTGGCGCGGAACCGCACCTCGCTCCGGACCCACGTTGGCGAATGGGCTCACCGGCGCTTCGAGCTCGACCACAATCAGGTTATCCTTCCCGGAAAAATCGCCTTGCGGCTCAATGGGCTCCTCCAAAATTCCAGCGGGTGGCGGCGCTGGTATTATAACGGCAGCAGCCGGGGCGCGTTGTCGCTCCGCGTGAACCCGTGGAAAAACACGACCGTCATCGCCAACTACGAGAACGGGCAAATAAACTCCCACGTCACCCGGCCGCTGAACGCGTTCGACGCGCTCGCGCTCTGGCAGGCGAGCAGTTCCGCGACCCTCAACGACGCGGCGTGGACCACCGCGAACCGCGCCACCGGCATCAACCGCAACACCGCGGTAAAAAATATCTACATCACGCCCGGCAGCGGCGCCGCGCCGTTTGTGGTCACCACGAAAAATGTCACCAATTTCCGATTATCCGAGAGCACTTACGACGATCTCAACCTCGCCGCCGACCTCCGCGCGGGATTGTCCATGGTGCCTGCGTCGCAGATTCCGTTTCGCATCAGCACCTTTGGCCCGGGCGCGTGGCGCGACACGAATTTCGACCGGGTCATCACGACTTTCAAGCAGCGGCTCGCCCCGAACCTCACCCTCGAGCTCGCCTACAACCGCGAGCGTTCGAAGCAGTGGGTGAAAGCGCCCGTCAACAACTCCGTCCTTTTTACCGGCGACCCGAACACCGTCATCCCCGATCCGGCCGGCGGCGCGACCCCGGTGGCGAATCCCAACACGCGCGCGCTCTACCTCGAAAGCCGCTGGGTGGTCGACCGTGGACAAACCGGCAACGATGTCGCCCGCGCTTCCCTCGCGTGGGAGCTTGATCTCGGGAAAACCTTCGGCCGACACAAACTCGCCGGCATGGCGGAACACGGAGAGCTGAGCGCGTTCCGTTACCCCGGCGTCGAGATTCTCGCCGATGCCGCCCGCGTGCCCATCGGCAACGCCGCGCTTCCGGAAAATGCGGCGATCTTCGTTTTCCGGCGTCACTACGTCGTACCCGGCAATTTCGACACCTACTTCGTCGGCAAGGGCACAGACGACTTCACCGTCCTACGCGTCGGCAAGACTTACCACAACACCTTCATCAACTCGAGCGTAGCGGGCGTCTTCATCGACCGTACCGTCGCTACACTGCTCGCGGCGACGCAGGGTGCGTTTTTCGACTCGCGCCTCGTGATCACCGCCGGCATCCGCGGCGATCGCATCCGCTTCGACCAACACAGCGACACCCGCCTCTCCGCCAACGATCCCGACGTGCGTGCCGGCCTCGCGATTCAAAACACGGTCAAGTTCACCGCGGAGGTCGTGGACCAGACGGAATTCAAGCCGATCACCAGCACACTCGGCGGCGTCTTCCACGCGACGAAGGTGTTTTCCGTTTTCTACAACCATGCCAACAACAACGCCCAGACGCCGCTCAACGCGCGCGTGCTCCCCGATGAAAAGCTCCCGCCGCCCTTCGACGGCCTGAGCGACGACGCCGGCTTCATGCTGAACCTGCTCCACGGAAAAGTGTTTCTGCGCGCGACAGCCTTCCAAACCTCCCAGAAAAAATCGAGCGGCGGCACCTTCGCCATGGGGCTCAACTCCAGCGACAACAACCTCGTCGCCCCGAGCACGCGCATCCTCGCCACGCTGCTCGCCGCCAACCGTATCACCGCCACCGAGCACACCGCGCACCTGATCGGCGACAAAGCCAACCTCACCGGCACCTCCGACATCGTGAACCGCGGCTACGAACTCTCCGCGTGGTTTAACGTCACAAAGAACCTCACCGCCGTCGTGAATTTCTGCTACCCCAAGACGGATCGCTTCTCGGTCGTACCCGAATTTGAAGGCTGGTTCGAGCGCGAGAACGCCTACTGGCAGCGCACGCCCGGCTCAGGCGCGCTCGTCAATTCTGCGTCCGGCCTGACGATCGACGCCGAGGCCGCGTCGCTCCAACGCATGATGGCAGGCGTGCGCGAGTTCTACAATTTCGGATACGGCGAGCGCCCGTATAAAGGCAACGTGAGCGGCCGCTACACGATGACCGAGGGGAAATTCCGAAGCGCATTCGTCGGCAGCGGTATCCGCTGGCAAGGCACCTCCGCACTCGGCCGCGCGTATCTCGGCCGCGCCCCGAACGGCAACCGGACCTTTGGCGCAACGTAGTACGGCCCCGAGGACTTTGAGATGGACACCTTCGTCGGCTATCGGCGAAAGCTGAACGTGGGGCGGAGGAGCCACGACCTGACGGTGCAACTCAACGTCACGAAACTCACCGACGAAGACGAGGTGATGCCGCTTCGCTACAATAATTTCAAATCCGGCACCACGCGCGTGCTACTGCTTGAGCCGCGGAAATTCCGGCTGTCGGTGGGACTGGGGTTCTGAGGTGAGCCGCGGCGGCGGGAGCGAGCTGGCTCGCGACTCCTGCGGCCTTGATCGGATGGGTCACAGGGATTGCGCCCCGTGACCCTTCCATACCACCGGACGTGCGGTTGTCCGCATCCGGCGGTTGGATCTCAGGCAACAGCTGACTCCGTTGGCTTCGTCCGCCTACTTACCGCTCGCGGGCGGTTGCCACGGCGTGGCACCGCCGCGCTGCACGTGGAGGCGAAGGGCGGCCTGGAGTTCGCGCGCGACCTTTTGATTTTCCGCGAAGAGGTTGGTCGTCTCCTGCGGGTCGTCCTTCAGATTGTAGAGTTCGAGCGCAGCGTAGGGGCTGTTTTGCATCAGCTTCCAGTCGCCCTTGATGATCGCTTCGTAGCTTTTTCCTCCGTACGCGGGACCGCCTTCGCGACGGACAAAATACAGCTCGCGCGGCTCCGTCGCCGCTGACGCCGCCGGCGCGTCGCCGCGCAACACGGGCAGCAGGCTCACGGCATCCGTGCCGGCTGGACGCGTCATGCCCGCAGCCTCGAGCGCCGTCGCGAAAATATCGAAGGTCAGGCCCGCGTAGTCGCTCGTCGTGCCGGGGGTCACTTTCCCCGGCCACCGCAGCACAAACGGCACGCGCAAGCCGCCGTCGTAGTGACTTTGTTTCCCGTCGCGCCACGGATCGTTGTTCTGCGCGTGGGGGAGCGAGCCGCCGTTGTCGGAGGTGAGCACGACGAGCGTGTTTTGCTCGAGGCCGGTGGCCTTCAGCGCCGCGAGCACCTGGCCGACGCCATCATCGAAGTGCTCGACGAGAGCGACGTTCAGCGCACGTTTCCCGTCCATGGCAGGCGCGCGTCGCTGCACGCGCGCGAGCCACTCGGCGGGCGGCTCCATCGGAAAATGCGGGGCATTGTAGGCGAGGTAGAGAAAGAAGGGCGACTTCGCGGCGGCGCGTTCGCGCAGATAATCGCGCGCCCACAGCGTGAAAATATCCGTGGCGTGTCCGACCAGATCGACGACCTCACGATCGCGGCGCATATAATTGTGACCCTGGCGGCGGTGCGTCGTGTAGCTGTCCATCATGTCGTCGAGGAAGCCGTGGAAAAAATCGAAGCCGCGGTCGTTAGGCGTACCGGGCGCGGTCAGGCCGAGGTTCCACTTGCCGATGATCGCGGTGTGATAGCCGGCCGCGCGCAGGTGATTCGCGATCGTCGGCACTTTGGGATCGAAGTAGCCCCACGTATTTGCCGGATCGGTACGGATGAGGCCGGGCACGCCGACGCGGTCCGCGTAACGGCCGCTCATCAGCGCGGCGCGCGTGGGCGAACACACGGTGGCGTTGGCGCGCATGCGGGAGAACCGCATCCCTTCCGCCGCGAGACGATCGAGGTGGGGCGTCTGCACATCCGCTCCGGGGCGATAGGCCGACATGTCGCCGATGCCCAGATCGTCGGCGAGAATGACGACGATGTTGGGCCGGACCTCCGCAGCCGCCGCGCCGCCCGCGAAAAATCGGACGGAGATTCCGGAAAAAACCAAGCAGGCGACGAGAGTCTGAATCTTCATGGGGGGCTGGATAGGGGCCGCGAAAATCATTTTCGCCCCGCGTAAAAATTGCAACGGTCCGTCGCCACGGGCGCATTTCCCGGTCATTGGTTACAAGCGCGGATCACCGTTTTTACAACCAACATCCTGACCGACCCCCCACCTCGCTCAACCGGCGTGTAGCCCACGCGCAAGGTCCACCCCGCTGCGAGCTCACCGCCGATTCCATCCCCGGTCCCGCCCGTCACCACCACTTCAAACAGCGCCGTCACCGACTCCCCTGGCGACAGTTCAGCCACCCGCAGACGCTGTCTGCCCCATCATCTCGGGCGGCAGAACACGTTCCCCGAGGCCCACCGAAATTGCACAGCCGCGTGCCACGGATTATGACCAACCTGAGAGAATATTTTCGCTTCCACCGCGAGCCACCGTTTCGCTCCCTTCCCATGCAGACTCGTCTCCGCACCGCGCTCGGCCTCCTCGCCGGCCTTTTTATTTTCACGTCGTGCTCCCCACGCGAAACCCCCGTCGCAGAGGGCATCCGCACGCAGACCCTCCTCGTCGGCAACCAGAACGAGCCCGCCACCCTCGACCCCGCCCTCATCGATGCCGCCACCGATATGAATATCTCCGTCGCGCTCTTCGAGGGATTGACCTGCTACGACGAAAAAACTGGCGGCCCCGTCCCTGGTGTCGCCGCGCGGTGGGACATCTCCCCCGACGGCCTGACCTACACGTTTCACCTCCGCCCCACCGCCACATGGTCCAACGGCGACCGCGTGACCGCCGCCGACTTCGCCTATTCGTTTCAACGCCTCCTCTCCCCCGCGCTCGGCTCGAGCTACGCCTACATGCTTTGGCCTATCAAGCACGCCGAGGCCTTCAACACTGGTAAACTAAAAAAATTTGCCGATGTCGGCGTCACCGTCGTCGACGCCGCCACTCTCCGCGTCACGCTCACTCGGCCCACGCCCTATCTACTCGGTCTCGCCGCCCATAGCACTTGGCTGCCGGTCCATCGGGCTACCATCGAAAAATATGGTAAGATCGACGAGCGCGGCACCGCGTGGACGCGCCCCGGCAACCTCGTCGGCAACGGCCCGTTCACGCTGACCGAGTGGAAGCCCAACGCCCGCCTCATTGTCGCGAAAAACCCGCTCTATTGGGGTGCCGCGACGAACCAAATCGCACGGGTCATTTTTTATCCCACCGAAAAATCCGACGTCGAGGAAGTCACCTTCCGCGCCGGCCAACTGCACGTTTCCTACAGCGTGCCGCCGTCGAAAATCGCGAGCTACCGTCAGCAGTCGCCCGACCGCCTGCGCCTCGATCCGCTGCTTGGCGTCACCTACATCAACTTCAACACTACCAAGCCGCCCCTGAACAATCCGTCGGTGCGTCGCGCCCTCGCCTTCGCGCTAGAACGCGCGGCAATTTCCCAACGCGTCTTCAGCGGCTCCCAGGCCCCAGCGCACACACTCGTGCCACCCAACTGCAACGGCTACACCGGCCCCGCTGGTCAGCCCGACGACTTCGCTGCGGCCCGCAGGTTGCTCGCCGAGGCCGGCTTCCCCGGCGGCAAGGGTCTGCCCGTCATGTCGATTCAAGTACTGAACGACGACAAACTCCCGCGCACCGCTGAGGCGATCCAAGCCATGTGGCTCCGCGAACTCGGCGTAAAGGTGACCATCGATCCCTTCGAACAAAAGACGTGGATACAGAATCAACAAACGCTCACCCACACCATCGCGTTGATGGGCTGGACCGCAGACTTCCCGGACCCGATCACCTTCCTCGACATCTTCAAGTCGGGCGGCGGCAACAACTGGACCGGCTGGAAGAGCAAAGACTACGATGCCCTGCTCGAGCAAGCGGCCGGCACGGCCGATCCCGCCGCCCGTTTTGCGCTGCTGCAAAAAGCGGAGACGCTGCTCCTCGCCGAAGCCCCGATCGCGCCGCTCGTCTTCGGCGCCCGCACCTACACGATCCACCCCGCCGTGAGGAACTGGGAGCCCGCCCCACTCGGCATCCACCGCTATCAACTCATCCGCCTCGAAAAATAGTTTCCCCCGCCCGCGCCCGGTTCGCCCCCGTAGCCGCGAGCCTGAGCGAGTGGTCCTTGGGCAGTGTCAAAGTCGTTCCGCCAATCTTTCCTCTTTCTCTTCACCTTGCTCATTCGTCAGGCCTCCGGCTCGGAGCGGCTTGTCGACCGGAGAGAACGATGAAGAGAGAGAGGAAAGAGAACGATTACCGGGCGCGCGACCGGCTTTGACACCGCCAGCGAGTGGTCCGCCCTCGCATTTCCCTCGCTTGCCCCGATCACCGCACCCGCCCACATTTCCTTCCGCATGCTCCACCGCCGCCGCTCCCTTTTCGCTTTGATCCTCTCTTTGGTCGTCGTTTTCTCCACGCTCACGCCTGCCGCCCGCGCCGCCGAGGCCACCTTCAACCGCCTTTGGCCCGGTTGGCGCGACACCGATTCCTTCGACCGCATCAGCGAATTTCTCGGCGGCAGCGAACCCACCGGCGGCCGCACGCTCCTCCGTACCCAGCCCGACGCTCGCGCCGGCTACTACTTTCTCCTCGGCGTCAAAACGGCCGCCGCCCTCACCCCCGGCGCGAAATTCGAACTCAGCGTCATCCGCCCCGACGCCCCCGAGCCCAAGCTGTTTTCCTTCCCCGCCACCGCCCCTTCCGGCGACACCGTTTTTGACCTCGGCCTCACCGGAGCCGACTGGCCCGGCGGCAAAAAAGCCAATCCCGTCGCGTGGAAACTCACCCTCCTCGCCGCCGACGGACGCGTGCTCGCCGAGCACAAAAGCTTCCTGTGGGAGAAACCCGCGAAGTGAGCACGCGCCCCGAGGCCGGTTGGTCTCCCTGGCAGCCCCTCGCCGGCCTGCCTCCGCTCTCCGCCGAGGTCCTCGCCGAAACCCTCGACGGCGGCCAAGCTTTCCGTTGGCGTCGCGAACCCGACGGCACGTTTCTCGGGCATTGGTCGCATCACCTCGCACGTATCCGCCGTTCCGCTACCGGCCTCGCTGAATGGTCCGCCCCCGCTCCACTCGCCACCGCCGTCGCCCCCGCGCTCCGGATTTATCTCGGCCTCGACCGTGATTTTCCCCGCCTCACCGACTCCCTCCCGTGGCGCAGCGACGCCCATCTCGCGACCTGTCTCGCCGCCTTCCCCGTTCTGCGCATCCTGCGCCAACCCTTCGGCGAGACCCTGCTTGGTTTCCTCTGCAGCGCGACGAAGCAGATCGTCCAAATCAAACACATGATGGCCCTCCTCGCCGAGCGCCACGGCACGCCGCCGCCCGAACGCTCAGCTGTCGGCACTCAACTCTCAGCTCTCCCGACTTGGCCCCAACTCGCCACCACCCCCGAAGCTACCCTCCGCGCCTGCCTCCTCGGTTTCCGCGCGCGCTACATTTCCCAGACCGCGCAATTTCTCGCCGCGCATCCCGGCTGGCTCGAAGCAACCGAAATACTCCCCTACGCCATCGCGAAGGAGCGTCTCTGCTCGCTCCCGGGCGTCGGCGAAAAAGTCGCCGACTGCGTGCTCCTCTTCGGCGCCGGCCGGCTCGAAGCTTTCCCCGTCGACGTGTGGATCATCAAGACGATGGAGCGCCGTTACGGCCTCACCGGTTGGAAGCCTGCGCAAATCGCCCACTTCGGCCGCACCCACTTCGGCCCCCTCGCCGGCCTCGCACAGCAGTTTCTTTTTTCCTACGAACGCCGCGCTCAGCCGTAACGATTCCGTGGATTGGAGGGCCGTCGTTTGCCGACGTGCCGCTCCCTTCCTCGCGGCGCCACACTCACCTCACTTCGCGCGCTGGATCAGCTCCACCTCGTAGCCCTCGGGCGCGTCGATGAACGCGATCACCGAACCACTCCCGGTCTTGGTCGGACCATCGCTGAGCTTAAAGCCCTTCGCTACGACCTTGCGCGTAAACTCCGCGAGATCCTCCACCTCAAACGCGAGGTGCATCAAATCCGGCTGCACCACCACCTCCGGAGCACCGGGCGGCATCTGGCAAATCTCAATCTCCTCATCACTGTTCGGCGTCGCGAGAAACACGATCTGCGCCCCGCGCGGCGACGTGCTGCGCCGGGCGACGGTGAGCTCGAGAGCCTCTTCGTAAAATTTTACGGTGCGCTCGATATCGTTCACGCGCATCCGCGTGTGGAGAAGTTTTTTGACCATGCGGCGACGTTGCACGTCACCCCCACACCATGCAAGCTGCCCGCACGATGTCCCTCACCCTCGCCGATATTCAGGCCGCCGCCACCCGCATCGCCCCTCACATTCACCGCACGCCCGTGCTCACCAGCGCCACCCTCGACGAACTGTGCGGCGGACACCTGTTCTTCAAATGCGAGAACTTTCAAAAAATCGGCGCTTTCAAGGCCCGCGGTGCCGCCAACGCCGTGTTCTCCCTCACCGCCGCGGAAGCCACCCGTGGCGTCGTCACCCACTCGTCCGGCAACCACGCTGCCGCCCTCGCCCGCGCCGCCCGACTCCGGGGGATCGCCGCCCACATCGTGATGCCGTCCGACGCACCACAGTCCAAGATCGCGTCCGTCCGCCGCAACGGCGGCCTCATCACGTTTTGCGAACCCAACGTCGCCGCCCGCGAATCCGCCTGCGCACGCCTCGTCGCAGAAACGGGCGGACGACTCATTCATCCCTACAATGATTACGCCGTGATGGCCGGTCAGGGCACCGCCACCCTCGAACTGCTCGCACAAGTCCCCAACCTCGACGTCGTGATCGCTCCCGTCGGCGGCGGTGGCCTCCTCTGTGGCACCGCCGTCGCCGCCAAGGGACTGCGTCCCGGCATCCGCGTGATCGCTGCGGAACCATCTGGTGCCGATGATGCCGCGCGCTCCTTCGCCGCCGGCCGGATCATCCCCCTCGAATCGCCCGCGACAGTCGCCGACGGCCTCCGCACATCCCTCGGTGAGAAAAATTTTCCCCTCATCCAGCGTCACGTCGACGCCGTCGAGACGGCCTCCGAGGAAGCCATCGTCGCCGCGATGCGCCGCATTTGGGAAGTTCTCAAAATTATCATCGAACCGAGTTGCGCCGTCCCCTACGCCGCCATCCTCGAAGGCAAAATCCCCGTCGCCTGCCTGCGCGTCGGCCTCATTCTCACTGGTGGCAACGTCGATCTCGACGCGCTGCCTTGGTTGAAAAAATAATCGCCCCTTTTCGCGGCAGGGGCGTCTCGCCCCTGTCCTCAGCCTCACCGGCGAGACGCCCGTGCTACCTCAAACCCTTGCTATGCCTACCCGCCTCCTCCTCGCCCTGCTCCTGCTCTCCAGCACGCTCGCCGCCCGCGCCGCCGATGCTCCGCGGCTCTATCTCGCCGGCGACTCCACCATGGCCAACAAGCCCCTCGATCTCCCGGAACGCGGCTGGGGCCAGGCTCTCGCCGGGTTGTTCAAGGACCCCGACACCGTGCAAAACCGCGCGATGAATGGCCGCAGCACCGCAAGTTTTATCGCTGAGGGCCGCTGGGAAAAGATCGTCGCCGCGCTCACCCCCCGCGACGCCGTCATCATCCAGTTCGGTCACAACGACGAGAAAATCGAAGACCCGAAACGCGGCACTGACCCGAAGACGACCTTCCCCGAAAATCTCCGCCGTTTCGTCCGCGAGGTCCGCGCCAAAGGGGCCACGCCCATCCTCGCCACCCCCGTCTGCCGCCGAAAATTCAACCCGGCCGGCAAACTTGTCCCCACGCACGGCGCCTACCCCGACGCCATCCGGCGCGTCGCCACCGAGGAAAAAGTACCCCTGCTCGAGCTCGAAACCGCCACCGCAACGTGGCTGCAAGCCGAGGGCGACGAACCCACGAAAAAATACTTCATGTGGATCGAGGCCGGCAAACACTCCAAAATCCCGGACGGCAGAAAGGACGACACCCATTTTGTCGAAGCCGGCGCCGCGAAAGTCGCGTCGCTCGCCGTCGCCCAGATCCGCGAACAAAAACTCCCGCTCGTGCAGTGGCTGAAGTAGTCCGCACTCGCCTGCTCGAGGTTCCGCGGCACTCCGCTGTCGGCCCATCTTGCCGGCATCCTCGCGAGGTTATCACGGCCTGAAACTCACGCCGCGCCCCAGCACGCAGGCGACCGTGAGCGCTGTGCCCCGGCTTTGGTCCCGAGCCGCACGGGATCGAGAGCGTGATATCAATCGCCCAAAAGATTCAGACTTTGATTTGCTGGGTAGCCGCGAGCGCCAGCGAGTGGGGATCCGTCCACTC
>SXGR01553139.1_pt1 | contig 25176 bp, 19 predicted proteins | sample 3174711 | NCBI WGS metagenome assembly SXGR01 (sample SAMN11356860, study PRJNA531348) | freshwater metagenome | isolation source: freshwater sample F1-60 | place: China: Fuxian Lake, Yuxi | collected 2017-12-25
AGTCGGCTGTCGAGATGGCCGATCAACTCAACGCGGTGCCGTGTGCCGCCACGTTCCACCCACGACCAGCCACGCTGCTCCGACCAGGCACACCTGCAGACACGCTGGCAGGAGTCACACAACGCGTCAGATTGCTCGGCGAAGCCGGTGCCCACGAGGTAGCGCTCGTGCGCTTCACCAATTCCGTCGCGGCATTGACTGCCCAGGAGTTCGTAGATCAGATATTGGTTGAACAACTGGGCGCTGTCGGCGTCACCGTGGGTCAGGATTTCCACTTCGGTCATGATCGTTCGGGGACCGTTGATGTACTCGGCACCCTGTGTGCCGCCCGCGGCGTCGAGGTGATGGCAATCCGCCTGGTTGATCAAGATGGCGAGAAGATTTCCTCGTCACGAATACGCCAGTTAGTCGGCGCCGGCGAGGTCAGCCGCGCCGCCGTCCTGCTCGGCAGATTCGCATCGGTCGAAGGCGCTGTCGTGCACGGCGACCATCGCGGACGTGAGATCGGTTTTCCCACCGCCAATCTCTCGCTCGTGCCGGGACAGCAGGTTCCGGCCGAAGGTGTCTATGCAGGGTGGGCCTTGCTGCCACCCGGCGAGCAACGTTTCCGCGCAGCCATCAGCATCGGTTGGAACCCACACTTTGGAGACGTCGCTGAAGCGCGCGTCGAAGCGCACCTGCTGGACTACGACGGCACCGAGATCTATGGAACACCGATTCGGCTGGAGTTTGTGGAGCGGTTACGTGCGCAGGAGGTCTATGCCAACGTCGGCGAGTTGATTGCGCAAATTGGACGTGATGTGGAAGCCGTACGGATTGGTACCGCCTAGAAAGCAGGGTAGTCTGGGCGCAATGCGTATTGCCTTCTTTTTGATGCTGTGTCTGTGCTTCGTGGCTGCCGCGGGGACCGCTGGAGCGGCATCGCCGCGCATTGTCGGTGGACAGGCCGCGCTCGCTGCGGACTGGGGATTCGTTGCCGCCCTTGAGACGAGTTACGGCTCTCAGTTTTGTGGCGGTTCTCTCGTCGCTCCGCAATGGGTCTTGACGGCGGGTCACTGTCGGATCTACTCGCCGAGTGCTGTACGCGTGGTGACCGGGTCTACCGACCTGACCGTCAGCAGCGGACAGGTGTTGATGGTCGACCGGCAGCTACGCCATCCGCTCTACCGCCAGCCAGTCCAGGGTGCGCCGCGCGACGACTTGATGCTCGTCCACCTGACAACTCCGAGCGCTGCGACGGTCATCCCGATTGCCACCGGCGTAAAGCCGCCCGCCGCCGGGACGCTGTTACGCGTCGCGGGTTGGGGTGCCACCTCATATTCCTCCAGCGACGACTCGTATGGTGCTGGCACCTCCGTGCTGCAGCAGACCCCCGTCCGCGTGAGTCCGGCAGCCACGTGTACTGCGGCCTATGGTACTGCCGCGTTCGAGACCGAAGACATGATCTGCGCCGCCCTTCCCGGCAAGGACGCCTGCGCAGGTGATAGCGGTGGGCCGCTCGTCAGCGGCAAAGGCGCCATTGGTCTGCTGGTCGGAGTCGTCTCCTGGGGCACGGGATGTGGCTTGAGGGCATATCCCGGCGTGTACTCGTTGACCGTGCATAACCGCTGTTGGATCGAAAGCACGATCGGTCTTCCTACCGCCCCGGCGGCGATTGCAGCCGCCGAGTCCGATGGCTCTCTGACGATCAACTGGGAATGGACGAAGCCATGTGCTGGCGCGTCTGACCCAGCGGGATTTCGCGTTCGTGTGTTGGAGACGGGACAGACAGTTGAGCTCGGTGGGTCCGCTCGTCGTCTCCAGCTGACGGGGCTAGCCAACGGCGCCCCGCTGACAATCTCCGTCGCAACGACCAATCTCAATGGCGAAAGCACTCCGATCAGCACGACCGCGACGCCTACACCGAACCCCGTGACAACTCAGGAGGCGATCTGGTCTGCGTACCATCAGGTCACCAGCACCTTTGTGCTGGCTCCACACGCAACGGACGTTCAGTGGCGCGTCGAGACCGGTACGCGCCTTCGATTCTCTCCCCAGCCATGGCAACTTGCACCTGCGAGTGCCACACCGTCGACAATCAAAGTGATTACCGATGGTCTGCCGGGCGACCACGACCTCGATGTTCGCATCGCGACGGCAACTGGCGATGTGATCACCGCCACCGAGCGCATCCAGCTAGCCGAGCCGACGCCGCCGAAGGCGATCAGTGCCGCGCGTCTGCGGGGAGTGCCCAGTGTCGGAAGCACGCTCCAGTGTGACCTCGGGCGCTGGTCGGGGACGCGCCCCTTTGTCGTCAGTCGGCAGTGGCTACGCGACGGGCGAAAGGTTGTAGGAGCCACCAACCCGAGTATGGACATCCGACGCTCGGATGCCGGTAGTGCCGTCGCGTGTCGCGTCACCATCTCCGGCCCGGGTGGTCGTGTCCAGCAGACCACAGCCAGAGTTGTCATCGGAGCCTAGATCGACGGAAGATCGGGCTCGGTGTCGTCGTGGCGTCGTGCCACGCCATCGAGGCGCGCGGCCGCAGAAACTGCCTGCGCAACGCTCTCAACCACCTTGCGATTAAAGACGCTTGGAACGATGTACTCGGGCGCCAGCTCGTCGATCATGATGACGTCCGCGATTGCCTTGGCGGCGGCGATCTTCATGCCGGAGGTAATCGCGTAAGCCCGCACATCGAGCGCTCCCCGGAAGATCCCCGGAAACGCGAGAACGTTATTGATCTGATTCGGATAGTCGCTGCGCCCCGTTGCCATCACCGCGACAATGCCCTCAACCTCTCCGGGGAGTATCTCGGGAATCGGGTTTGCCATCGCAAATACAATCGGCTGCGCGACCATCGATCGGACCATCTCGACCGTGATTGTGCCGGGGCGTGAAAGTCCAATCACCACGTCTGCACCCTCGACAGCGACGGCGGGATCGCCTCTGAGTCCGTGTGGATTGGTCCGCTCGGCATAGGCGCGAAGTGCAACATCGAGGCCTGGGCGATCGTGATGCACGATGCCATCTACGTCACAGCCGACGATGTGCGTCGCGCCGCCGGCGAGCAGCATGTCGGTCACGGCAGTGCCGGCGGCACCCGTGCCGATGATCGCTATCTTGACATCGGCGAGCTCTTTTTTGACGACTCGGAGCGCGTTGCGCAGCGCTGCGAAGACCGAGATTGCTGTGCCGTGCTGGTCATCATGAAACACAGGAATATCCAGAGCCTCTTGGAGGCGACGCTCGATCTCAAAGCAACGGGGTGCGGCGATGTCTTCGAGGTTGATGCCGCCGAAACCCGGGGCGAGCGCCTTTACACACGCCACGATTTCGTCAGGATCAGTCGTGTCGAGGCAGATCGGCCACGCGTCCACTCCGGCGAACTCCTTGAAGAGCATGGCCTTACCTTCCATGACAGGCATCGCGGCCTCAGGACCGATGTCGCCAAGACCGAGGACGGCTGTACCATCGGTGACGACAGCAATCGTGTTGCCTTTAGAGGTCAGGTTCCAAACCATTTCAGGCTCATCCACAATGGCACGGCAGACGCGGGCAACGCCCGGTGTGTATGCCATCGAGAGATCGTCGCGGGTGCGAATCGATACCTTCGCCGCCATCTCAATCTTGCCGCCCTTGTGCATCAGAAAGGTTCGGTCAGAGACGCTCACGACGCGAATGCCGTCAATCGCGCGGATCGCATCGACTACCCGATAACCATGATCTTCGTTTGCACATAGGACGCTGATGTCACGCACCACCGAGCCAGCATCGACGCGTACGAGGTCGATCGCGCCGAGCACGGCGTCCGCCTCGCCAATCACCGCCGCCACCCGTGCGAACTGCCCCGGCTCGTGTGGAATCACAGCACGGATGGTCAAGCTGTAGGACGCAGAGTGGTGAGTAGCCATCGTTCGCAGCGTAGCGTGGTTGTCGTGCGACTAGTCTCCCTCTATGCCGAAGAAAGCCTCCGAGCTTGATCTCAACGATGGACCCGCCAAGGCGAGTCGTCTTTTTCTTGTCGACGGCAACTCTCTGGCCTACCGCGCCTACTACGCGCTGCCAGAGGATTTCTCTACCAGCGAGGGCTTTCCGACCGGAGCGCTGTTTGGTTTTGCCAGCATGATGCTCAAGTTGCTGCAGGACTACGCGCCGAGCGGCGTGATCGTCTGCTGGGATGAGAAACCGACCGAGCGCTTGGCCCTCCACCCAGGCTACAAGTCGACACGAAAGCCGACTCCCGAGCTGCTCAAGGAGCAGCGTCCCTTTTTTCCGGAGCTCGTAGAGGCCTTTGGCTACCGCAACCTGAGCGTCATGACCCGCGAGGCCGACGATGTGATCGGCACGTTGACCCGCATCGCCGACGAGCAGGGGATCGCCACATGCGTTGTCTCGACGGACCGCGACGCCTTCCAGCTCGTCTCCGAGCGGGTCTGCTTGATGATGACTCCGCGCGGCATGACAGACGTACTGGTCTACACCCCTGACCGTGTCGCTGAACGGCTTGGTGTTCCCCATACAACCGTTCCCGATTTGATTGGCCTGAAGGGCGATACCTCGGACGACATTCCAGGCGTGCCTGGAATTGGCGAGAAGACGGCTGCCGAGCTCCTGCAGCGGTTTGGCACCCTCGAGGGCGTCTACGATCACGTTGAGGAGATCAGCGGCCCGAAGCGCAAACAATCGCTACTCGAGAATCGCGAAGAGGCCTTTCGATCGCGCGAGCTCGGGACGATTGTTCGAGACATCCCCGAGTTGGCCGACTTCAATCCAGCGGGCGAAATGGGAGCGCCACCAGATCGCTCGCGCCTTGCCGAGCTATTCCGCAAGTGGGAGATGCACGGGCTGCTGCGACGTCTCGACGATCTGGAGACGCTACTACCCGCGCTGACACTGGATACGCCACTGCCGACGGGGCCGATCGTGCGCGGTACGAAGACAACTGGTGCAGAGCTCGCGCGGGCCCTTGCGGACTCGACTGAGGCTGGGATTGCCGTTGCAGAGGGCTTCCTCGGGGTCTCCAGCGACACAGGAAACTGGGTTGTGGCGATCGACGAACCCGGCCTTGCAGAAGCGTTAGCTGGGCCGGGCCTGATCGCGCACGATGCCAAGGTCGCGCTTCGGGCTCTCGGTGCAGAGCGAACTGCTCCTGCGTTCGACACCGCCTTGGCGGCGTACCTGCTCGATCCTGGTCGAAGCGGGTACGCGTTTGACGATCTGATGCGCGAGCACGGGCTGGCAGTCGAGACCGACGGGGAAGGAGGGGACGCTCTGCGCCAGGCGATCGGTGTTCGCAGCCTCCATCCCGTGCTCACCGAGCGCCTCGCCGACCGACACCTACGTGGCTTGCTGGCGGATCTTGAGCTGCCACTTGTGCCCGTTCTGGCCGAGATGGAACGGGTTGGCATCGCTGTCGATATCCCTGTGCTCGAGGCGATCGCAGAGCGTTGTGCCACAGAGCTCGCAGAGTTGGAGACCGAGGCACACCGTCTCGCAGGGGGTCCGTTCACACTCGGCTCGCCAAAGCAGCTCGGGGAGATCCTGTTTGGGAGACTCGGGCTACCCGTCCAGAGCACCGGCAAGACCGGACCGTCAACCGACCGTACGGTGCTGGCGAAGCTGCGGCCGCGTTCCCCGATCATCGCGGTGATTGAACGCTGGCGCGAGCTCTCCAAGCTGCTCTCGACCTATCTGCGCGCGCTCCCCGAAGCCGCTGCCGAAGACGGACGTGTGCACACGACGTTCTCTCAGCACACTGCCGCTACGGGACGGCTCTCCTGTACGCATCCCAACCTGCAGGCGATTCCCGTGCGGACGCGGATTGGACAGGAGATCCGTGCGTCCTTTATTTCCGCGCCTGGACGGCAGTTGATTTCGTGCGATTACTCGCAGGTCGAACTGAGGATTCTCGCGCATCTCTGCCAAGAGCCTAGACTGGTCGATGCCTTCCGCCGCGGTGACGACGTCCATCGTGCCACCGCCGCGGAGGTGCTCGGAAAGCCTGCCGGCGACGTGACCAGGGAAGAGCGCGACCGCGCCAAAGCCGTCAATTTCGGGATCATCTATGGCATCTCGGCCTATGGCCTCGCAGAACAGCTCGAGATTGACCGCGACGAAGCCCAGCAGTACATCGATACGTATCTTGGCCGCTATCCCGCCGTCCAGCGCTTTATTGCCGACACGATCGACGAGACAGCCGAACGCGGCTACGCACTCACTCTGCTGGGCCGGCAACGACCAATTCCCGAGCTACGCGCTAAAAATCGCCAGGTTCACCAGTTGGGGGAGCGGCTGGCCATCAACTCGCTGATCCAGGGCAGTGCGGCCGACATCATCAAGGTCGCGATGATCGCGTGCGACCGTCGCTTGCGCGACGAGCGACACGATGCAGCGCTCGTCCTGCAAGTGCACGACGAACTCGTCTTTGAGGTCGCCGAGCAGGACGCAGCGGCTGTCCAAGCCCTAGTCGTGGAGGAGATGGTCAATGCCTACGCGCTCGATCCGCCGCTGGTGGCCGACGCAGGTCTCGGCTTGACATGGGCCGCTGCCAAGGACTAGAGCGCGCGCTGTCGCTCCGGAACCGAGACGCTGGTATCGTTTTTCCTGTTATCGAGCCAACCGGCTCACCTCATAAGGACAGTCCTCTACCGATGCCACAGACCACAGAAGAGATGATCGCCGACGATCCGAGCGTTTGGATCGAAGTCAACGGCGAGATGGTGCCGAACTACGACGCGACGATCTCGGAGTTTTCCGAGGGCGACGTTGTCACTGGCAAGGTCGTGCGCATCGACAAGGACGAAGTCCTAATCGACATTGGCTACAAGAGCGAAGGCGTGATCCCAGTCGCAGAGCTCTCGATCCGACGGAGCGTAGACCCGCCCGACGAGGTCGAGCTCGGCGAAGAGGTCGACGCGCTGGTGATGACAAAGGAGGACGCAGACGGCCGTCTGATTCTCTCCAAGAAGCGTGCCCGCTTTGAAAAGGCGTGGAAGCGCATCGAGGCTGCGGCCGAGAGTGGCGAGCCTGTCGACGGTTTGGTCATCGAGGTCGTCAAGGGTGGCCTGATCATCGATCTTGGCGTCCGTGGCTTTCTACCTGCCTCGCTCGTCGACATCCGTCGCGTTCAGGATCTCGAAGAGTTCCGCGGTCAAGAGCTCCGCTGCAAGGTGATTGAACTCAATCGCTCGCGCAACAACGTTGTGCTCTCGCGTCGCGCAATGCTCGAGGAAGAGCGTCGTGAAGTGCGTCAGCGCATTCTTGACGATCTTGCTCCCGGCAAGACGGTCAAGGGTCTCGTCTCGAACATCGTCGACTTCGGCGCCTTCGTCGATCTCGATGGTATCGATGGTCTCATCCACATCTCCGAGCTCTCTTGGAGCCATGTCAACCATCCGTCCGAGCTGCTCGAGATCGGCCAAGAGGTCGAGGTCAAGGTGCTCGACGTGGACCGCGATCGTCAGCGCATCTCGCTCGGTCTCAAGCAGACCCAGGCCGACCCGTGGCAGCGCGTCCTCGAGAGCTACCAACAGGGCGACGTCGTGCACGGTCGTGCCACCAAGGTGGTCACGTTCGGCGCGTTCGTTGAAATCCTGCAGGGTGTCGAGGGTCTCGTCCACATTTCCGAACTGGCCGAGCGTCACATTGAGAACCCCCGCGAGATCGTGTCGCAGAACGATCACGTCCTCGTGCGCATCATCGAGATCGATGCCGAGCGCCGTCGCTTGTCCCTGTCGATGAAGCAGGTCTTGCCGGGCGATCCGGTGCTTGCACCGATCAGCCTGATTCCGGGTGACGATCCGTTTATCGATCCTGATGAGCCGATTGCTGAGCCTGGTGGTGCCCCTGACCTCGAGCTCGACCATGTCGAGGAGGGGGAGTACGACCTCGAAGGTCTCTTGCCGCCGGGTATGGCTGCTGAGGTCGCCGCTGCCGTTGCTGCTGAGCATGCCGCGAAGTTGGCTGCCGCTGCTGCTGCCGAGGACGCTGAAGTGGAGGCCATCGTCGAAGAGGCAATCGTCGAGGCTGAGGTTGAGGCCATCGTCGAAGAGGTCATCGGCGAGGCTCACGCGGAAGTCTCCGAAGCGTAAGTTGGGCCGGTGTCTCGCCGGCCTTTGGTGATCGGTCTGACGGGCGCCATCGGCGTCGGCAAATCGTCGGTGCTGGCTGCGTTCGCGCTGCGCGGGTGTCCCGTTCTGAGCGCGGACGCAGTCGTACACGAGTTGTACCTTCAGGCGTCTGTGCGCGATCAGATCGTCACGCACTTTGGCACCGAGGTGCTCGGCGCTGACGGCAAAGTTGATCGGTCTGCTCTGGCGCGTCGCTGCTTCGACAATGGCGATGCACTTGCATGGATTGAGTGTCTGCTGCATCCGCTCGTGGCGGACCTGTTTGACGCATGGGTCGCGGAATGCGCCAACGCGGCGCCGCCACCAGCATTGGTCGTCTACGAGTCGCCACTGTTGTTCGAGGCCGGTCAGACGGATCGCTTCGACCGCGTGCTCGTGGTGATCGCACCCGAAACCACCCGCCGCAGCCGCCTCGCAGCACGTGGGCAGCTCGAGCGTGCACCCGAGCGGGAGGCCCGTCTCTGGTCTACCGAACGCCGGGAAGCTGCCGCCGACGATCTGCTCGACAACGCTGGCACACACGAACACCTGCAAAAGCTGGTTGATGGGTACATCGCGCGATACGCTAATCGCTAATGCGTCGTCTGTTCGGAGCCCTCGCGCTCGTCGTGCTCGTGCTCGGCGCGGTCGCTATCTATGCGGTTCGACTTGAGCCGGATTGGTATCTTCGTGCGCGCTATCCGCTGCAGTTTCAGGCCATCATCGAGGCCCATGCATTCAACTACGGGCTCGAGCCGTCGCTGGTTGCCGCGGTCGTGTACACGGAGTCCAAGTTTGATCCACGCGCCGAGTCCTCCGCTGGGGCGATTGGCCTAATGCAACTGCTGCCTGATACGGCTCAGGGAATCGCGGATCGCACTGGTGGCGGTGACTTCACAGCGTCAGACCTCTACGACCCGGAATTGAACGTACGCTACGGCTGCTGGTACCTGAACGCGTTGCGGGACAAGTACTCGGACCATCCACAGGCACTCGAGTTGGCGTTGGCCGCCTACAACGCAGGCCAAGGCAACGTGGACCGGTGGGTCGCGGCCACGCCGGACGGTCGGGTAGTCCGCATTCGTTTTCGAGAGACACGCGATTACGTCAAGCGAGTTGAGCGGATGCAGAGTCTCTACCAACGCGGTTACGGGTTACGCTAACGTCATGCAGTTGACCCCTCGAGAACTCGATCGCCTGCTGCTCTTCCAAGCGGCCGAACTCGCCCGTGCCCGACGCGATCGCGGATTGCTCCTCAATGCACCGGAGGCCGTTGCGATCATCTCCGACACCGTCTGTGAGGCTGCCCGCGATGGTGCAACCCACGCCGAAGCGTGCGCAGCCGGCATGGCAGTGCTCTCCTCCGACGGAGTGCTACCTGGCACAACGTTGCTCGTTCAGCAGATTGAGATCGAGACATTGTTTAGCGACGGCACCCGCTTGGTCGTTCTGTCTGCACCACTTGGTGAAGCCGAAGCCGATGGACCCGGCGCAGTCAAGACTCGGGCGACCGAGGCACTTGACGTTCCCGAGTCCAGCACGCTGGTTGTGACCAACACGGCAGCGGTCCCCATCGCAGTCACATCTCACTGGCATTTCTTCGAGAGCAATCGTCAACTCGAGTTCGAGCGTTCAGCAGCCTGGGGTAGACGTCTCGCCATTCCGACCGGAAGCACGATCCGCTGGAGGCCAGGGCAGACTCAATCCGTAACGCTCCGCCCCTTTACAGGCCGTCGCATTGCCTACGGCTTCGCAGGGTTGGTCAATGGCTCGTTGGATGCTGAGGGTGCGCTGGCAGCAGCGCTCGCCCTGGCGCGACACCGAGGCTACTTGGGGAGTGGGGCATGACGCTCCCCGCCGACGTCTACGCACGCGTCTACGGACCCACCACCGGCGATCGGATCCGCCTAGGTGACACCAGTCTCTGGGTCGAAGTTGAGCGCGATGACCAGGAGCGCGGCAACGAAGTGATGGGTGGCTTTGCGAAGACAGCCCGGGATGGCCTGATGGCACAGGCGACCACCGAGGCAGTGGAGATTGCTATCACGCAGGTTGTCATCATCGATCCGATCCTCGGCATCCGAAAGACGGCGATTGGTATTCGCGACGGTCGCATCGTCTCGATCGGGCGGGCTGGTAACCCAGACATCATGGATGGCGTCGACGTCGTGCTTGGGACAGATACGGCAATCGTCTCCGGTGAGGGCCTGATCGCAACCGCGGGAGCCATCGACTCGCACGTGCACCTGCTGTCGCCACAGATCATTCCGCAGGCGCTGGCTGCCGGTTTTACAACGCTCGTGATCCAAGACTATGGCCCGGTCTGGAACCTCGGTACCAATCCGATTTGGGCGCTCAAACACATTCATGCCGCGCTCGACCAGTCACCGATCAACACCTTGATGCTCACGCGCGGTTCGTCGAGTCGACCTGAGACGCTGGAGCGGATGCTCCAGGCCGGAGCCGGGGGTTTGAAGATCCACGAGGACGTGGGTGCGCACGCCACTGCTTTGGAAATGGCATTGCGCGTCGCGGATCAGTACGACGTACAACTCTGCGTCCACACCGATGGTCTCAATGAGTGCCTCACCGTCGCGGACACGCTGGCTCTGATCGCTGGTCGCACTCTGCACGCGTACCACATTGAGGGAACGGGGGGTGGTCACGCCCCCGACGTGATGCGCCTCGCCGGTGAACCTAATATTTTGACTTCGTCCACGAACCCGACGTTTCCCTTCGGCATCAATACGGCGGCTGAGCATGCCGCGATGGTTGAGCTGGTGCATGTGTTGCAGGCCGACCTCCCGGGCGATCATCAACTTGCGCTCGATCGGGTACGCCCAGCGACGATGGCCGCCGAGGACGTTCTCCACGATCTTGGACTGATCCATATGACATCGTCCGATAGTCAGGGGATGGGAAGGATTGGCGAGACGCTTCGCCGAACGTTCCAACTCGCCTCAGTCATGCGCGATGCGCGCGGCGGCGATGCGAGCGGCCACGACAACGAGCGTGTCTTGCGCTACCTCGCCAAGGCAACCATCAATCCTGCAGTCGCCCACGGTATGGCTGACCAGATTGGTTCGCTCGAGGTGGGCAAGCTTGCCGACGTCGTGTTGTGGAGCCCGGCGTGGTTTGCCGTCAAACCGTTTCTTGTGTTGAAGGCCGGTTTTCCGACGTGGGGGGTGAGTGGCGATTCGAATGCCTCAACCGCGTTCTCGGAGCCGACGCGCGTCGCAGCTCAAATTGGAGCAATCGGGACCGCGCCGGCACGACTCAGCCTGGCGTTTACCAGCCAAGCCGCAATCGACGGGGGTGGAGCGGCCGAGTTGCCGACCGGCAAGCAGCGTGTCGGCGTCCGCGGTACTCGCTCCCTTGGTGCGGCAGACATGGTGCGTAACACAACGATGGCTGCCGTCCGCGTCGATCCGGTGACGCACGCCGTCTCTGTCGATGGTGCGATCATTGACACACCGCCGGTCGCTACTGTGCCCCTGTCGTCCCTCCACCTGCTCGGCTGATCATGACCCCTGTCGCCCTCTGTGCACCCGATAAGCTCCGTGGTGCTCTCAACGCACATGAAGCCGCAAAGGCGATGGCCGAAGGCTGTCGCCAGGCTGGCTGGGACGCAATCGAACACCCCCTCGCGGATGGTGGCGAAGGTACCTGCGACGCCATCGTCGTCGGTCGCAGTGGCCGTCGCGAAATGATTAGTACGCGCGATGCGATCGGGCGGCCTCGCAAGGCTGCGCTCGGAGTTTTGCCCGATGGAACCTGCGTCGTTGAGGCGGCCGAGGCAATCGGTCTGATGCACATTCCGCGCAATCGTCGCGATGTCATGCGCGCCACTAGCGCAGGGATCGCGCCGCTTGTCCTCGCAGCCCTCGACCTTGGGGCGCCACGCGTCGTCGTTGGACTCGGCGGTTCCGCAACTGTCGATGGAGGGCTCGGGCTGCTGATCGGCCTCGGTTTGAGGGCGTTTGACAGCGACGGCAATGTGTTGCGTGGCCGGGGCCTCGATCTGCCGGCGGTTGCTCGCCTCGAACTTGGAGGTCTCGACCCCCGTTTGGCCCAGACAGAACTTGTGGTCGCGCTGGATGTGGAAAGCCCTCTGGCGGGTCCAGATGGCGCTGCACCCGTGTTCGGACCGCAAAAGGGTGCCTCGCCCGCGGAAGTGATTGTGCTCGACGCCGGGCTCGCCCGGCTCGGAGACCTCTATGGCGAGCATGCCCAGCGTCCCGGTGCAGGAGCGGCGGGCGGCCTCGGAGCCGCCTGCTTTTTGCTCGGGGCCACGCCGGTCCCCGGTGCCGAGCTCGTCATGCGTGAGACTGGCTTTGCCGCCAGGCTGGCCGCGGCCGACCTCGTCCTAACGGCCGAGGGCGCTGTGGATGCGCAGAGCGCCGCCGGCAAGACGGTCGCGCGGGTCGCGCAGGCCGCGCGATCAGCGGATGTGCCGTGCGTCATCTTCGGCGGGCGCGTGGATGACGACGTCGAGGCGCTCTACGCTATTGGCGCCTCTGCCGTACTGGGTATTGGTCGCGGCGCGCGCCCGATTCGGCAGGCGCTGAGAGAGAGCGGAGCCGACCTGCGCGCCGCCGCACGGGCCGTCTGCACGTTACGGAATTAGGCGTCTGGCCTAGCGATGCGCAAGATGGGTGCCTCGCCCACCACCGCCACTGCCCCCATTGCTCGCGTTACTTCCGTTGCCTCCATTGCCACCCGGGTTCGTACCTCAGGCGAAGGCCGAGCCGTTGAGGCCGGCCGCGGTCGTGACGAGCTTCGAGCCCTTCTTCAGGCGGATCGTGACGGAGTAGGGCGATCCCTTCTTCAACTTCGCCTTGGGGAAGGCGAGGGCCATCGAACCGTCAGCCGCCGAGACGATCGTTGCAATCTTCTTGGCCTTGCCCGAGACGGCCGTCCCGGTCGTGTAAACCGTCGCTGTGCAGAGGGCCTTGCGACAGGCGGCAAGCGCCGTGACAGAGACCGTCGTCGTAGCACCACTGGTCTTGATGGTGGTCTTCGCGGCCACGGTCTTACGCTTGACCTTGTAGGTCGGTGCGCTGAAGGTGATGTCGGGAACGGTGATCAGGAGACCATCAGTGCCTTCAGTGCCCGCGCTCCACACGGTGTAGGTCGGGGCGCCATTGGTGCCGGGCGAGCCAGATCGGGTTGCGCTGAAGAACGTAGCGGCGTCCGCCGGAAGCACGCCATAGACATTAAGCAGCGTCTGTGCGGGCAGGACAGCCTTCATCTGGCCGGTCTGAATCGATCCGTCGGCTCTGAAGTGGGCCGCAGCCATCTGCAGGTCGAGCACGGGCGCCGATGCCGTTCCCGTCGGATTAAGAAAGCCGAAGATCGCGCCCTGCGTGGCGAAGATCGCGCCCGTCAGTGCCAGGCTGACGGTGTCATCGAGACTGAAGACGATGTTGGCCGAGAGCACCTGCAGAGCCGCCCGCTGAATGTCACAGTCGCGGATTGGGGTCGCGGTGCAGCCATTGCCACCAGTGAAGTCGCTGACGTACTGGGTGGCAACCGGGCGGAAGCGAATCCGGATCTGCGCATCGGCCGTGCCGAGCCCGGTCGCGCTCCAGTAGAGCAGGTCGAGGTTCGCCCACGACCAACGCAACGACTGGCCCAGCGTGTTCATGCGCACGGTCATATCGAAGATCGTCTCGGTGGTCGCAGAGCCGGTCAAATCCGTGTTGACGTTGTCAGTGGCGGGCACGCCGAGCGCGAGCGAAATGCGATTTGGTGTGGCGTAACAGACGCCCTGCGCCGGTCTCTGCCCGGCCTGACAGAGATTGAGGGGCGAAATCACCACCGTCGGGGTGCCTGCTGTCACGGCCGGCGGGGTCGTCGACCCACCGTCGATCAGTACGGTTTCCACGCCAGCGTTCGTTGCCGTCAGGCGCGACACAAACGGACGCGCCGCCGCCCCTCCTGCCAACGAACCCCAGCCTGCGCTCGTCGTCGAACCAACGGTCGCTCCGTCGTTCTGGGTCTGCGTTGGCGTAGAATCACCCTGCGCGGCGGCGTTTGCCGGGATCAGGGCAAGCTGCGCGAGAACGACGACGACTAAGGCTAGAAAAACATTAAGTCTACGCATGCGGCAAATTCTACACAAGTAACATTCTCCTACCAAAGCTACCGCTGAATTTCGCTGGCGCTAAACAACCGGCAACCTAGTGCCCGACCGGGCCGGCTATTAGAGGTCTTTGGTCACGGGCTCGACCGCAACCATTGCGAGCGCTCGGCGAATGGGACGCGGTAGCTGGAACGCGACGTCCTCATGCACCGTTTCGAGTTCCGAGACGTTGATCCCGTCCGAACGATCTCGGAACCACTCGATCACACCGAGCACGAGTCGCTCCGGCGCAGACGCACCTGAGGTGATGCCGATCTTCGTGCGGTCGCCAATCCAGGTGGGATCGATCTCGCTCTCGTCCTCGATCAGGTAGCTATCGACCCCCGCATCGCGTGCCACCTCGACGAGGCGACAGGAGTTCGACGAGTTCGCAGATCCGATCACGAGGACCAGTTCAGTCACCTTTGCGAGCTCCTTGACGGCAGCCTGGCGGTTCGACGTGGCGTAACAGATATCGCTCTTCTCGGGGCTCTCAATCCACGGAAACCGGTGCGTGAGCGCCTCGATGATGCCGCGAGTCTCGTCGACCGAAAGCGTGGTCTGCGTCAGATAGGCGAGTGGCTGGCCCTCCGGGAAGTCAGGGAGCGATGCCACCTCAGCAGCGTGCTCGACGAGCGTCATGGCGCCGGGCGCTTCGCCCATTGTGCCGACAACCTCCTCATGCTCGGCGTGGCCAATCAGCACCATATGATATCCGGCTGCGTCGTAGCGCTTGGCCTCGTTGTGCACCTTGGTTACCAGGGGGCACGTAGCGTCGATCACGGTCAGCGATCGTTGCTCGGCGCCTGAATGCACCGTTGGGGCAACTCCATGGGCCGAGAAGACGACCGTCGCGCCCTCTGGCACATCTGTCACGTCATCGACGAAGATGGCACCACGGGTCTCAAGATCGGCAACGACGTGGAGATTGTGAACAATCTGCTTGCGCACGTAGACGGGCGCTCCCTGTAGCTTGAGCGCCTGCTCCACAGTCTCGACGGCACGATCCACACCAGCGCAGTAGCCGCGAGGCGCAGCGAGGATGAGTTCGACTTCGGCCATGTACATAGGATACCGATCGCTATATCGCAAATGTCCGTAGGATCGGCCGTACCATGCAGGTGTGAACCGGATTCCGTCCACGGCCGCTCGCGTCGCATGTTGTTTCTTTGCACTGTTGATCCTCTGCCAGGTGCTGTATCCGCAGGCACCGGCGGCGTGGAACATTCGACTCACAGCGCTGACGGTATTTCTTTTTCTTGGAGCGTCGGTTGCAGCTGCGTGGCACCGCTCTGGTCCACGATTTGCGCTCTCGCTCGCCGGCCTGGCGTTTCTGGTGGGTTTCGGTAGCGAGATCCTGGGTGTTCACACAGGGTTCCCGTTCAGCACCTACTGGTACACGGATGCACTGCAACCACAGCTGTTTGACGTTCCCATCCTGATTCCTTTGGCCTGGGCGATGATGGCGTATCCGGCCTGGCGCATCGGCGAATTGCTGGGAAACCGTCCGGTTACCCGAGCCCTGTTTGCAGCCGCGGCACTGACAGCGTGGGATGTGGCACTCGATCCACAGATGGTCAGCCATGGCGTTTGGATCTGGCCGAATTCGGGCCAATATGCTGGCATTCCGTTGATCAACTTCGTGGGCTGGGCCGCAGTCGGTGCGGTGCTGTTTGGGTGGTGGGCACTCGGCGCCCGCGCACCGAGCCGCCCGAGCCGTTGGTGCTTGACCGACCTGTTGGGACCGTTCCTCTATGCCTGGACGTGGATCGGTGAGACCGTCGCTCACGCGCTTTTCTTTGCCGGCTGGACCGTCGCCATCGCCTCCTTCATCGCGATGGGCCTGCTGACTGTGCCGGCGCTGCTTCGTCAATGGACCGGGAGTGCCACGGCATGACCCGCGTCGTCATCGTCGGCGCGGGAGTCGGCGGCCTTGGGGCCGGCGTGCGGCTGACTGCTGCGGGCTGCGACGTACTCGTCCTTGAGGCTGCTGCTCAGGTTGGTGGCAAGCTTGGCATTGCACGCTCTGAAGGGCACACCTTTGATACCGGACCGTCGCTCCTGACGATGCCATTTACGCTCGAGGAGACATTAGCGACGGCAGGTGTGACGTTGAGTGACCGGCTGGACGTCCGCCGTGTCGATCCTCTCTGCCAGTACCACTGGGACGACGGAACGGCATTGGCGACGCACGCCGATCCAGACGCCACAGCCGCCGCCTTTGAAGCACTCGAGCATGGTGCGGGACAGGCATGGCATCGATTGCTGGCTCAGGGCAGGCGAACGTGGGACCTTTCGCTCCCCCTGTTTCTCTCCGCGGCAATCAGTGGCCCGATCGAGCTCGCGCGCCGCAGTGGGCGTCCAATTAATCCGCGCGACATCTTGGCCCATACAACGCTTGAACGCTATGGCGCCCGCCACTTCCGCGACCCACGTCTGCGCCAACTCCTCGATCGCTACGCGACCTATTCCGGCTCGGACCCCGCGCGGGCACCCGCGACGTTGTCTGTCATTCCGTATACGGAGTCTGCCTACGGTGCCTGGCATCCCATTGGAGGCATGCACCGCATTGCCCAAGTGCTCAGCGACGTGATCAGGGAACAGGGAGGAGAACTCCGATGCTCCACGCCTGTCACCAGGATCGTGACTGAGCATGGGTCTGCCGTCGGCGTCGAGACGGCGGCGGGTGAGGTGTTTCCCGCCGACGCGGTGATCGCAAACTGCGACGCAGCGGACCTCTACGAGGGTTTGGTGAGTGCACCCAAACAGGCCGCACAGATCGCAGCGGCGCCCGCCAGCCTCTCGGGCTTTGTGCTGATGCTTGGGGTGGCAGGTCGAACACCGGGCCTGGCTCATCACAACATCTGGTTTCCACGCGACTATCGAGCAGAGTTCGCCGACATCTTCGACGATCCACGGCCACCCAACACGCCAACGATCTATCTCTGCAACCCTGTCGCGACCGATCCGTCCTGCGCACCCGACGGTGACGAGTCGTGGTTCGTACTCGTCAACGCGCCGAGGCATGGCCAGGTCGATTGGGATGCGGAAGGCGAGCGTTATCAGGAGCGAATTCTCGATCGCCTCGATGCGCTGGGCCTCCGGGCCCGTGAGCGTGCGCGGACGATCATTCGACGCACGCCAGCCGACCTCGAGCGACTGACGGGGGCGCCCGGAGGTTCGATCTATGGAACCGCTTCGATGGGCCCACGCGCAGCGTTCTTGCGACCACGAAACGCCTCGCCCGCCTTCGAGCGGCTGTACTTGGCGAGTGGAAGTGCGCATCCGGGCGGCGGGCTGCCTCTGGTGCTGCTGTCCGGCAAGATCGCCGCCGACCTGATTTGTCGGGATCTCGAACTCACAGACGCTGCGTAAGAACCATGTGATTGTGTGGATATCCACACCCATGGGTCTGACAAACTATCCCTCCGTACACGAACGGTTCTGAACTTCCCTGATGCTCCGACTGTCTGCGTTTTCCGATCGCTTCCGCTGGGCCGTGCTCGCTGGCTGGCTGGTGATCGTGGCCATCAGCGCTTATGCGAGCGTTGGTCTCAACGATCTACTTTCGAACCGCTTCGACATTCCCGGCACGGAGTCCACCCAGGTACTGGAACTGCTTGAGAACGACTTTGGACAGCGCGGCGACTCGTCCTTCGTGCTCGTCGCGGCTACGGAGAACGGGAAGGCTCCGACTCCGGAACAGGTCAAAGCCACCGAGGCCGCGGCAGCGCGAGCTGCGGAGGTACTCGGTTCGGCACGCGCAGCCGCGCTTCAGACCAGTGGGTCCCTGACCTATGTGGGGATTGGAACCACGCTCGAGCCTGCTGCAGCACAGCTCAAGGTCTCCGAGATGCGGTCAGCAATCGGACCGATTCCGGGTGTCACGACCTATCTGACGGGGCAGACCGCAATCAATCGCGATCTACAGCCGGTCATCGCCGACGACCTGCAACGGGGCCTGATGATCACGATCCCGATCGCGATCATCGTGCTGCTGTTTATCTTCGGCACCCTGGTCTCGACGCTCGTGCCTTTCGTTTTCGTACTCGCGACAATCCCAACAACGCTCGGTGTGGTCTGGATCGCGGCGCATCAGTTGGATATGGCGATCTACGTCACCAACCTCGTCGAGCTGATCGGCATCGGGATTGCGATCGACTACTCACTGCTCGTGGTCTATCGCTTCCGCGAGGAGATGCTGACAATTCAGCGGCATAAGCTCGCCGAGTCGGGAGCATTCGGAGATGCCCGGCGCGTGCCGCTCGATCGGGCTGAGGTTCGCGCTGCGCTCGACCCCACGATGCGCTTTGCAGGTCACGCTGTCGTGTTCAGCGGCCTGACCGTCGCTGTCGGCCTGGCCGGTCTGATCATGCTGCCGTTACCCTTTATTCGATCGCTTGGCATCGGTGGCGTCGTCATCCCGCTCGTTTCGATCGTCGCTGCCGTCACGCTGCTACCGGCGCTGCTTTCGATCCTCGGCCCATGGCTCGCTCGAGTGCGTGTCGTCCCGACGCGGGTTCTCGACTCCCGCATGGACAACGAGACGGGCTTCTGGGTACGCCTGTCCGATTCGATCATGGCCCGTCCTTGGCCCTACCTCATCACAGGGTCCGCTGTTCTCGTGGCACTGGCGCTCCCAACCTTCTGGATCGCCTTGACGCCCGGGACCAACGCTGGCCTTCCGCCCTCAGTCGAGAGCGTCCAAGGGCTGCAGCAGTTGGAGCGCACGGTGGGAGCCGGAACCCTCGCGCCTTCGACCATCATCGTCGACAGCGGACGCCCAGGCGGAATCTGGGACGCCGACGTGCAGGCGGCCATGAATCGCTTGCAGAATGAACTACGCAAGGATTCGGCGATGTCGACGGAGCCGACTGCAGTCAGCTCTGCTGCAGACCTGCTCATTAAGGGCGATACCCCGGCGGCACGCAAGCGTGCAACCGCCGCCGGGCTGGTCAACAAGAACCAGCAGTACGCCGTAATCTTTGCGGCCAGCAAACAGGCCTATGGATCGGAATCGGCTCAGGAGCTTGCACGACGCATCCGCGGTACGTACGTCCCAGAGGCGGACTTCCCAACGGACACGACGGTGCTGGTCGGTGGTGGACCAGCAGCGGGCGTCGACTTTATCGATCAGATCTACGGCGTCTTTCCCTGGCTCATAGCCGTGGTCTTGCTGATTTCGTACATCTTGCTCGTACGAGCGTTCCGGTCGCTGCTCCTGCCCCTCAAGGCCGTGTTCCTCAACGTGCTGAGCGTCTCGGCGGCGTACGGCATTCTCGTCTTGATCTTCCAGTTCGGCTTGGGGGAGTGGGCCGGGCTCCAAACGACCGATCAGATCGAGGCCTGGATCCCGATCTTCCTGTTCGCGATGCTATTTGGGCTGTCGATGGACTACGAGGTGTTTCTCGTGACGCGCATGCGGGAGCTGTATGACGAAGGAGCCTCGAATGGTGAGGCTGTGGGTCGAGGTCTCCAACTCACGGGTCGCCTCGTCTCCGCCGCAGCGATCATTCTCGTTGCAGCCTTCGCGGGCTTCCTGCTGGGGTCGCTGGTGGCCTTCCAGCAGTTTGGTCTTGGCCTCGCCGCTGGCATCTTGATCGACGCAACGTTGATTCGGATGCTGCTCGTCCCGGCGTTCATGCGGATTGCCGGTGACTACAACTGGGTCTTGCCAGCCTGGGTGGCGAGGATCTTGCGGGTCGAGCCATCGCCGCTGCGGCGCAGCGCCTGACATTCTCGGCTGCCACGGGTACGCTTCCGATGGAGCGTGCACCTAGGAGGGGAACAGATGGCGACCGAGTTTGACTACGTGATCGTTGGTGGTGGTACGGCAGGTTCGGTCATTGCCGCTCGGTTGAGTGAGAATTCCGACGTCTCGGTGGCGTTGATCGAGGCTGGGCCGGATGATCGCCCGCACGACGAGGTGCTGAAGCTCAAGCGCTGGCTCGAGTTGCTCGAAAGCGACTTCGATTACAAGTACACCACTCAGATCCAGCCACGTGGAAACTCCCACATCGTGCATTCCCGCGCGAAGGTGTTGGGTGGCTGCTCTTCCCACAACACGATGATCTGGTTTAAGCCGCTCCCAGGCGACTGGGATGACTGGGCAAGCCAGGGCGCGGAGGGGTGGGAGGGTGCTGACATGGAGCAGTACTACGCGAAACTCCGCAACAAGCATCAGATCGTGCCCGAGCAGGATCGCGATCCGATTCTTCCCGACTGGATCGAATCCGCCGTTGCCGCAACGGGTGTGCAGAAGAGCCCCGACTGGAATGCTCAGCCGTTTAGCGACGGCGCAGGTTTCCTCGATGTGGCCTACGACCCCGACACCGGCGTCCGCTCCTCGGCCAGCGTCTCCTATCTGCATCCGATCATGGACACGCGCGAAAATCTTCATGTCATCTGCGACACCCGCGCTCTCCACATCGGCCTCGTGAGTGGCCACGCCCGCAGCGTGCGCTGTGAGGGTCCAGACGGTCCGGTCACGTACCGCGCAGGCCACGAGGTGATTCTCTGCGCCGGTGCAATCGATTCGCCCCGACTGCTGCTGCTGTCGGGCATTGGCCCGGCGGACGACCTGCGCGAGCTGGACATCGATGTGCAGCACGACCTACCCGGTGTCGGCGGCGAGATGCTCGATCATCCGGAGTCGATCATCATGTGGGAGCTCAAGAAGCCGCTCGGACCGCAGACCGCGATGGGGGCTGATTGTGCCCTCTTCGTCAATCGACTCAAAGCCGACGATCGCCCGGATCTGATGTACCACACCTATCAGCTGCCGTTCACATTCAACACCGAACGCCTCGGGTATCCCGTGCCAGAAAACGTGATCTGCATGACCCCGAACATCCCTCGCACGAAGTCGCGGGGAAGCCTCTGGCTGCTGAGCAACAATCCCGACATCAAGCCGGCAATCGACTTTGGCTACTTCACCGATACCGACGGCTACGACGAGCGGACGATCGTTGACGGTCTTGAGATCGCACGCGAGGTGGCAGCGACTGGCCCCTTCAAGGATTGGATCAAGAAGGAGGTCGCTCCCGGATCCAAGATTATCTCCCGCAAGGATCTCTCAACCTATGGGCGGGCTGCGCATCACACCGTGTATCACCCGCTCGGCGGCTGCAAGATCGGTGCCCTTGACGACCCGACGACGGTCGTCGGCCCGGATCTCAAGGTCAAGGGGGTCGACGGTCTACGCGTTGCCGACGGCGCGATCTTCCCGGCGCTGACAACCGTCAATCCCGTCGTGGGTGTGTTGATGATCGGTGAAAAATGCGCCGATCTGATTCGTTCGGGCCGGTAGCGTCAACCCGTCGCCTCAAACCGCGCTCGGCTTACTTGGGCCAGCGTAACGGCTGCCAACACGCCAAGACCACCAATCACCTGAAACGGACTGAGAACCTGACCGAGTAGCGACCACGCAATTGCGCCCGCGATGATCGGCTCGAGCATGGCCGTCACGGTTGCCCCGTCGGCGCGTACTCGTCGCACGCCGGCGAGAAACATGGCGAACGGAATGACCGTACCTGCGACCACAACGAAGAGCACGTAGCAATACGTCGGAGCGCTAATCGGGGCTGTGGTCGCGACCACGGTGAGTGACGACCACGGAAAGGACCACCACGGCAGCACAACACCCAGTGCAACTGCGCCGAAGGCGAGGCCGATGCCAAGCACGCTGACGGGCGATCGGGCGCGCATCAGTGACTCGCTGTGTAGCGAGTAGTAGGCGTACGAGAGCGCGGCACCGACGCTGAAGGCAATGCCGATCCAAGACAGCGACCCAGTGTCGTTGCCGACACCCAGCACGAGCACGAGACCGCCGATTGCAACTGGGATTGCGACCCAGACAAGCCACGGCAACATGCGTCCCCAGACAAAGCGCACCCAGAGCGCCACGAGCAGTGGTGCCGAGTATTCGATCACCAGTGAGATGCTGATCGGAATCCGACTGATTGCCTCGAAGTAAAACAGCTGAACTCCAATCAAGCCGAGCGTCCCGAAACAGGCGTAGACCAGAATCTCTCGCCGGGTCAGTCGAAGCTCCTCGCGCCGCCGTAGGGCAACCCAACAGAGCAAGATGATGGCCGCCAGTGACAGTCGCACTTCCGCAAACCGGTCGGGCGGGAGTCCCGCATCCATGACAACGCGCGCGGCCGTTCCGCTGACACCCCAAAGCGTCGCAGCGCCAGCCACGAACAACGTGCCGGATAGCGTTCGCGAAATCGGCATCACCGGTAGCCTACGGGTAATGCTCGCGAACTCCGCCGTCCTGCCGCTCGTGACTGCACTGCTTGCTGCGGCCCTGGCTGCCCGCATGGCCGGAAGCGCCACACGCTCCTTCAGTCCTGCCAAGCCGCTTTGGGCGCTCGGCTTGTTGCTTTTCGCAGCTGCGAGTGCTGCATCGGCGTATGGCATTGCGGATGGCTGGGGAGCAATCTCCTTTCGCGTCTACTACCTGACTGGTGCCTGCCTCTGTGTCGCCTTGCTCGGCGCTGGCTCCGCGTTTTTGGCGCTGCCGCAGCCGATTGCGTTGATCGCGTTTGGGATGACATTGACAGCAGTCGCGGGGGCGACAGTGACCGTGTTGATCGCCCCGGTCGATCTGAGCCAGATTGTGAGCGTGAGTGGTCTCGAGGCGCCACCCAACAGTGCCATCGCGGGACACGCTTCGATCTGGGCAATCGCCATGAATAGTGTGGGGACAGTCATGCTGATCGCTGGCGCGCTGACCTCGATCATTCGACGAAGCCGTGTCGGCCCAAACGCTGCGCTCTTGCTCGGCGTCATCGTGATCGCCCTTGCAGGAACCCTGACGCGGTTTGGTGGTGCCGAGTCCCTCTATGTCGGGCAGTTGGTCGGCCTGATCGTCTTGGGCGTGGGTATGGAATGGTCGAACCGTGTCGGCTACGCCGCGAGAAATTCCTCGACCGTCACCGTATAGAGTTCGAGCTCTTCAAGGTGCGCGCAGTGAGCGCTTTCTTCAAAGACCACCATCCGTCCGTCAGGAATACCGGCGAGAATCGTCTCGGAACAAGCGGGTGTGATCTCGTCGTAGCGACCACAGGTAATCAGGGTCGGTTGCGAAATGCGCGCGAGATCTGCTTGTCGGTCCCAATCCTTCAACGAGCCGACGAGCGTGAACTCGTTCGGGCCGTTCATGGTCAGATACGCCTGGTTTCCATCGAGTTCGTCGGCGGTCAAGACCATCGCCTCGGGCCATGGATCAAGACGACAGACGTGGCGACGGTAAAACTCCATCGAGGCCGCGACGAAGGCGGGGTCGTCGTACTGCCTCGCCTCGCTCAGCTCCAAGATCGTCTCGCAGATGGCAGGGGGGAGGGCGTGGATCAGCCGGAGCGACTCCTCTCCGAACTGGCGCATGCTGGCTGACGTCGACGCAAGTACAACGCGGTCGATGCCCGTGGTGCCGCGGCAGAGGTACTCGATTCCAAGCCAACCACCCCACGATTGGCCCAGGAGGTGGCAGTGCTCGAGCCCGAGCGCAGCCCGCACATCGTCGACTTCCTCACAGGCGCGATCGAGCGTCCAGAGCATCGGATCGTCCGGCTGATCAGAACGACCACAGCCGAGCTGATCAAAGATGATCACAGGGCGATGTTCGGCTAGGCGCTCCGCAAATGGTTCGAGGTAGTACGAGGCGGCGCCGGGTCCACCATGCAGGAGCAGGATCGGGAGCGCGTCGCCTGCTCCCTCACGTCGCCACCAGACCCGGCCGTTGGATAGCTCAAGATAGCCTTCGGTGCACATGCTGGTTCCTCCTCGTGCCGGAAACCCTACTCCCTCGCGTGGCGATTTGCACAAATTCCTCTTCGCACCTGCTGTCTTCGCCGACACCGCAGAACACGTGTTTGACGGGCCTAGCGCGGCCAGCGCTGATCGACCGGCCACGAGACGCGTTGGGCGAACGTGCTGCCACCTTCGATGAACGGTATAAAACGCTGCTGAAACTCCAGCGGGAGCTCGCAGTCGAGCGCCGCCTGCCGCATGTGGCCGGCCCACGCGGCACGCTGCTCCTCCGTGATCTTGAGCCCATGGTGTGCGCCACGCATGACCGCAAATCCACCGCGTTGTTCGGTATGCACCGCCGGCCCACCGAGTAGCTCGGTCAGCCACAGTGCCAGCCGCTCCGCATGCTCCTCACCCTGGTCGTGAAAGAGTGGTGTCAGGATCGCATCTGCGAACAGCAACTCATAGAAGCGCGTCGACAGACGCTCCAGAGCGGGACCACCGCCAGCAAGCTCATAGAGGCTACTCATCTAGATGCCCACCAAATCGGGACGGTCAGATTCGAACTGACGACCCCTCGCTCCCAAAGCGAGTGCGCTACCAGGCTGCGCCACGTCCCGTTGTGGATCGAACTCCAGCGTTCTCTAGACTCCCGGGATTGCGCGGAGACCCTGGATCTCGCGAATTGCGGCCAACTCGCGAAGTGCCTCGACCTCGATCTGACGGATACGTTCGCGGGTCAAACCGAACTCGCGGCCGATCTCGTCCAGCGTTCGCGGATCGAGTCCGTCAAGCCCATAGCGCAACTCGAGCACGCGACGATGACGCTCAGGGAGGGCACTCAGACCTTCCTGCAGAGCCTCATGACGCAACTGATCCGACACAGCATCCATCGGGTCGATCGCCTCAGAGTCGGCGAGGAAGTCCGAGAACGAAGACTCACCCTCGTCACCGACGGGCTCCTCGAGCGAGATCGGCGAGCGGGCGGCCTTACGCACGTCGAGGACCTGATACAGCGGCAACTTGGCCTCTTCAGCGATCTCCTCGTTCGAGGGCTCGCGGCCGAGCCGCAGCATCAGGGTGCGCTCTGCACGATTGATCTTCTGCAGACGCTCAACGACGTGGACGGGGAGGCGGATCGTGCGGCTCTTGTCGGCGAGCGCACGCGCCACTGCCTGACGAATCCACCACGTGGCGTACGTCGAG
>SXGR01336955.1_pt1 | contig 25175 bp, 24 predicted proteins | sample 3174711 | NCBI WGS metagenome assembly SXGR01 (sample SAMN11356860, study PRJNA531348) | freshwater metagenome | isolation source: freshwater sample F1-60 | place: China: Fuxian Lake, Yuxi | collected 2017-12-25
AGCACGGTGTATTCTTCGTAGGCGAACTGGTCTTGCTTCAATTTACCCAAGCGTACATTAGGCTCTAGCATCACCTGCCCGGCCGACTGCTCCAAATCGCCGCCCAGAATCTTCATAAAGGTGGACTTGCCACAGCCATTGGCACCGATTAATCCGTAGCGGTTGCCGTTATTAAATTTAACCGAGACGTTCTCAAACAGTGGCTTAGCGCCGAATTGCATGGTGATATTAGCGGTGGAGATCACGAAGACATACCTAAATAGAGGGTGATAAGACGGGATAAGGGCGCGCATTCTACCCAAATTGCATGACGATTGCCCCTAAAGTCTGTGCCCTGTTGAGAATTTAACCAATCAAGCCCACCCCTATTTCCAGTTATTTCAAAAATCGCTGCAACTTTTAACCAGAGCCCCCCGTAGTTACCTCCAACATTCATCGAAGGAGGTAATTCCAAATGCTAAGGCAAAATATAAAACTCATTACAGTATTTTCATTTATAGGTCTTTTGAGCGCCTGCGGTGGCGGCGGTGGCGGTGGCGGCTCTAACAGCACATCACCAGCTAACTCTAGCTCATCTGTAACCATACTCAGTTCAAGCTCATCTAGCTCTAGCCTTTCATCCAGCTCGCTCAGCTCATCTTCGTCAAGCTCTGTAGTGGCAACCGAAGCGCCTATCGACCGCATGGTGACCGGGATAGGTTCAACTTGGGTCGCAACGGGCAATGTAGATCTACTCGTTGCCAGCGGTGCGAATTTCGTGGTGCAAACACAAAACAAAAACAATATGTCGCTCTATATCTTTGACAATGATGCACCCGGTCAGTCTGCATGTACCTCATCACAATGCGTTACGACTTGGCCACCGCTGTTAGCTAAGGTAAGCGATGTAGCTCATGCACCGCTTTCAATTATTACGCGCTCCGATGGCAAGCTGCAGTGGGCACTGCGCAATAAGCCACTCTACTTTTATGTGGGCGATACCAAAGCGGGCGACATTAACGGCGAAGGTGTTGGCAATATTTGGCACGTAGCATTAACCGAACCAGTTCTGCGTAAAATACCTAACGTTGATGCCCCCAATAGGGACTTTCTAATATCATCGGGCAAAGTCTTAGTGGGCACACCCAATTCAGGCAATACCGCATTTACTGCCGAGCGAAAAGATCGCGATGGCTTTAGTCTCTATACCTTCGATAATGATACGAGTGGCGTATCCAACTGCAACGGCGCTTGTTTGGCGGCATGGCCACCACTCTTGGCTGACGCCAATGATAAAGCCGAGCCACCCTATTCCATTATTGATCGCAGTATGGGCACCAACTCCAATGCTAAACAATGGGCGTATTACGGCCAGCCGCTTTATTTTTATGTGGGCGATGCAGCCGCTGGGGATGTATTAGGAGCATCCATTCCTAAATGGCATTTAGTGGCACCACAAATAAAACTTACCAAAAGCACTCCCGATTTAGGTTCGTTTTTAGTGGCCTCAGGTTTAGTAAAAATGACTGTGCCTGTTAACGGCGTTGAAACAACATCCAGCGTTGCACGCGACAGTTTTACGCTTTACACCTTTGATGATGACACACTGCAAAGCAGCAATTGCAAAGGCTCCTGTTTAACCAATTGGCCCGCGTTAATTATTAACCCCAATGCGGCAGACTCTTCCCTTGAATGGCCATATGGATTTATCTATCGCGAAGGTGGCACGCAATTAACCTTGAACGGCAAACCCCTCTATTTTTTCGCGGGCGACACACAAGCAGGCCAAACCAAAGGTGAGGGTGTTGGGGGTAAATGGGTAGTCGCACGCGCAGCACCTGTAGCTGTGAAAAATCATTCCACTAAAGGAAAAATCTTTGTTGCTCACGGTGATTTGACCGATGGCGCTGGCAGCACTGACACCGCACACGCAGACTTTACCCTTTACACCTTTGATAAAGATCCACTCGGCCAAACAACGTGCTTTGGTGGCTGCTTAGCCGCATGGCCACCATTTTATGCCAGCAGCGAAGAACCCTTTGGCGATTTTACTGTGATTACGCGTGACGCCAAGACAGGCGCTAAACAATGGGCTTACAAAGGTAAACCACTGTATTTCTATGTTGGGGATGGCGCAGCCGGCGATGTTAATGGTGAATACACCGATTGGACAATTGCGCGCCCATAACCGCCAAAAATAGTAAAAGTACCGCAGGGCTTAGTCGCCCTGCGGCTTTTTTAAAAGAAGTGGAGAGCCTATACATGGTAAAAAAAATGCTTATTCCTGTATTAGCGCTAGGCCTTACCGCCTGCGGTGCGGGTACTGGAAAAAACTTAGACAATCAGGGGCTGCCTATTAAAAACAGCGAACCACCCACACAAACCAACGGCGTAACACTTGCCAACTTGCAACAACATATTTTTGGCGCAATTTGTACTAACTGCCATAGTGGTAGCAATGCCCCGCGCGGTTTGCGGTTGGATTCAGAAGAAAATAGCTATGCATTTTTAGTAAGCCGCGCGGCAGACGAAGCACCGGAATTAATGCGCGTTAATCCTGGCAATCCCGATGCAAGTTATATTATTCGCAAATTAGAAGGTGCATCCGGCATTGTCGGCGGCCGTATGCCACTCGGCGGCCCTTACTTAAGCCAAACACAAATTAATACAGTGCGCGATTGGATTGCCAATGGCGCGCCGCGCACTGGAACCGGCACGGGCATCACCAAAGTTAGTCAAATAAAATCTGAAAAAGTAGAGGGTGAAATTTCTGCGAGTTTACATTTCAGCCGCGCACTGGAAACCGATTCGGTAACTGAAAAAAACATCAACCTGTCTTATACCGCAGCAGATACGAACACACCTGTCGCCATAAATAAATTCAATCTGCTCGTGCTTGACCAAAGCCTCGAAATTGTTGTGCCGCAGACAATTCCAAATGCAACGGCCATTACCATCACTCTGAAATCCCCCAATGAAACGCCCATATTGGATACCGAACAACACGCTATAACGGGTAATAGCGACCATAACGAAGGAGGCGAATACCGCTATGAACATCAACTCTAAGCTTAAATTTTTATTTACGTCTGCTCTGTTTTTATTGCTAGGTGTTGCGCTACCCGCGAGCGCTGAACCTTATCTCGCGGTTAAAAATAATATGTTTTGCAGTGGCTGCCATGTAAACCCTGTAGGTGGCGGTGCGCGCAACAGTTACGGCGCTTACTATGGCACCACTGTTTTACCGCAAATAGCGGGCAGCCTCACACAATTTGATAGCGGCAATATCACCGAAAGCCTGCGCGTAGGCGCTAACTTTCGCGCTAACTACACACAAACCGATTTAGAAAAAGGCGAAGACACCAGAACCTTTGAAACACAATCTGGCCAGCTTTATTTTATTTTACAACCCAAGGATTCACGCTTTTCACTCTATATAGATGAGCAACTAGCGCCCGGCGGCGCGATTAATCGCGAAGCCTTTATTCTCACCAAGTTCAGCGCAAGCAGCTCATTAAAAGTAGGTAAATTAATGTTGCCGTACGGTATACGTTTAGAAGACGACACTGCTTTTATTCGGCAATCCACCGGCTTTAATTTTGACAACAGCGACAATGGCATTGAGTGGGATTGGCAAAAAAATCGCACATTTATCAGCACTGCAATTAGCAATGGCTCAAGCGGTTTAACCAATAATGATAAAGGCATGTCGTACTTAACGCGGGTTGAATACTTGGGCAACAATTGGCGTGCAGGTGCAAGCGGCGTGCTCAATGATGCAGAATTAGGCGCGCGCTACCAAGCCAATATTTTTGGCGGTTTTAATTGGCTAGGCTTTACTTTTTTGGCAGAGATGGATCATATAAAAGACAAATCCATTAGCCATATAGCCGGCAAGGATGAAGAGCAACGCATCAGCTTTGTGGAGGTTAACCGTGAAATCACTAAGGGCTTAAATGTTAAAGTCACCACTGAATATCTCGACCCCGACACCAATATTGATGAAAATGAACGTGTACGCCATTCGCTCTTAATGGAATACACGCCTTTCGCTAATATGCAAATTCGTGGCGGCCTGCGCGACGGCAAAGATATACCACAGAAGGTCAATGGCAATTACACTAATCTATTTGTGCAAATGCATCTGTACTATTAATGTATCTGTACTTTTAATGCATCTGTACGACTAATGAGTAAGGACGCTCTCGTTCCCAAGTTCCAGCTTAAGTGAAATTCGAAAAATTAATTAAAAATTATAGGCGTAGTCGAGATAAAACCGGCGCACATTTTTCCCTGAAGCCAACTCAAATTCAGGTTCAAAATAAGCCGCTAATAAACTAACCACATGTTTGCGCGAGGGCTTATAGCTAAGCGTAACATCTACCTCTTGCCCCAAATACTCATTGGAGGTGTAGGCATTAAATTGATGGTATTGCGTTTCAATTTTAAATGGGGTTGCACGCCAGGTTAAGCCCAGAGAGGCGTCCTTTAAACCCTGCCCCATAAAATCCTGCATTTGACCAGATGCTCCTTGGAAATCATGAGCAGAACCAAGCGGCATTATAAAACTAGCATTTTCTTTGTGGCTCAATATTTCATAACGCCCAGTCACATCAAACCGGTTGATGCCGACACTTGCATCTAACAGATAATAAGGCAACAAAGGTCTGTTATTTAGCTCAGGTTGTTTTTGTAAAGCCGATTCAATTTTAAGGCGATACTTAATAGCATCCATTTTATAGGTAAATGTGTAATGCGCACCCAGAGTATTATTAGATGTGCGAGGTGCAGTGAGATTATCCATTGCATACCCATAGGCAACCAACTCAGAGTAATCCCACTCATTGATATTGAGCCTGGCAATATGAGTATGGTGTTTGTGATCACCCAATAAATTCACCGGGCGACCAACAGTATCATCGCCATAAACGCCACCGATTAAAGTTAACTGCTTGTCGGCGTCATCACCAAAAATGCGGTTTACATTGGCGATATAGGCATAGCTTAGTTGCGAGTTGGTAAATAGTTTTAAATTGGACGAGATAGCATCAAAGGTTTGTTCGTTTTGCCAAAAGCCATTGCCGCCGATAAACCGTTGATCATCCCAATTGATTTGCTGACGACCCAGCTTAAAACTCAAAGAATCCAATGTAATACCAAGATAGGCCTGATTTAAATCCAAACCTTCCGCATCGGGAATAAGTGGTTTGCCGTTAAGATCAACACCATCACTGTGTTCATGTTTAAATCCACGGCTCACATTATCAACTTGAATATGACTGCTCAACCATTCTGTCCATTGCGACGCCACATCAAATCGCAAAAGCAAAGAAGTTGCGCGAGCGGGATCTGCGCCATAAAAATCTGCGAAACGGCCGCGAGCGCTCCAATCAATATCATGTTCAATCGCAACATCTGCCATAGCTAAGCCAGACCACGAACAACCGAACACGCCAATACCGCAATAGAGATATTTAATCATAAGTAACTACCAGTCTTTAGCATTGCCTTCATGCAAAAAGGTCACGCCTTTCAGTGCATTCATTTCATCGTAAAGTTTGTCTGGCATGGGGTTTTGCCGACAATCCATATAATGCATTTTAGGTAAGTGATAAATATCCAACGTAACAATTTTATTATTGAACAGATAAATTTTTTCAAGCGAAGGAAGGTCAGCGTAAACAAAGGTTAGCAATTGATTTTCATTGGCCTTGAGCAGCTTTACGTTCGGCAATTTAGTTAAGCTGAGCGCAGTGAGTTTATTATTAAAGATATAAAGTTCTTCTAACATCGGCAAGGCCGATAGCTCTATAGTTCTTAAATTATTTTTAGCAAGATTGAGATGGCGTAAAGTCGGCAATCCCCTAACGGAGGCTTGACTGAGTTGATTGTTATAAAGCGAAAGACTTTGCAATTGCGGAAACTGCTCCAAGCCATCTAGCACGGTAATATTTTTTGAATTGCACTCAATCTTAGTGACCATATCCGCACTCACCCAGCTATTCTTTTGTGCCAGTGCGACCAAACATGCTTTAAACTGATTATCGCTAACTGAAAAATCTAAAGCCATGGCGCACTGGCAAAGCAACCAACCCCCAACAACACCTATTATTCTCATAAACTGCATGCCAAGCTTTCCTGTAAGTGACCGATCTTTTTTATTGAGGTTGGCGAGCGAACCTCAATTGCGCAGAAATTATATCGCGCTCTCTAATTTAGCAAGGAGAACACAGACACCTTTTGCTAAAACAATATCGCTTGGTTCATCAATCGGCGAGCCCCCCACATCCTCTTCCGTTAATATTAATGATTCCGCATCTTTAATTAATCGCCAATTGGCCTTCGTCAACTCAAGCTGCGCAATATCAGTTTGCGCAAATACACCGAGCGGGCGAATTTGTTTGTCGCTTTTGGAGACTGCCCACAATTGCAGATTTTTTTCCGGTGCGATATTCAATGAATCCCACTTTAACCAGAGCTGCTTGCCGCTGGTTGCCGTTAACACCGTTAAACGCGCAGCGCCTTGAGGATCAGTCAATACCGCCACATAATCCGCATTGGGGCCAGAGGTTTTTTTGAGCGGGGGAAACAACAAGAATGAAAAAGCCAACACCATAACGGCAAGGCTTGGCATAGCCCACATAAACCAGCGCGGCCATAGAGATTTACTGGTTAGCACGGGTTCGCTGTGCGCAGTAGTTGCGTTGAGGCGCACCTGAATATTTTTCCATAGGTCAGCATCTGGCGTGCGCACGTCGGTTTCATCGCTGAGTTGCATTAATTGCTCCTCCCAAAAACGCACTTGGTCGGCGAGCGAATCGTTAGTATGCAGCAGGCGCTCAAACACCCTACGCTCTTCACCGCGCAGCACGCCAGTAACATATTCAAAGGCGAGAACATCGTGACTCAAATGAGAATCTACTGATTCGTTTCCAGACATAACTTCAACCTTTCTGCGCCGCGATGCAACCAAGATTTAACGGTGTTTGTATTGGTAGAAAATGTTTGCGCAATTTCCTCACGGGAATAACCGTAAAGATAAGCCAACTCAACACTGCGCTTAATATTGTCACTCAACGCCAATAAGCACCGGTGTAAATTAAATTTTAATTGACTGGCGCTCGCGTCATGTTCTGGGTTGTGATGGCTCACATGCTCATCCAACGAATATTCATGATCCGCCGATACAAATCGCTCGCGCAAACGCTGCTCCACCTCCAAACGATCCAATGCACGATAACGCGCAATACTGGCCATCCACGTCAAAGGATTCGCCAAGTGTGGGCGATAAGTTCCAGCATTGTTCCAAATTTGCAAAAATGCCTCTTGCAGTACGTCTTTGGCCACGTCATCTGATTTAACAATGCGATAAACCACGGCATTTAAATAAGGGCCCGTCCGCTCAAATAGCGTTTTAAGCGCAGCCTGATCCCTAATGGCACAACGCGCCACCAAGCTGATCAACTCTTCATTACGGGAATCATGAGATGCCGTCATATATCATTAACTCTTAAAAATCTACCTTGAAAATGCTCTACCCTGAAAGTACACCATTATGCCACCGCCAGGCATATTAATCTGGCATGACTAGTCATATACGGGTCAGGGGTATTAAAGTTGCACCTATAAATACATAATGAAAAAAATCATCCTAGGGACAAACAAGCGCAGCTGCTATGGTAAATACGTTTAACATTTTAATCATTGGCTTTTCAGTGATCAGTGCGCTGATTTTAATAGTCGCTTATGTATTCTTTTTGAAAACCGTGAATCGGTCTTGGCATGCAGTTTTATCCTGCGCGGGGCTATTGATATGTTTGGCGGGGCTGCAGTTTGGGCACCTAAGCTACTTTATAAATAGCAGCGATGTTTTAACGTCAGCAACTTACCGTTTTTGGTTGTACCTAGCGCCCGCCATGTTTTTCTTCTTTGGCCGCGCAACCTTTTTGCCAGACGCGCCATTACACCCACTGCTGCTATTGCACTTCATTCCCCTATCGTTCAATTTTTTTCTGCGTTATGAAATTGGGACACCGCTCATTTTCATCGTGGGTATGGGCTACTGCTTTTCGTTGGCTTATTTACTCTATGGCTTACGCACACAGCGCAAACGCTTTCATGTGGAGATGTTCTTCTTTTTGCTGTTTTGCCTTATCGCCATTGCTGTGCTGCTGCTTGGGCTCTCTATCCCCTATATAGATCATCATTATTTTTATGTTTTCTACACCTATAGCATCGGTATATCTTTCACCTTAGCCATGGCCGCCTTGATCATATTTCCTGATTTGCTGGAACAATTGGTTGAAGTGTCGCAATTGAGTTATTCAGCCTCTACCTTGAAGGACACCGACATTACCGCCTGCACCACCAAGCTTGATCAACTCATGAGCCAATCCAAGCTCTATCAAAATGAAAAGCTAACCTTGGGCATGACGGCAGAGGCAATGGAGTTAAGTGCGCATCAATTGTCGGAATTGGTAAACCGCGAATACGGGGTAAATTTTTCGCGCTTTATTCGCGAGCAAAGGGTTGAAGCCGCCAAGGCGATTCTTGCCAATGAGCCAGATTCATCCGTATTGTCGATTAGCCTTGAAGTTGGCTTCAGCACTCAATCTAACTTTTACGCTGCCTTTAAAGAAATCACCGGTATGTCACCCGGCGCTTATCGTAAATCCCTTTCAAAATAAGCGCTGCACAGCTCTTCCCCTCGCTAAAAACTATCCATATTTCCAGAATGATAATTCTGGAGATATTTAACCCTATGATTTTTAAGCCATAAATAATTTTCTATTCAAGTTTTATCAAGCTGGAAGTACACACCCTCGGCGAGGGTTAATCTGACCTCAGTTAGCGATTCGGCCCACGTGCGAGGCGAGCCGCCAAATACATTAAACGAGGAAGCCATGAAAAATACGCGAACCACTCACGACGGCGCCAGAATTTATAGCCGTTGCTTACTCGCTTGCTACGACCTTCTTATCTACCGCGTTTTAGCGCCTGTTGTATGGCGATGCGATACGCACCATTTTTTGGATTTGTATACGAAGTACATGTCTAGCAACCATGCCGATATAGGTGTTGGCACCGGATACTTTTTAAATCAATGCGCCTATCAACCCGGCGAGGTAAGGATCGGATTATTCGATTTGCAGCCCAACTGCCTCGCTTACACCGCAAACCGCTTAGTTAGGTTTCAACTTGAAACCTATCAATGCAATGCGCTTGAGCCAATCGCTTTTAGCGGTGAGAAATTCGACTCTATCGCTCTTGGCGGAATACTCCATTGCATCCCCGGTGACTTGGCAGAAAAAGGCGCGGTGTTTGATGCGATTCAACCGCTTATGTCGCCAGCAAGCCATGTGTTTGGCTACACGATTCTAAACCGGGAAATTCATAAGACACAGCTTAGTCGCTTTGTTTACGCCTTGCTGCATTACCTAAAAGTCATCAATGGCGATAGCGATTCTGCAAGCCACCTCTATGCCGAGCTGAGTAAACGCTTTAAGCATGTGAATGTACATATTATCGGCTGTATCGCGCTTTTTAATGCGTACGAACGCTTGCCCAACTAGCCGTTACTTTTAGTAGTCATTTTACGATTTATCTAACCCATCACTACCCCATCAATAACGAGGATTCATTATGAACAACCCATCAATTCGCAGCGCTGTTACCCATATGCAAATTCACGCACAACAAGCAGATGTGTGGAAGAAAGTGGGGTTTTATGAACATGTAAAGAAACAGCCTAGCTGGTTACTGAAGTTTAGCTTACCAACCCCACAACAAGTGGAAGGGCACTACAGCAACGTGGGCGATACTTGCCGCTGCAAATACAGCGATGGTGGTTATCTCACCAAACGTATTACCAACATTGTGAATGAAAACCGTATAGAGTTTGAAATCATCGAGCAAAGTATTCGCTATCAAGACACTATAAAATTATTAGGCGGATACATTGAAGTGAATGCCGTTGATGGCGAAAACTCGCTAATCAACATGGTAACTTACTACGAAAATAGAATTTTTCCGCAAGCAATTTCTTCAATTTTTATTGAGAAGGTGATAAAAACCATGCACCAATTTGTTATTCAAGACATGCAAGCGCAATTACTGCCAAAAGCGTTTTCGCAAATAGAAGTGGCTTAAATGATTGAATGCAGAATGAATACAATGACCCGCAAAAAATCTTGCGGGTCATTCTTGCGAGTCAACGTAACGCCAACGAATTATTTCGCCCCCGTAAGCACATATTCCACACCACTTGGCCCTGCGGGCTTTTTGCTTTTCCAAACCCACATTCAACTGCGAACATAGCTATCCCCTACTCTTCGCTTCAATCCACTGCGACATATATTGCGTGCTTTTCATGAAGTGATGCCGAAGCATAGCGCCAATAAAATTTTGACGGCGTTCCGCAACAAAATTCGATTGCACATATTCAATACGCTCAACCAAGAGCTGTGAATAATCTGCACCACAAAAATATTGTTGTAAAATATCAAAGCCTTGTTGCTGGCTTGTTTGCCATAGTGCTTCATCTCTGTAAAGTTTCACGGCAGCATCCGCTATGGCTTGTGCATTATTTTCAATTAACCCTGCCCAAGGTAAATTGCCATGCATAGATTCAGCACCTATATCCGTGGTGACGCTGGGTGTGCCGCAGCGCATAGCATCCATTAACTTGCCTTTAATACCTGCACCAAAACGTAAGGGGGCTAAGCACACACGCGCTTGCTGCATAACGGAAAGCGCATCATCTGCCCAACCTTTTACACAGAAGCCCTGTTTTGAGTTGTTCAATTGAACCGCTTTCGGTGGCGGATAAGCGCCGTAAATATGTAACTCTGCCTGCGGGAGTTGCGCGCGAATTAATGGCCATATAGCGTGCTTCAAATAAAGCACTGCATCCCAATTGGGTTCGTGGCGAAAATTTCCGATACACATAAAATGCTGCCGCTCATTAAAACTCGGGAGAGTTGTTTGCTCCAAGGTTTGTACGTTGAGGAAAGGGCTGTAATGCAGCAATTGCTTAGGAACTGAAAAATACTGTGTGAGCAACTCAATTTCAAACTGCGAAATCATTAGACTTAAATCACAGCGAAAGATGGCAGCGATTTCGCGTTGGGCCATATCGTCTGTGGCCATTTGCGCATACAGTTCGGCCGTGCTTGCCAATACTGGAGCAACACATTGGCGAGCGGTTTCATTTTCTGCAAGCTTTTGTGATTGTTTTAGCAGTTGATGGCGTGCATGGCGCAGGCTGTGTAAATCTTCTGTATCCAACAAACGCAATGCATTGGGGCATACCTGCTCTACTCGCCAGCCAAATTGCTCTTCAGTAAAGAAACGATCAAATAAAACCGCATCGGGTTTTAGCTCGGCAATAAATTCATTAAAGCTGGAATTATTAAGTTCGATAGATTTTTCTTGCACACCAAGGCTTGGCAAATCTGCTCTATGTTCTGAAAGCGCGGCCGCTGAGGAAAATACAACTTGCCAATTTTTCGATAGAAATAATTCAATTAATTCCAGCATACGGCTACCCGCCGCAGATGATTTTGGCTCGGGCCAGACATAACCAATGATTAATAGGGACTTTTTCATAAATAGCTCACAGTGTCGCAGGTTCCGATTTATCATTCAAAAACGCATAAATACGTCCGTGTAGCTCCCTGTCGTCATCCATGACTCTAGGGTTTCGAATGATAAATCGAAACCTACTTAGCAAGATTATCTTTCAAGCTACACGCCCGCAAATAATCCACCACACCCAAGCCAGCCGCGCGACCCGTTGCAAAACACGCGGTCAACAAATAGCCGCCTGTTGGCGCTTCCCAATTCAGCATTTCGCCCGCGCAAAATACACCCGGTAATTGTTGCAACATAAGCGATGGATTTAATGCCGAAAACGCTACGCCACCCGCAGAACTTATGGCTTCATCAATAGGGCGAAAACCCGTTAAGGGAACCACTACTTTTTTGAGTGCTTGCGCGAGCGTTTGGTTATCTTGCCAGATAGATGCCGGCGTTAATTCGCGCAACAGTGCAAGCTTTACGGGTGGAAGATGCAATTGTTTACGCAAAAAATTACTCACCGAGTTTTTGCCGCGCGGCTTATTCAGCAAAGCGAGTATTTTTTCATGACTTAAATCGGGCAAGAGATCAATCAATAAGCCTGCCGAACCTTGTGCCATAATTTTATCGCGCAAAATCGCTGAGAGCGCATAAACACTGGTGCCCTCAATACCGGTTTTAGCCAACATAGCTTCGCCGCGCACACTGTGAATACTGCCATCAATATGAATCGCTGTTAAGCAAACGGTCTGCAAGGGCGCACCGCCAAATTCCTGTTGAAATTTTTCGCTCCAATTCACGTTAAAACCGCAATTACTGGGCAAGAGCGTTTCAACGGGGATATTTTTTTCACGGAGCAAATTAACCCAAGTGCCATCTGATCCCAAACGCTGCCAACTTGCGCCGCCGAGCGCGAGCACTAGTGCATCCGCATGGATATTTTTTTCAATAGCTTGATTATTACGCTGCTCAATTAATCTGAGTGAGCCATCCTCCGCCCAACCACACCAACGGTGGCGCGGATAAAGCTGCACACCCAACTCGCGCAAGCGATGCAACCATGCACGCAACAAAGGCGCGGCTTTCATATCCGTAGGAAATACGCGGCCAGATGAACCCACAAACGTTTCTATACCTAAGTTATGAATCCAGTGACGCAGGTCATCCGCAGAAAAATCATCAATATAAATTTTTAACGCTTGAGTTGCCTGCGCATAACGCGTGAGCAATTTGGAGTGTGGCTCAGAGTGAGTGATGTTCATACCACCCACACCGGCCAATAAAAATTTTCGCCCTACTGAGGGCATAGCATCATAAAGCGCAACACTAAAACCTGCCGATGCAATTACTTCTGCAGCCATTAAACCCGCAGGGCCACCACCTATAATGGCGACCCGAGCAAAGGTAGACTGGGGTTTATTGAGAGGCGCACTGTGAGAATTAAGCACGGGAGTTACAGCTCAGGCTCCACATCATCTGGGCGAATATACACCTTATAGTTATCTCTATAGTCATCCAAATTATCGCGAATTAATTCGGCGTAGCGGCCGGTGAGATATTTTTGTGCGCTTTCAACTTCATCGATATATTCTTTACGATCAATCGATGAGCTGGCCACTACAAAAGCATTAAAACGTGCGGCGGCATTTAAGAGTGCGGCACTTACCACACCTGGGTCTGCATCATCACAAGCAGCGTTGGCTTGTTCGATAAAAGCATCCACCAAATCCCAAAATTGACTGTCTTCTGCATTGCTCATGTTTTACCTACTGCCTACTGATGAATGATTAGTGCTTGCGATTGAATACGTTCGTTTTAATACTTTTGATTTAATAGGAATAAAAAAACGCTGCAGTTAGGGGCAGCGCTTTATTATAACGATAAAACTCACTAAGTTAAGGCTTTAAAGGGGCAAAAGATGCATCCTTAAAGTTGGTGCCGCGTATTTGCAGCAGCATGCCTGCGCTTTTTTCATTCAACAATAAGCTTTCATACATCTTGATTAAATCGTCTTTGTTCACCATGTTAAGTGCATTCAGATGACGGTCACGCGCATCAAAATCATATTTCGCATTCCAAAACTCGCCTGCATAAATACCTGCTTCCTTATAAAAATCCGTTGGTTTCTGCATGATATTAGCAATCATTGCCTGCTTGGTTGCCTCTACTTTTACAGGGTCGATGGCTTTTAATTCCGCCAAATAATCTGCACGAAATTTATCCATACGCGCCTTAATTTTGCTTAAGTCTGAATTTGAACTTTGTACCAGCATGGCATAACCTGGGGCATCATCTACCGCGTAGGGCATACTTTGTACCACATAACCCAATTGTTCATTGGTGCGCAGCTGCGTGAAAAATGCTTTGTCTAAAAATGCATTTAAGATAACCAACTGCGCTTGCTCATCGTCGGATTTTTTCTCACGGAACCATACTTGCATTACCGCACTATCTGCCAAATCTAAGGACTCTTGCAGCTCAATGGTTTTACCGCCCACAGGTGTTGTGTATTGCGAAATCACGCGCGCGTTCGGCAAACGCTTACCCGGCAAAATTTTTGCTGCAGATAAAGCCATTTGTTTAACGGATTCTTCACTGTAGTTACCCACTGCGAGAATGCGAATTAATGGATCGCGCTTCACCGCATTGTAATAAGCAACTACATCTTTCAATGTTACTTTATCAGCAGCCATGAGCAAATCTTGATCACGCCACTGCACTTTGTTGGTAAGCCTTCCCAAATGCCCATAGAGTTGACGGAATACATGATTTTTATTGTTGTTAGCTACATTTTGTTTGTACGTCTGCAAAACCTCATTAAAATCTGCAGGAGTAATATCTAGCTTAACGAAATTGGTTAGGAGTTCATCCACCAAAAGCTGATGCTTGGAGGTATAGCCAGATACAAAAAACGATTGCGAATTGGGCCCGCCTAGTGAAGTGGTAATGCCTAGCGATGCGTTGTGAGCTCGATCCATCAAAGACGTATTTTGCTTTTTATAAATTTCATTTAAGAGATTCGCTAACACAATATTTTTAGGGTTTTTAATACCTAAACCAAAGTTAATCTCCAATGAAAGCTGACCTTTATCTTCACGATAAAATTCCGGATGTTGCACAAAGGCTTCAACACCAGCAGCGCTGACCACTTGATGTGGCTTAAGATATTTATTCTCCACAATAGGCGCGAGCTTATCGGTAAATAAATTGTTGAGCGGAGGCAGATTGAATTTGTATTTTTTAGCCAAGCTTGCAAACTTTGCATGTTGCTCTGGCGTGATATCTTTAATATCGTAGCTGCCATTGAAGTAAGGTACGGGTTTAGTTACTACTTCATCCTGACTCACATGCCATACACGCACCTTGTTAGTGTCCATCTGATCAAACACCGCTTTAATGGCAAGCTCATCATAGCGTTCGTAGATAAACCCAACATTTAACAAATTTTCTACCGGAATATCAAACTGCATAGTGGTCAGTTGTACCGCTTGTTGCAAGGGGTTGGGCTTGCCCGCATTCACAAAATCTTTGGCGCGCATAGCTTGTAATTCGCGAAAGTAATTTTCATTCAATCCCTCGCGCTTAACCAACTCGGTATAGGCAAATACCGCAGCTACCACCTCATCTTGATGCTTAAGCCCCTGTTCTGTTAATTCAATTTGAACGCGCATATAGCCATCGGGGCCGTAAGCATCTGAAGCAAAGTAAGCAGTCGTGTTAACCGCAAAACCTTTTTTACGTAACTGTTCGCACAGAGTTCCAGCTTCTTCAGTGGTCAACAAATTACGAACATATTCATTGGGCTTTAACCGCCATTGAGTCTTGTTAGATTTCATGGGGAAATCCACATAGAGCGCTTTAACATCTTTGCTGGGCTTATAGTGAATACTTTTAGAGGTTTGCGCATCAGTTAAACCGGGCACGGTGATTTCAGGTTGCGCAATATTTTTATTGGGGATGCTGGCAAAATATTTTTCTGCCAAAAGTTTCAACTCAGGGATGGATTGTTTGCCGACTAAGGTTAACCGCATAATGTTGGAGGAATAATAGCGCTGATAAAACGCTTTCATGCTGTCGTTTAATACAGAGCCCGGCTTGTCTGCCAAGGTTTCTAAATTGCCAATACTAAATTTAGCGCGAGGGCTTTCAGGGTTGCCCGTTAACGCATCAATACGCATCATAATCCACGGGTCTTGCTGCTTTTGCATAGACCATTCATTGTTAACGGCATTGCGCTCTTTGTCTGAGTAAGTTGCATCGAAGGTGGGGGATTTAAAATAGTCGCTGAATCTATCTAATGCCTCATCAAACTTTGTGGCATTAATTTGAAATAAATAATTGGTTTTATCATAGGCTGTAAACGCATTAGTCATACCGCCATTGGCTTGGGTAAAGGTCATAAAGCCCGCAGGCTCTGGATATTTTGCCGTACCCAAAAACAACATATGCTCTAAGTAATGCGCTAAGCCTTGTTGATCTTGCGGATCTTGCGCGCTCCCTACACCTACCGCCAAAGAGGCGGCTGAGTTTTCTAAGGTAGGGTCAGATACCAGCACCACCTGCAAATTGTTGGGCAGCATAATGGCCGCATAACTGCGGTCGTCATTAGGGCTTTTTTGAATGACGGCGTTATTAATGGCAGCGGCGGCAGCACTGACAGTTGGAGCAACTGGTTTTGTCACCTGCGGTTGACATGCAACTAACAAAGCGCCAGATAGTGCCAGAGCGATAAACCATTGCGTTTTATTTTTCTTCATTAAAGGTTCCTTTTGAGCCAGGGTTTGTTTAGAGCGAAAAGAGAATTTAGCCCTTGCGGATCAGACATGCAAACAATCTTTAAAGTTCTGTGATTTTCTGCTGTTTAAATAACAAAAGGCCCCAAATATAATTTGGAGCCTTTTTAGGTAAATAACTACACGTAATTTATGGATTAACGACTCGTTCAGAACGTACTGCAGGCGTATTAGCCGAGGGCATAAATAGCCACAAGAGAATATAGGTAATTAAACCCAAACCACCCACAAACAGCGATACAAAAAATATCACTCGCCACAACCAAGAAGGTACGGGGGTGTATTCACCAAAACCACCACAAATACCCGCCAACTTAGTATCTCTTGCCGACTTTTTTAAATCACGGAGTTTCAGTTCTTCACTCATAAAATCATCCTTACGCTAAGGTTATTTACTATCGTTAGCATTAATGCCCTGCACAATGCCATCGCGCATAACGATGCGAGTCACTTTGCGCGAGGCAACTTTGTCTGAGTCTATATCGAATAAAAAGATAAAACTCTTATTGGATTTCTCGGTGCGTTCATAAACATATTCAAATACCTCTAACCCATCCTTTTCTACTTGGGTGCGATCAGGAATACCAAAGTTGGTAAGCACCCATTGCTTAGTGGTTTTACCCGCCTCAATAGTGGACACTTGTTGCGCGCTAATTTCTGTACCTTTGTGATGCTCGTTGGTGTGTTGGTTATACACACACGCTGACAGTGCAATGCAAGGAATTAATAACAGTAAACGTTTCATAGAGTTCTCTTTATAACAATAGATTTAATTGAATTTAAATTTCGTAGCGATTATTGCGAAGCCAAATGGCACCCACAACAAAGGCTGCGCCGATCGCCGTTGAGAGCAGCACCCCGGAAATAAGATTCGCATCAAACAAGATGGTGTTGGAGTGCATACCATGACCTAGATCCAACACCTGAATTGACTTAACAAACATTGCCCAATAGGCAGTTAAGGTATCTATAACATGCAGATTAAGACCTAACCATTTTTGCGATATCGCATCTATTACTACCAAACCAACAGGCAATACCGAGCTGAACAGGAAGGGCGATTTTTTAGCCCACGCAGACGACACCAACATAAAACCTATCACCGGCAACAGCAGGATAAAACTGAAGATGCTACTTAAGAATATTTTCAGTGCAATTAGCACAGCGCTGCTGTGAGCAAATGAACCCAACGAACTACTTAAGGCAACACCGTGATAAGAGAAAAACGCAGTGGCACCTATTAATGCAACAAAACCTACAATAAGATTCAACACCAAGGTTATCAAGGGAGCATAGAGTAATAGAAAGCTCAGTTTAACCAACACGTTGGTGGTTTCACTCACGGGTAATGAGCGCCAAAATAAAATATCTTTATTTTTTCGATCATCAAACAGACAGCTATGTGCATAAGCAAGCAGCACGAACAAAAATAAAATAGCTAATAGCGAGGTATTCGCGAAAGTAGCGCCCGAGACCACCATGTCGTAAACATTGGAACCATCTGATTCAATTTTAGCCAGCATGGCTCGCATATCCATCCTGCTTTCATTTGAAGCTCCTCCACCTATAGTCGCGCCACCATTAAATTGCAAACCATGCTCACCGAACGACATGCCGAGCTTAACAACACCGACACCCATAAGCGCCACTAACAATAACGTGGTAATGATGGGCGCATAAACAAAACGTATTTTGTTTTCCCATAACTCTCGTTTAACTTGGGTTAGTAATTTTTTGGTATTCATGATTATTCCACCCTTAAATATGTTTTGTAGGCTGCATTTTGGCAACAAATAAATCCGCAACGCTTGGCGTGGTTACTTTGCCTAGAGCCTGTAACTGATTAACATCCGCATTTTCAAACACCATGCTAAAGCCGCCTAGAATCGTACGCACATGAATTGGGTTATGTGCCAAGGCCGCTTGTTTTGCCGCTGCATCTATTTGTAACTCAATAAATCGATTGGGAAGCTCATCCATAGTGGTTTCCAGCAGAATCTTGCCGTCATTAATAAAAATTAAATCCGTTAAAATACCCTCAATCTCTTCCACCTGATGCGTAGTAATAACAATCGTTTTTTGCGCATCGTAATAATCATTCAGTAGGGATTCGTAAAACTGCTTGCGGTAAATAATATCCAAACCTAACGTCGGTTCATCCAACACTAACAACTTACTATCAATCGCCATAATTAACGCAAGATGCAATTGCGTTACCATGCCCTTGGATAAACTTTTGACTTTGTTATCTGGCGTAATTTTGGTTTTGGCGAGAAAGGCCATAGCTTTTTCGCGGCTAAATTTGGGGTGAACACCTTCAATATAATCCAAGGCTTCGCTCACTTTAATCCAACTCGGCAAAATGGCGGTATCTGCAATAAAGGAGACATCCTCTAAAAGTTTGACGCGATCCGTAAAGGGATTTAAACCCAATACTTGTAAGCTACCTTCCACTTGCGCCAAGCCTAAAATACCTTTTAATAAGGTAGTTTTTCCCGCGCCATTGGGGCCAATTAAGCCAATAATGCGGCCAGCAGGAATGGTTAAATCCACATTGTCTAATGCGATTTTTTTACCGTAGGCTTTACAGATTCTTTGAGCGTGAATAACAGCGTCCATTTATTTACCCTCACTGGTTTTTAAAATGGCGGCGCAAAGCTCTTGCGCACTAATACCTAAATTGCTAATCCGCGCCAAGAGTGCGGGCAATTCGTTGGTTAAAAACTTTTCTTTTTCAATGCTGTGTAGTTTTTCTTGTGCACCGGGTACTACATACATACCCATGCCGCGCTTAGCTTCAACTAATTGCATATCAACTAACTCCTGGTAAGCCTTACTCACGGTTAAATGGTTAATTTGATAATCGCTCGCCACCTGCCGTACCGAGGGCAGCGGGTCGCCTTCTTTAAATACACCGGTTAACATTAGGCCAACAATTCGTTCGCGCAGCTGCCGGTAAATGGGTTGATCGTCATTCCACATAATGCTCATATGCTACCTATGGAGAAACTGAAAATATTTTTGATAGTGTAAATTTTTAATTCGTACATGATTACGCAACCGCCTCCCAGTGAGATAACAATTGCTGCAAACTTGTGCGCGCTCGTGCCACATGGGATTTAACGGTTCCCAAGGGAATATTCATAGCGTGCGCTGCATCCACATGGGTATAACCTTCCTCTAAACACAAACGCACCGCCATTTTTTGTGGCTCGCTAATTTTACCCATCGCTTTAGCCAAATCGCCGCGCAAATCACTCTGGTGCAAATGTTTGCAGTGATCAGCAAGATCCTCGATAGATTCTAAATCACAATAATCGAGTGTCTTACGACGATACTTATCGGCAACCACATTAAAAGCGATTCGATACAACCAGGTTGAAAACTTTGCTTCTTGCCTAAAACTGGCCAGCGACAAATAGGCGCGCAAAAATGTCTCCTGTACGAGATCATCAATCCCCTGTGCATCCCGTCTGCAGGAACGTGCAAATAAGCCACGGACAACCAATTGGTGACGCATCACCAGTTGGGAAAACGCCTGCTGATCCTTCAAACCTAAAGTACGCTCCACCAATACTGCATCTGAATCCATCATACTATTACCTTTAGCCATTTATTGATGTATTGACCGAACTATTAAAACGACATTTCAATTTTTCAACGTTATTTAATTGGACTCACTTGAATTACTTTTTTCATTTGAATCAAGTTAAATTGGCTAATGTCTTTTACAGCAGCTTTTAACTCTTCTTCATCGGTATCCAATGCGGCAATAGAACGACAAACTGAGTTACCACGCGCCTCAAGCTTTTCTGATCGCACTTTCATTTCGCGATCCATCCTTTCGCCAAATTTTTTCATCCGCTCCCCAAAATCTCTGGCTTTTTCATTGTCTGAAAAAATGGAACTGACGACACTTTTAATGACATCCCAACTAATTTCTTTACCCGATGTCTCAACGATATTGCTAATACGCTGCTCAAAACCTGCTCCCAAAAAATCACCATCGCTAACGCCTTGTTGATTAATATTGATGGGGGTTCCATCTGCAAAACCTTTCTCTAAATCTGCACGTAAAAGCGTAAATTCCTGAGCTATTTTTTGTGCTGTGGTATTGTCTGGCTCCAAAAACCCTTGAAACACCATAGACATTGCCTCTGCCGCGAGATCCACGCCATCCAAACTTAACTGGCGCACCTCAGGCACAAGCGCCCTGATTCCATATGCATAGTGCTTTACCAAAGCTTGCTGCTGATCGTTCAACGTTAACTCACGCCCGTTCAGCCAAAGCGTTTGGTCGTTAAGAATTTTGTATTGCACTTTATTACCCTGCGTAAACGCTAATTCATTTGCGGTAATGCGCAAACCACCTTGCAACTCCATGTCGCAAGCCTGCTTAGCCTGAGCACAAGCTGCTACAAACGATAAAACTGACGCCATAACCCATTTCATACCAACACCCCTCACTCATACGTTGTTTACATGAATCGGCTCGATAACTCGCTAAACACCCAATCACCGAACCACTGTTATACATAACTATAACACCAAACAAAAAAAGTGCAAGCAGCGGAATAATCTTTTTTTAAACATCTTGGATAACGATGGAAATGGAGGTTGTAGGCATGAGAATGGAGGAAAAAAGGCGGGCTAATGCAGCTTGGAAACGAAGGGGGCGATTAGGGTGGGTATAATGCGATGCCCCCCCTTCACGCTCTGAGAGCGAAGGGTAAATGTAAATATAGGCGTAAACTACTTAGTTTTATTCCGCTGCCTCAACCTTGTAGCCCTTTGCGGCTAATGCCGCCAAATAGCCATCGGGCTTTAACAGTTCCTCCATAGGTAAGCTGGCAAATGTATTCGCGTTATTCGCTAGAGCAGCCTCTGCAGTCTCTAGCCAGGCGGCTTTCAAGGTCGCTTTAATATCTTGCAAGCCTTGATCTTGCGCCAGTTCCGAATTGAGAACAGCATCTTCACAGGCCGCTTTATTATCCACATAAGGCAAATTGCGTAACGCATCTATATCGCCAACAGACCACGCATTAGCGCGGGCGCGCATGGCATCTAAGTCAGACTCTAATCGATCCAGCGTTTTCGCAAAACATTGGGTGTCATCTAAGGTTGATTTTTTGAATTTTTTTATGGCCGCGCGCGGGCTTTGCAGTTCATGCACAACGCCCGGTTGGGTGGTTTTAATTTTATGATTACGCACTACATTTTCTAATGCCCAACGCACGCGCTCATTGGAAACCAAATCAGACTTTTCAATGGATTTTTTAAACAGAACCGATGCAACAAAAATTGGGCGCTGCTTTTCAATATCTTGATCTTGCCCAATATATTTCTCTTTTAATAACGCCCAACGGCTATACAATTCTGGCGACAATACATCTGCTAATTTTTTTGAATCGGGATTATTTTTAATACCAATCAGCGAGGGTAATAAGCCGACCTTTCCCCAAAAGCCAACTTCCACTTTCACATTGGGTGGCGTAATAAATTCTTGCGCCTCAGCAAGCGCAGCTTCTACCTGCTTGGATTGCCATTGCATATTTTTAGGAATAGGCGAAATAGTGCCCAACACATTTAGCACGTGATCGTCTTTGTAAACACGCCATAAGCCTGGGCCGGGCTGCTCGCCTATCACCAGAACTTCTTCTATTTCTTCTGGTTGATTTTCGCGGCTCTCACTGCCCTGTACTTCAGGTATTTGCGCAATAGCTACGTGAGACAAAAGCAGAAGCATCAATAAAGTCGGTATTTTTTTGATAGCACACATTAGCAATCTATCTCGATTAGATATTTCTTGTGGTTAATATCACACCCGTGTGACAGATAAAAAAACAGCTGCTAATAGTCGTATTAGCAGCTGCGTGCAGCATAACAAAACTTAAGAAAAACAAGTTTAATGCGGCGGTAATAGATCCCTCACGGGTACAGGCTGATCTGAAGTTTTTTGATGAACGCTATCAAGATTTCTAAATGCGCTGGTTATACTGTCACACCAGCTCAGCCCATTACTCATAGCGCGCGGCGCCGGCAAAGCGACAAAGTAAGACGATGCATCAGCAACACCCAACACCTTATTCACAATCAATTTCGCGCGGGCTTTCACTAAAGGATTACCAATACGATTTCTAACACCCCAACGCACCACATAATTTGCGCAACTAGCGCCAGTTGCTGGCGGAGCATCGGTAAAGGCTAATTCTCTGTCTATATTAAAATGGTACCTCATCAGAACTTCTTCAAAGAGCATGGCAACATCTTCATATTGGCTGGAATAATTATAAGAATCACTTGCACCATCGATTGAAAAATCTAAACCTACCTGCTCTGCGGTTAAGCGTTTTTGATCATCAGTGGCGGTAACGCCATAAAACATTACACGACCAAGATTGTATTGCATTAGCGAATTTAATGGGCTTTGCAGTTTTAAACCCGTAGAAATCATCGAGTCCTGCACATTATCTATGGCATCTAACGGGGTCACTTGCGGATTAACCTGAGCGACAAAAGCGGGCGGCATAAAATCATTAGCATGTGCTAGCTCATGAAACAACAACGCCGCCATTGGGAGCACAATATCGCCAAGGGAGCGCGAACTGACGGTACCATCCAGTGGAAAATAATCGTAAGCGTAACGATTACCTTGCACATAGCGCCACATACTGCGGAAACCTAAACCATTTGAGAAGCCGCTGCGAAAATCTTCTTCTTTAGAAATTGTTGCGCGCTCACTCGCGTTCAACCACAAGTCAGCGGGGTCTAAATAGATCGCGCCCGTATCAGAACGATAGTGTGATGGGCGAATATTTGCGGCTATGACTATTCCTGTCACACCACGAAACAATAGAAAAATATCATTCGGCATTTGATCTAGCAATCGACTAAAACGTGTTGCCATCCAAGGGTGAGAAACTACTGTTTGCGCCAAAATATCAGCCTTGGTGGGCGCACTGGTTTTCTGACCAATAAATGGCAAGGTGCTTAACTTACAATTGGTCACAGGCCTATCATTAACAACGCTAATGCAATTAACAATGCTAGCCTTGTAAGGCGAATCTGTAACTGCAGGGCGAAGTGTGCCATCGGCAGGGGTATTGTTGGTAACAGTCGCTTCGGAGTTGTTGAAATTACTTGAACCGCCACTTCCACCACCACACGCAACGAGCAAGACAACTGCGCCCATTAGTTGGCAGGCACGAAGACATGTGTGAACATTAAAATATGATGTAAAAGAAATATGCATCCTTTTTTCCCTGAATAATGAACCTATTTATTTTCACGCACTCACCGTGAAACACCACCTGCATAAAACCTAAATCCCTCGCGGGGATTAGCCTAACAACTATACAGCCGCCATTGTGTAGCAACAAGTCGCTTAACAAAACAACACCCATCACAGAAATAAAAAAGCCCCACCGCACGCGGTGAGGCAATCGCCAGACAAATAAAGATTTAGTGGCTTATTGCTTTTATATGGCTTGCACCACTGGCATTACTATCCAACTTGGGTTGGCCGAGATAACGAATATTAGACGCGCCGCTAGCACCTGCCTTTAAATATTCAGTTACGTGTAAATCAATATTAGAGGCACCGCTGGCATCAACATCGGCTTGGGCAGCTTTTAATAATTTTCCGTGAAAATCACTCGCACCACTTGCGCCCACTTTTAAAAAATTGGTTTGGCTTGCGCCTTTTATATCCATATTGGCAGCACCAGAAAGTTCAAACGTCAACTTGCGTGCAGCGAGCATTTCCACCCGTGAATCACTAGCCCCCGTCAACTCGATAAATAAATCATTAACCTGTAAATGGGTAAAATTAGCAGCGCCGGCACCACTCACATTCAGTTTCATATCATCGCCTACCCAATTACCGACAGTTGCACGCGAGGCACCCGATAACGCCAAGTAGTGCAGTTTTTTAAGCTGCAATACATAAAGTACTTCGTCATTGCGATGCTTGAATAAATGAAAAAAACTGAAACTGTCAGAGGTATTCCTAACGCTAAGGCTCAGCTTATCGCCACTTAAATCCACCTTCACGCGCTCCATAACATCAGAGGTAGCCTCAACTCGCAAGCTTTCGGTGTCGCCCTGGGTAATTTGCACCCGCCCACCACCGCTGACGACCAATTCTGATACATCTTTAATCTCATAGGCTTTGGCGATTACATCGTCAGCGCGAACGGCCTCCACAGAGAAGATTAAGGCGATAGCCGCTAACACAGACAATCGTGGGAATAGTTGGATTTTCATAGAATGACCCTTACGTAAGAGATTAATAAAGCATAACTATTTATTAAGACACAGCTTTGCGACTTTTGGATTCAGCTTTTTAGAAAATCTGCCTGAAAAAAAATGCAAAAAGCAAGACTAGCGGCGTAACGCAATTTAGGGATAATGGCTGCCGTTCAATGTTCGTGTCGATGCCCGTATCCATTTCTGTTTCGATAACCCTCTACTGCACTATGAGTTTGCTTTATGACCAACCTTTCCAATACCTTCAGTTTGCCCAGTATATTCAAGCGCATTGCCGATGAATTAGCCGTTCAAGAACAACAAGTTAGTGCCGCTGTGGGGCTATTGGATGAAGGCGCAACCGTGCCTTTTATCTCGCGCTACCGTAAAGAGGTGACCGGTGGGTTGGACGACACTCAAATGCGTAATTTGGAGGAGCGCCTACGCTACTTGCGCGAATTGGAAGAGCGACGCGCAGCCATATTGAAATCCATTATTGAGCAAGAAAAACTCACCCCCGAGCTTGAACGCGATATCAACCTCGCCGACACCAAAAACCGATTGGAAGACTTGTACCTG
>SXGR01383203.1_pt1 | contig 25171 bp, 19 predicted proteins | sample 3174711 | NCBI WGS metagenome assembly SXGR01 (sample SAMN11356860, study PRJNA531348) | freshwater metagenome | isolation source: freshwater sample F1-60 | place: China: Fuxian Lake, Yuxi | collected 2017-12-25
CTACTGAGGTTCGATTTTCTAGTAGCAACGGGCTTTATTTGGCTGCCAAGACGAATAATTCTTAGTAATTTGTCTTTTTTTAAGTTCAATCAATCTTTTCAATTTTTGTCCCTCATGAAAAAAATCGCAATCAACGGATTTGGGAGAATAGGTCGTCTAAGTTTCAAATACTTGCTTGGTAAGCCTGGTCTTGAGGTGGTAGCAATTAATGACTTGACCGATCCCTTGACCTTGGCGCATTTACTCAAATATGATTCTGTCCACGGTCGCTTTCCTCAACAAGTTTCTGTAGAGGGGGATTCTTTGGCGGTTGATGGACGTCGAATTCGCATTTACGCCGAAAAAGACCCCGCCCAATTGCCTTGGTCGGAACTTGGGGTGGATGTGGTGATTGAATCTACGGGTCGATTCACTGATATGGACAAGGCAGGCCTTCATCTGCAGGCAGGCTCCAAGAAGGTGATTATTTCTGCACCAGCCACAGGGGAAATGAAAACCGTAGTCCTGGGCGTCAACGATGATAGTCTTGATGGCACTGAACGTATACTTTCGAATGCTTCATGCACCACAAATTGTTTGGCCCCCATGGTTAAGGTTTTGGATCAGCATTGGGGTATTGAGAACGGTTTCATGACTACCATTCATGCCTACACAGCAGATCAGAATTTGCAAGACGCTCCTCACAAAGACCTAAGGAGGGCAAGAGCAGCCGCTTGCAGCATTGTTCCTACCTCCACAGGTGCGGCCAAAGCGGTAGGATTGGTGATGCCACATTTGCAGGGTAAACTGAACGGGAACGCCATGAGGGTTCCGATTCCTGACGGTTCAGTCACCGATTTCACCGCTATTCTTCGTAAACCCGCCACGGTTGATCAGATCAATCAGGCCTTTTTGGAAGCCGCTGCAGGGCCTATGGCGGGCATATTGGAATATCAAATGGACCCCATTGTCTCTGTGGATATTTTGGGGAATACCCATTCTTGCATTTTTGATGCAGCACTGACCATGGTGATCGGAAACACAGTCAAAGTGGTGGGCTGGTATGACAACGAGTCCGGATATTCTGCCCGCATTGCGGATTTGGCCCAGAGGATTGCCTGATCTCAAGATTTCTATGATTCTTTCTCCGGAACAATTGGAATTGGCAGGAGCCAGGGTTTTGATGCGGGTTGACTTCAACGTCCCTTTAGACAAAAAGACTTTATTGCCCACAGATCTAACGCGAATTCGTGCTGCATTGCCTACCATTGAATATGTTCTCAATGCGGGAGCATCCTTGGTTTTGTGCTCGCATTTGGGTAGACCTCAAGGGGCAGCAGAAGATCGGTATTCTCTTCGTCATATCGTTCCTGCTTTGGAGTCGGTATTGAATAGAAAAGTTCGGTTTGTCGCGGATTGTATTTCGGAAGAGGCCATGGAGGTATCCGCAGATCTTCAGCCGGGCTCGGTACTCTTGCTGGAAAATGTTCGCTTTCATGCGGGTGAAGAATCCGGAGATCCTGAATTTGCTGCTCAATTGGCTAGGCACGGAAATTGTTATATCAACGACGCCTTCGGTACAGCACATCGTGAACATGCTTCAACCGCCACTATAGCAGGACATTACAAGAACCAAAAGGCGGCCGGTTTTCTAATGAAAGCCGAGTTGAATCAAGCGGCCATGGTGCTGAATCATCCAGCGAGACCATTCACGGCAATCATGGGTGGAGCCAAGGTTTCGGATAAGCTGCTTTTGATAGAAAATATGTTAGGAAAAGTGGATCGATTGCTCATTGTGGGTGGCATGGCGTATACGTTTTGCAAAGCCAAAGGCGGTGAAATTGGCAACTCCCTGTGTGAAGACGACAGAATCGAAACCGCAAAAACCTTGCTAACCAAGGCCGCTGATTTGGGTGTGGACTTAGTGATCCCCACGGATTCGGTCGCTGCGGATGCCTTCTCCAACGACGCTCGACGCCAAGTGGTGAATAATACCCTTATTCCTCAGGGATGGATGGGCCTGGATTTGGGCCCGGAAAGTATTCGGGTAATGAAGAATCATATTGCAGATTCCCAAACCTTGCTCTGGAACGGTCCAGCAGGCGTGTTTGAATTTTCAAATTTTCAAGAGGGAACCAAAGCAGTGGCTGAGGCGGTGGCTGAAGCTACGAGCCAAGGAGCCTTTTCGCTGATTGGTGGTGGAGATTCTGCCGCCGCGATTCATGCGTTTGGGTTTGAAGACAAAGTTTCCTTTGTTTCTACTGGAGGCGGCGCCTTATTGGAATTACTCGAAGGGAAAGTATTACCTGGGGTCAAGGCCCTTGAAATTGAAGCGTAATTTTGAAACCATAAGGAAGACACGATTTTGGCCCATTTGAATTTATTTCGTTTGAATTTCTTGTTTGCATCGATGATCGCTATCGCGATCACGTTGGCTGGTTTTCCATCTCATTCTTGGGCTGAAAAGACAAGAGGGGAGGAAGGAAGTGGAGAGGTCGACACAAAAGAGAAAGTTATTCGTCAGGTTTTTGATTCCGCATTGGTTAGTGGAAAGGCCTACCCCATGCTGCGTGATTTATGCAAAAAGGCAGGTCATCGTTTGTCGGGTTCGGAGGGAGCAGCACGTGCGGTTTTGTTGATGCGGGATTATATGCTGGGTTTGGATTTGGATTGCGTTTGGCTGCAGCCTGTCATGGTTCCGCGTTGGGTTCGTGGAGCACCTGAACAGGGTCAGATCCTGACGGGAGATGCAGAACCCTATCGGTTGCGCATGCTGGCCTTGGGTGGCTCGGTGGGAACGGGGCCTAGTGGTGTTCGCGGAGAGATCATCGAATTCGGTTCGCTCAAGGAGCTGGAAGCTGCGGATTCTTTGCAAGTCACGGGCAGGATAGTCTTTTTGAACAAGCCGTTTGACCAGCGCTTCATAAGTGCATTCGGGAGTTACGGTGGGTGCATCGATATCCGATTTGATGGGGCCAGATTGGCTGCTTCCAAAGGAGCCATTGGGGTTTTGATTCGTTCCCTTACCCATACGCTGGATACTTTTCCGCATACCGGTTCCATGCAATACGGAAATGCCGAAGTAAAAATTCCCGCAGCGGCTGTTAGTACCGTGGATGCTGAATGGATTTCCAAATCCTTGCTCCGACTCAAAAAAATTGGCAAAAGGCCAGAGGTGGAATTTACGACTTTTTGTCTTCAATTGCCGGATACCTTGTCGTTCAACGTCATTGGTGATTGGTACGGTTCGGATCGCCCCAGAGCATGGATGGTGGTTGGGGGACATTTGGATTCATGGGATGTCGGAGAAGGTGCCCATGATGATGGTGCTGGTTGTGCTCATTCGGTAGAGGCATTGCGCTTGCTCAAAGCTGTGGGGTACAAGCCTAAGCGAAGCATGAGGGTGGTCTTGTTTATGAATGAAGAAAATGGCACCCGAGGCGCAACAGAATACGCTCGTTGGTCTGCGGCTTCAGGCGAAAAGCAGGCCATAGGTCTCGAATCAGACCGAGGTGGATTTGCCCCGAGAGAATTTTCGAGCGAGGCAACGGCGGAACGCATTCAGGGTTTGCAACCTTGGCTAAAATGGCTGGAACCCTACGGGGTATATGCCATACGCAAAGGCGGTAGCGGTGTGGATGTTGGCTTCCTTCGACCACAGGGTACCGAGCTTTACGGTCTGGTGCCGGAGTCGCAACGGTATTTCGATTATCATCACGCGGCAACCGATGTTTTTGAATCGGTGAATCGTCGCGAATTGGAATTGGGGGCTGCGTCCATGGCCTCCTTGCTCTATCTCCTTGATCAGGAGGATTCAAGCAAATAACAAATAATCAAAGGCTTCGCTGAAGAATTGTAAGAATTTTACAAGCCTTCGAGTGTGTAAAGCTCCACTGGTTGAGGCTAACAGCCTTCGAAGTTCCAACAGGCTCTTCGGAATCCAGGGGGAAACAACGAATAGTATCTTCAGGACGAATTTTCTGCCATGCATGTGCAATAAGCGGATGATTCATGAGATCGTGAGCGTTAAGCGCCCATCCTTCTTGGGGAATTTCATCGACCGTTAATTCGAGAATCATGGTGGATTCCTGATGGTCTATCAACCGAAGCGATCCGTAAGTGGTCATCAATTCGCGATGCGATTGAAGCAAAGGGGAGTTTTCTTTTTGAAGGACTTTGACCACATCACGCAGACCTTGGCTTTGACCTTTGCGGCCTAGGTAAATGGAATCTTCAGTATTCACCACCAATACATTATCCAGTCCTTGGATGACCACACGCTGCGAACCAAAATTCAAAAGTAAATTGTTGTGAGATTCCAAAGCCAAGCACTCTGAATTGCTGATTGTATTTCCGTGATCGTCTTTGGGGAATTCAGTATCCAAGGCGTCAAAGCTACCCAAATCGGACCAACCCATGCGGCAAGGAACTACCCGGACCTTATCGCTGTGTTCCAGCACTGCATAGTCAATACTGATGTCTGTCATGGCCATCATTTCTTCAAGACCAGGACTGTAACATTGATTTGGATCTGGACTACCCCCCAGACTGGACGACTCCATGATCGCGTGATACAAATTCGGGGCAAGTCGTTCAAGCTCTTGCAGGTAAACCCCGGCCTGAAAACAAAATATCCCTGCATTCCAATAGTATCCTCCTTGTTCGATATAGGAGGCTGCGGTGCTTGTATCAGGTTTTTCTTTGAAGGCCACAACCACGGATCCTTCCGCCTGGATATAACCAAATCCTGTTTCGGGGTATTCAGGTTCAACCCCGAAGGTAACAAGGTAACCTTGCTTCGCAAATTCAGCAGCTTTGAGCGATGCTTGGTGGTACGCCTGCACATCCCGTATTAGATGATCGGAGGGAGTTACCAAGACCACACTTTCTTTGGGCAATAGGCGACAGGCCATTCCGATGGCAGGAGCGGTGTTGCGTCCTACAGATTCCAGGATGAACGTTGCATCAGCCATACCCATCTGTCGCTTGGCCAAGGCAAATTGGGTTGCATTGGTGACCACGATATGGGAACTGCAAAGATGGGTATGCCTATCTACGGTGCATTCGAATAAGGATCGCCCTCCTACCAAGGGAAGGTATTGTTTGGGCATTCGAAGCCTGGACAAGGGCCAAAGACGGGTACCGCTGCCCCCGGACATGAGAATATGAATCATTATCAAAGATACCTTTCAAGGTTATTCAAGAAAAAATCATTTTTTTGCTGTTCAGAGAATGGATTTGTGGATAAAATAGAATAATTTCGGGGATGGTGAAATCAGAGGTCAAAAGATTGAGTTTTGAGCAAGTCCGTGAAGCTTATGCTTTGGTTCATTGCCTCAAACAAGAACTTCGCCAGTCGATCATTTCCCTCTTGCATCGCCATTTGGAACTTACTGCTTATGACATAGCTGTCAAACTTGGCATTGAATCCTCCTTGGCTCATCACCACCTCGGACTTTTGGTGGAAGCGGGAATTGTGGAAAGCATCGCATGTCCAACCTGTTCGGTTTTCAAACTCAATTATTTAAGTTTGACCAAATACCTCTCTGCGCTTAAGGGCTTGGGCGGGTAATTTTCGTGAAGCCGGTATAGGGTAACAATGCATCGGGAATACGTATCCCATCTTCCTCTTGGTAGAATTCAAGCAAGGCGGCAAGAATTCGAGGCAACGCCAAGGCCGATCCATTAAGGCTGTGGGCTAGCCGATTTTTGCCGGATTCCTTTTCTTTGAATCGGAGGCGAAGTCGATTCGTTTGGAAACTCTCAAAATTACTTACCGACGAAATTTCCAACCACCGTCCTTGCCCCGCACTCCATATTTCAAAGTCATAGGTCAAAGCAGAGGCAAAGCCCATATCGCCCCCGCATAGCCTAAGAATTCGAAAAGGCATACCAAGGCTAGTTACCAATTGGGCAACATGGTTTTTCATTACTTCGAGAATAGCATAACTCTGGTCAGGATGAACAATTTGAACGATTTCGACCTTGTCAAATTGATGCAGACGGTTTAGGCCACGGACATCTTTGCCGTAGGAGCCCGCTTCGCGACGAAAGCAAGGGGTATAGGCGGTGTTCAAAATAGGTAAATCGTTTTCTTGAAGCAACAAATCCCGGTACAAATTGGTTACGGGTACCTCGGCGGTAGGAGCAAGGTACAAGCGGTCCTCGGTAACAAAGTACATCTGACCTTCCTTGTCCGGTAATTGACCCGTACCAAAACCAGAATCTTCGTTAATCAAAATAGGAGGCTGTATCTCCGTATAACCAGCGGCTGTATTAAAATCTAAGAAATACTGGATCAAGGCTCGCTGGATTTTAGCTCCTTGTCCCGTATAAACCGGGAAGCCTGCGCCAGTGACTTTGACTCCAAGTTCAAAATCAATCAAGCGATATTGTGTGGCAAGGTCCCAATGGGGTTGGGGGCGCTGAATATTTTCCGCATTCGGATCGGACAGCAAAACGACCTCGTTTTGATCTGGTCCATTTCCCTCTGGCACTGACTTATGGGGCAGATTTGGTAAGCGCACGAGTTGTTGATGAATCTCACCCTCTAGGGCTTGGACTTGAGCACCTAATGCCGCCGTTTGTTCTTTGAGGACGGCCACTTCCCCTTTGATTTTTTCGGCTTCTTGAGGAAGGCCGTTTTTCATTGCCAGGCCTACTGCCTTGGCCTGTTGGTTCAAGGTCGCTTGGTTGTGTTCACAAAGCGTGAGTACCCGTCGCCTCTCATCATCCAGTTTGAACAAAGCATCCAAAGTCTGTGCGGCATGAGGCAATTTTTTGGTGGTCAGGGCCTTGATAGCTATTTCGCGATGATCGCGGAGGTATGGAATTTGCAACATAGTCACCAGAATTGAATGGCAAATTTATTCCAATTTAACCCTGACTTGTCAGTTCTTTTCGGTCGATCGATGTGATTTCTTCCAAACATACACAAAGACAGCCGCCAATATGACCAACAAAATGCTAACGATTAGGCTAATATTGTTAGCCTGTAAACGTTCATTTTGGGCCTTCATGATGGACTTTTCAAAGGCTAATTGGTCGGTTTGGCGCTGCAAATGTTCGGAGTTGTACGAGGCTTGAATCTCCAGAAGTCGTTGTTCTGATTCTTTGGCCATGATAAGACTATCCAGTTCTCTCCATGCTTTGAAGTGGACGATGGCTCTGTGCGGTTTCGAGGATTCGCCAGCAACTTCGGCCATTAAGGCATGGGATCGACGGAGCACGAGCAAGTCATCACAGGTCTTAGCATCGAAAAGCCGAATGACTTCCAAACACCAGACTTCAATGGAATCGCGTGATCCTTTCATCCGGTGCAGGCATTCTGCTTTTTTGGAGAGAATTTGAGCGATATATTCATTGTTTTGTATCGTCTTTGCCAACAAAAGACTTCGGTGATACCCTTCCATCGCTTCTTCATGTTTGCCGATTTTGGAATATACCTCGGATATATTACACCAATCTGATGTTATTGCCAGGGTATCTTGGCTACGGATATCTATTTTAAGGGCCTTATAATATTGACTTAAAGCACTTGAATATTGCCCATTCATTTCATCTACAACGCCCAAATTATTAAGTACATAGCTAATCATTGCTGGCTCATTTTCTGCCTCGTATTGAATCAAAGCGTCTTTGTAGTATCTCTTGGCATTTGCCCAATCCTTTTGTTGAGCGTAGATATTTCCTAAATTCAGTGTTACTGCCGTGATAGCGTCTTTCCGTCCCAAGTTTCTAGCCAATTGCATGCCTTGTATATAGGATTCCAGCGAGGCGGTCAAAGCAAGTAATCGATAATAGGCATTGCCTTTCAAGATATAACAGCTCATCAATCCGCTGCTATCGTCGGCGCGGGTCATGATTTCTTCAGCCTTAAGTGCTTCAGTAATGCAATGTTGACTCTTGTTTTGGACTTGGTAGCTTTTGGCTTTGATTAAATAAAAGTCCCCGCGGAGTTTTTCTGGCAATTTGTTTGGAACGGGGATTTGCTGCAGGAGTAGAAGTGCCTCGTGAGGCTGGTTTTTGTATATTTTATCAGCTTTATTGAGGATGTCCTTTGCTTGTTGGGTCGAAATACTCGATGGTTTATTGGGATTCTGTGCCAGATGGTCTATCGCGAAAAGAACCAAGAGGAAAAGAATGCTCAAAAAAATTTGCGGGAAACGCATGTTTTCTTTCATTTTTGATCCAAAAAATGATAAAATCTTTGGAAATATAAGGGAGGTAATTTACTTTTGACCATTCTGAGGGCCAGAAATCATGAATATTTTCGGATTACCCGATGATCCGGTTTACTCCCTTAAGTTCCCTGCTTTCTTGCTATATCTTATCCAACACCTAGCACTATGCTGCGAATAACCTGATTTAGGTTACTCATTACTTTGAAATTTTTTTGTAAATCAACCAAATTTATTCTAGTGACCGAAACCAAAGGAAGAGGCCGGCCTCGAAAGCCCCAGGCCGAGACAGTATCCGAATCTGCTCAAGTTGAACCGCGTCGAACACGAGGGCGACCGCCCTTGGACCCAGCCAAAAGGGAAATTCTACCAGAAATTGAAACGGGCCCCGAACTTGCTATACCCGAGCCCGATGAGGCTCCTGAGTTTGTGTTCGATACCTTGCCTTTGGCCACCGACATCGCCAAAGAAGATAACGATAGCAGGGATACGGATGAGGAGGTTCAAGAAGGTTCCGATCTGATTCGAGGGCCCAGGGGTCATTCTGATCCCCAAGAGGACGCCACAAGAAGGCATCGAGGCTCAGGTCAAAACGAAGGGGTTGCTCCACATTCCAAGGAACGTTTTGCCCAAAGGCAGGACCTCAGAGCTGGTCACGGTGGCGAGCAGCGAAATGACGCAAGAGCTGATTTGAGGCAGGGTTCCCCACAAAGAGGTGAGTCACGTCAAGGTGGTCCGCAAGATGCACGACCCTCACAACCAAACCGTCACAAAGACTGGGAAAAGCGTGATCCCAGGCCCTCGGATCGTTACGCCTTCGAGTCTGTTATTCAAATTGAAGGTGTCTTGGAGCCGACCCCGGATGGCTTTGGTTATCTGCGCTCTTCCGATTACCATTATCTCAATTCCCCCGATGATGTCTATGTGCCCGGGCATTTGATCAAAAGTTTCAGCCTAAAGCCGGGTGATACCGTTAAAGCCAAGGTTAGACCGCCAAGGGAGGGAGAAAAGTACTATATCCTCACCGGGGTAGAAAGCATCAACGGGTTAAGTCCGGCCGAGATCAGAGATCGAGTCCCTTTTGATTATTTGACCCCGTTATTCCCCAATGAGCAGCTTCGATTAACCCATCGAGTCGAGAATCTGTCCATGCGTATCATGGATTTATTCACCCCCATCGGTAAAGGTCAAAGGGGGCTTATTGTGGCTCAGCCCAAAACCGGTAAAACCATCCTGCTCAAGGATGTGGCCAATTCCATTTCGTTCAACCACCCTGAGGTTTACCTCATTGTATTGCTGATTGATGAGCGCCCTGAGGAGGTCACCGATATGGCGCGGTCTGTCAATGCGGAAGTCATTGCCTCCACGTTTGATGAGCCAGCAGATAAGCATGTTCGTATTGCCAATCTTGTGCTCGAGAAGGCCAAACGAATGGTGGAATGCGGACACGATGTGGTTATCCTGCTAGACTCCATAACCCGTTTAGCCAGAGCGTACAATACGGTACAACCCGCCTCCGGTAAAATTCTTTCGGGGGGTGTAGATGCCAATGCATTGCACAAGCCCAAACGATTCTTTGGAGCTGCTCGTAACATTGAAGGAGGTGGTTCATTGACAATTCTTGCCACGGCATTGATTGATACCGGCTCCAAAATGGATGAGGTCATATTCGAAGAATTTAAAGGAACTGGTAACATGGAATTGCAGCTTGACCGTAAACTATCCAACAAGCGTATTTACCCTGCAATAGATGTTACGTCATCGTCTACACGGAGAGACGATTTGTTGATGGAAAAGGACATGCTCAAGAAAATGTATATCCTACGCAATCACTTGGCTGACATGACCTCGCAGGAAGCGATGGAGCTTTTGCTCAACCATATGCGTGGTACTTTGTCCAACGAAGAGTTCCTGATGTCGATGAACCGCGGATAATTCCTATCGACGAACAGAGCCAATCCAAGCCGCTCGGTTGACCCCTTGTTCTGCTGTTACTTGCTCAGAAGGAGTTATTTTGTAGTGGTTGTAAAAGGTAACCTCGACCGATCCTGTCATCAATGTGATCCCGTGATGACCAAGGCCATTGACATGAAGAATCGCAAGGGTTTGGTCATATTCGACGACAAGTGATGTATGGTCAGGATTCGTATTGCCCCACGCGTTGGAGCCAAGAATCGCGTCATTTTTTGCCTCAACGATTTCACCTAAGATTTGCCTTGCTATGGTTTGCAAAATTGATGGATCTTCTATTCCCCTCAGGATGTTTGATGCTTCTGCATCCAATGGCATTGACTCGATTGCTCTTAGGTCGGTGGGAGCGCCATGCAAAACTTGCCAGGCTAACCAGCGATCACCAGGGCCAAGGCCCCCAAGTGCGGCCGGCGATCCAGAGACTGTATGGTCCACCGTTGGTAGTCCTTTGTTCCAATTCATTTGAATGCCCAAAAACCGTTGGATGGAGTCTTCGCATGGACACAGAACTAAGTCGCAACCTACCGATTTTAATACCAAACTCAGTCGATTTTCCAAGGACATGGCTTGAGCATAATGTTCTTCAAAATACAAACTCCAATCGCAAGCCGCCGGCAGGTTGCGTTCCAGCCAAGCGATGAGGTCATGTTCACTATATCCTTGGTAAGGGTTCCGGTGATGTTCTTGCCAGAGGAAACGCATGAGGTTATCCAGACTTAGGGCGTTTTGGCTGTGATAGCGCAGAGTCAAATCCAAATGCAAGGCTTGCAGCATGCCCTCGGCGTAAATGGAAACTCGGCGATGAGGGGCCGATTGCAGGCTGCTGTATCCATCGACCCACGTATCCACTGAGGACTCGTGTAGGCCGTGATTGAAACGACCGTAGTTCATGGTATGACGCAAAAGGTAGGCGTTCACCTCTTCGAGGTATTCCTCGAAGCTCAGCACCCCGCTTCGTACCAGAAACAAGTCCCCGTAATAGGTGGTAAATCCTTCGTACACATAGCCTAAACTGCTGAACATAAGGCCTTCGTAGCGGTAAGGCTGCATTGCTGATGGGCGAATGCTTTTGATGTTCCATGCATGAAAGAGCTCATGCGAAGCCACCCCCATCAGCTCTTTGTAGAGGCTGGTCCAGAGGTGTTGGTGAGGACCCAAGGCCAAGACCGTGGAACGCAGATGTTCAACGCCGTGATAAAAAGAATACGGCAGTGCTAGGACTATAAAGTGAAAGGTATCCACGGGGAATGAACCCATGGTCAAAATCTGTTCGGAACAGAATGTCTGGAAGTCTTTCAGAATCCTACTGCCCTCGTCGCCCTCGGGGAATGTTTTCCCATGAATCCATAACACAAAATTTACACCTTCTGCCGCCCAGCGGATGGCGTGAAGATTGGAGGATACCATAAAGGGACTATCCACCAATTCGTGAAAAGAAGAGGCTGCGTAGCCGTTGTGGCCGTCCGCAGTCAAGGCAATGGCGACTTGCCGCTCTGCAGTTCCATGCTCTATATCTAGGTGAAGGGTGCACGGCTCATGTTCCTGGCCGGGGAGGTAGAGGCAACAATGCACCGGATTCACATAAAGTAGTTCTTGGTCCACCCAACAGGACCCAGCATCAGGTTGGTTGGCAAAATAGCTGTATTCAACGGATATCGAAGCTCCAACCGCATGCTGCAGAACCCATTCGTAAGCGGTTGTTTTGGTTACGCGAATGGGCGCGTTCGATTCTAGGTTGATAGGAGCCCTCTCGGGGTAATTCGCTGTTAACGCCACCAAATTTCTCGTAAAATTACCTTGTTCATAGCGACCAGGCCTCCATTGCGGGAGTCGTAAAGCCGTCTGCTCTCCCAAGCTGGTCCATTCCATACGGACCTTCAAATGACGTGGCCTTTGAGGGTCAGCCCCTACGGAATAGTGAATTTGTGGCATGAGAGAGGGTTGAGGAACGTCCAAAGGTAGTAATGGCGAAAATCAACCGGAATGGCGTACATTTGCAATCCTTCGCAAATCGCACATCGCCATGAAACGCACGTTCCAGCCCTCCAACCGCAAGCGCCGCAACAAGCACGGATTCCGTTCTCGTATGGAAACAGCCAACGGAAGGGCCGTTTTGAACCGCCGCAGAGCCAAAGGCCGCAAGAAACTTTCGGTTTCAAGCGATCGTCGCCACAAGGCCTGATCGTCGGTAACCCATGCCATCCCAACAAGGGCAGGCCAGTTTGCGAGGCTATGGGGCCTTTGATAGGGTTTTTGGCGAAGGCAAATCATTCTTTCTGTTTCCATTTCAATTACGGTACAAAGAGCCGGATGATCTCGTCCAAGGCGCTGAAACGTCGTCGGGAATACGTTTGGGCATATCGGTTCCCAAACGGCGTTTTAAACGCGCAGTGGACCGCAACCTGATTCGGCGGAGGATTCGCGAAGCATTCCGATTGAATCGCCACCATTGGCACGAGGCCGAACAAAGGCTTCAGGGGGGGGGCGCAATTGTTATAGTGTATTCCACCAACGATATTTTGGATTTTGAACGCATACAAGATGGATTGTGCAAAGCCATGGAACGCTGGAGCCGTAACCACCGACCATGAAATACTTCTTGATGGCTTTGGTTCGTTTATACCGAAGCATGCTTTCCCCGTACCTTCCGCCATCCTGCCGTTACAGCCCCACCTGTTCTGCCTATGCCCTCGATGCTTTACAGAAATATGGGGCTTGGTACGGTTCTTGGCTCACCCTCAAACGCCTGGCCCGTTGCCATCCCTGGGGTGGTCATGGCCACGACCCTGTTCCTTAACTTTGACCTTCATCCTTTGAATTCCTATTCTAGCTATGCATTCTGACCCTTCAAACTCACCATTTCGTCGTTGGTGGTCCCAACTCTCCTCGAAAAACCTAGGCTTCACCGTACACTCATGGGCCAAGGTACGGATTTTGGCGTTGATCGTTCTGATGGGCGCAGGGGGTCTTGCTTTGAATAACAATTATTTTGAACTTTCCAAACACATCGAAATTTTTACTACATTGTACCGGGAAATCAACACTTATTACGTGGATGATGTGGATCATGCCAAGTTGATGAAAACGGGTATTGATGCCATGCTCAAGAGTTTGGATCCCTACACGGATTATATTCCCGAGTCGGAGATTGAGAATTTCAAATTCATGACCACTGGTCAATATGGTGGCATAGGCGCACTCATTTCCCAAAACGGTGAAACCATAGTGATTGCCGATCCTTACGAGGGCTTCCCTGCTCAGAAAGCAGATCTGCGAGCAGGTGATCAATTGTTACGAATCAATGGAGAAGAGGTCAAGGGGCGTAACACCGAAGAGGTCTCTAAATTGCTCAAAGGCCAACCGAATACCGAGGTTAATCTGCTGATTTCCAGACCAGGAATCCCCAAGCCTATGGTAAAGACCTTGGTGCGTCAAGAAATCAAGGTTAATTCTGTATCGTATTCCGGTATGCTGAGTTCAACGGTGGGATACGTGAACCTCAGCGCATTCCGGGTGGATGCCGGGGGTGAAATTCAGAAAGCCATGTACGAACTCAAATCCAAGGGCATGAAATCAATGGTGCTGGATTTGAGGGGCAATCCCGGGGGATCGTTGGATGAGGCCGTACGTATCAGCGGGTTCTTTGTCCCCAAGGGATCCAAAGTGGTGGACACCAAAGGCAAAGTCAAAGACTGGGACAAATCCTACAATACTATGGCGGATCCCGTGGATGCAGAGATGCCGGTGGTGGTCTTGGTGGATGGCTCATCAGCTTCAGCTTCGGAAATTGTTTCCGGAGTCCTTCAGGATTATGACAGAGCCGTAGTGGTTGGCCAAAAGACCTTTGGCAAAGGGTTGGTGCAAACCGTACGCCCCCTCACCTACAATTCCCAGCTCAAGGTGACCACTGCCAAATACTATATCCCTAGTGGCCGCTGCATACAGGCTATTGAATATAGCGACAAAGACCCAGAATCCAAAAACCAGCGCGTGGCCGATTCCTTACGCAAGGCTTTCAAGACTTCCGGAGGCCGAGTGGTATATGATGCGGGCGGTGTTACTCCCGATGTCGCGATTGCTCCCGATACGGCCAGTAATATCTTGATTGCTTTGGTCAACAAAAGGCATGTTTTTGATTTTGCGACCTACCTCAGGGGTCAATGGGAATCCATTCCCGAACCAGAAACCTTCGTTATCAGTGATTCGCTGTATTCGGCTTTTGAACAATTCTTGCAGGGCAAGGATTACGAATACATCACGGAATCCGATAAATTGCTCAAAGACTTCAAGGAGAAAGCCACCAAAGAGAAATATTTTGATGCGGTGGCCAAGGAGTACGAGGCCCTGGTGGCCAGGAAACAAACCGATAAATCCAAAGATTTGCGCAAGCATCGCCGTGAAGTTTCAGAATTCCTCAAGCAAGAAATTGTGGCCAGGTACTATTTTCAGAAGGGAAGGCTAAGGGCCACTTTTGCAGGGGACCCCGAGGTCCAAAGGGCCTTGACTTTACTTTCCGATCCTACAGCCTACAAGCAGATTCTTCGGGTACCCTAAGATGGAGGATTGGGCCTTGCTTGTGGGCATGGGTATGGTTGCGGGCTTGGTGGGTGGATTGTTCGGGGTAGGCGGTGGGGTTATCTATGTTCCTGTGTTAGGATGGTGGCTGAACCGCCAAGGGTTTTCAACGGAACAGATGGTCACGATGGTTTTGGGCAATTCCCTTGCGTTGACCTTGCTCACGGCTATTTTGGGGATTTGGTTGTGGAAGCGTAAGGGCGTTTTTGAGCCCAAGTCATGGCTGAGCATGGGCATTCCTGCAGGTTTGGTTGCGGTAGGGGTGGCGTTGTTGCTTCAGCAGGGGACTTTTTATAATGCAGCCCTGTTTCGAATTGTTTTCAGTTGTATGTTGGCCATAATGTTGGCAAGAAATGCGTGGACATGGCGCAAGGTCAATGCAGGCTCTGCTGAAGGCGAAGACTTGCAGCCATCAATACAGGTGTATGCAATGCTCGGTTCGTTGGGAGGATTGTTCTCGGCGTTGACCGGCTTAGGGGGTGGTGCAATCATGGTTCCTTCGCTCCAAAGTCTGGGGATGCGGAACCAAGCCCGAATCAATGCCCTCAGTATGGGAGCGATTTCAGTGATGGCACTGTCGTCCACCCTGTTCTATGCCATGACGGATCAAGGTGGCTTGGCTCCAAGCTTTCTCCTTCCAACCGCTGCGGGCACCTTGCTCGGAATTTGGCCGGGTATTGCTATGGCTCGCCATTGGTCAGGGAGTCCAAGCGGATCCAGGAATTTGCGTAGTGGTCTTTTGATTTTTTTGACGGTGGTATTGCTTTGGGTAAACCGGGATTGGATAATCCGTTTGTTTTGAATAAAGTGTTTCAAGGAATAGAACTGTAAAGTACAACGAAATGTTATGAAATACATGGAATTAAATCAACAGAAGATAACCAAGACTCCTTGGCTTTTGTCCATGATGGCCTGGGTGGTCATCCAAGGCTGGGGAATGAACCTGCATGCGCAGGGGACGGACGGCCAATTGGTGGATCGTTTGAAAGCGCACGTTGGTTTCTTAGCCCATGACAGCTTGGAGGGAAGACAAAGCGGATCTCCTGCAGAGCGCAAGGCTGCGGCCTACCTGGTCAAGCAATTTGCCTTGAGCAATTTGCGACCGGCTGGAGACTCTGGGCGCTGGACACAGTCCTTCAAGATATTGGTCCGTCAATCGGCCGCCCCAGGCGCGGTGCTGAGGGTCGGTAAGAATGTTCTGGAGCAGGGCCAACACTTTGTGGTATTGCCTGGTTCAGGCAGTGGAGAGGTCGAAGGGGATGCGGTGGATGCAGGCTACGGAATTGAATCCGATTCGCTGAACCAGCACGACCTTAAGGACAGCCTGCTCATGAAGGAGAAGGTTTGGTGGATGCGATGGAATGCGCCTGACGGGGCGAATCCTCACGGCCCCTACGGCGCCATATCTACCCTAGAGCGCAAAATTGCGATGGCCGAAAAGCACGGGGCTACAGCATTGATTCTGTTCCCCTCCATAAGCGGGGAGCCTTGGCCGGATACGGTGATTGATCGACGAACCCGTTCAGGAAGAATCCCGGTCTTGAGCCTTACCGAAGCTGGGGCTGCAATCTTGCCCTCTGGTTTTGCCGGAAGGCGCAGCACATCAATTCGTTTGGCCTGCCGTGTCGCGAAGGAATATGTTACAGCATCCAACGTGGCGGGGTTAATCGATAACGGGGCCAACCGAACCTTGGTTTTTGGTGCGCATTACGACCATCTTGGTTACGGGGAATACGGCAGCAGTAGGCACCGTGGGGAACCACAAATCCACAATGGGGCGGATGACAATGCCTCAGGAACGGCGGGGCTTATTGAATTGGCGGCCCATTATGCCCAAGTAAAGGATAAGCGATTTAATTATTTGTTTTTGGCCTTTTCGGGCGAAGAATTGGGCTTGCTGGGCTCTGCCTATTTTGTTCGGCATCCTGCCACCCCCCTGGATTCGGTGGTGGCCATGCTCAATATGGACATGATTGGACGTTTGCAAGATAGCAGCATGCAATTGGGGGTGCATGGAACCGGCACAGCCACCGAATGGCCAGCCTTGGTGGAGGCTGTCGCTGCGCCTTTGCGCATCAAAAGCAGCGAGTCGGGCAGCGGTTCCTCGGATCATCACTCGTTCTATTTAAACAACGTTCCGGTCTTGCATTTTTTTACGGGGACCCATCAGGAATACCATAAACCGGAGGACGACGAACATTTGATTAATTACCCTGGCATGGCTCAGGTTTTGGCTTGCATGGTTCGGCTCGTAGATTCATTGCCAGCGCATGGTCGGCTACAGTTTCGCAAGACGAGCAGCTCCGATGCCTCGGCATCGCCCCGCTTCAAGGTAACCCTCGGCATCATGCCGGATTATTTCTATGAGGGCGAAGGGGTCAAAGTGGACGGCGTAACCGAAAACAAGCCCGCGGCCAAGGCTGGCGTACTCAAAGGAGATATTCTTATGCAATTGGGGGACTTTCCGCTGGGCGATATGCAGGCTTACATGAAGGCCTTGTCCTACCAAAGCAAAGGCTCCACTGCCAACTTGCAATTGCTGCGTGCAGGCCAAAGAATGGACGTGCAAGTCACCTTTTAGCAGCGCATCACTTGCTCGAATTCCCCTAGGATGAAGCCTTCGAATGCTCCTTTACTCCTCCTGGACCATGCCAGCCCTGCCGCCTCGGTCGCAGTGGTTGACCGCGAAGGCAAGGTCCTGGCCTCTTCAATGGAATTGCGCCCGCAGATGCAAGCCGAGCGCTTGGCTTTGATGGTGCAAGAATGTCTTAAGGATGCGGGGTTGCTACCTTCTCAATTGGGGGCGATTGCTTGCCAGCGGGGCCCTGGATCCTACACAGGTTTGCGCATTGGCGTAGCTTTGGCGCAAGGGATTGCGATGCCTTGGAATATACCGATGCTGGGGGTATCTACCTTGGAGGCCATGGCCTGGGGCTGGTGGCATCAGGAACCCTCCAGGAGGTCTCGGTATTCCAAGGTGATTTCGATGATGGATGCTCGCCGCATGGAAGTTTTCTGTGGTGTTTACGGTTGGAACGCCGGGACGATGGAGGTTCTTTCCTCGGGCTCTGCATTGATTTTGGATAAAGACAAGTTCTCGACATGGGCCGGTCAAGGCTTGGCCATGATAGGGGATGGGGTAGTCAAATGGAGAAATTTGTTGGTGGAAAGCCAGCAATTCGATCGATGGCAAGAAGCAGTCTTCGTGAGCAATTGGCAGTGCACCGCTGCATCGTGGGCGGGCTTGGCTCTGCGCGGTTTGGCTTTGGGTTTGACGATCTCCCCTTCAGATTTCCGAGTGGATTATCACAAGGATTTTTACAGCCCTTCGCTGCAGGGTCGTGAATTTTCGAAATAAAATGTAATTTTGTCCTCATTCTGTTCAACCATGTACAAGCAACTCCAAGAGGTTAATTTCAATGCGGCCTATGAGCTATGCCATGCCCTCCACCATCCGCTGCGTTTGGGGATTATTCGGCTCCTGGAGCAGAATGAATTCTTAACCGTCACCCAGATTTATTTCAAATTGAGGATAAGCCAATCGGTGGCATCCCAGCAATTGGCGGTCTTGAGGAAGAGTAGCCTAGTGATATCCCGCAAGGAGGGTAAACAAGTGATTTACACCCTCAATCAAGATCTTTTGCAGCAGGTTCTCCTGGGCATTCAATCGCTGACCTCCATTAAGGTCACCAAACTGTAGCAAGACCAAGCTCAATGCTTCCGGGCTATATGCTTCCGGGTTTAAGGTGATCGCAGGACGTGGATTTCGGTGAGGTCCCAACCGGATTGTCCTTGAGCATTTTGCCATTCCAGAACCACGGGGTATGCCCCGTCCGGAACCATCATCCCCGCCGGCCTCTTGGATGCAGGCCCCGTTCGTCCATCCCAGAACCAGGCGCTGTACGGATCGGCCCATTCGTCTTGGCTAAGGTATGTTATGATTCTGCCGAACAAGTCCAGGATTCGAAGGTTAACTCTTGCACGGTTGTTGACCATAGGCTCTTGGAAGGTGAGGCCTATACGTATGCCATCCAAAGCAGTGGGAACGAGAAATTCGTTGGACAAGGTTAAGGCTACCGGGCTGTTACGCCCTCTTTTGGAGGCAGGTTCAGAGGGTGTGAACCCTTGATGATTCCCTGCAGCAAAGCAGCCGGGCGAGGCGCGTTCTTGCGTGGAAGAACTTATCCAACGGGTGGGCGGTAAGCCTTGACCGATATAGGGCCGGTCGTAAGGCCATCGCTGCAGGGACTTACCATCGATGGCTCCAGCCCAAGGATGAAAACAGGAATCATGGTAGGCTACTCTGTCCATGGTACGGCCTTGGTGATTTTGGATCGATAACCATGCCCCCGTTTTGGGCAGACTTGGCAAGTTAATGGTGGGTGCGGTGAGATTCATGGAATCGGCGGTATTCGACTTACATAGGCTAAGGCTCTCTAGTTTCAGGAAATCCGAATTTCGGCTGAACAGGATGCATTGTCCAGGGAACCATGGCTCAAGCTCCTGGCCCATGGCGTTGCCTTCCAAGACTTCCCCCTCTTGTCCGGTACGGGATAGCCATAAGCGGCTTCGATCGAGGACTAGTTTGGAGAGATTGCAACATTCGACCCAGGGGTAATCGGTGTGTATGGGTCGCGGATAAATTTCTGAAATCAACACAAGGGCGGAGTCTTCCGAGATACCCTGCCCCACTGGAAGCCATTGATGCGGGCTCAAAGTGCCGTTGCAGGTTTCCCAGCCTTCACATAACATTGTATAAGCATGACCTGGTTTGAGGGACCAAGCCAGACCCGTAGTCAGATCCCATTCCTTGAGCAATCGCAGCGTATCCGCCATATTGATAGGAATTTCAACAGAATCTCCGTTCATGATCAGGGCTAATCGAACTCGCCGGCCGGGCCTCACTGGGCTATTGAATTGAATGCGAAAACCGTTATTGGGATCTACCAAAATTTGACTTGCCAAGACCGTTGCAAGATTGTCGCATCCAGTAGCTGGGTCGGATGCCATTGAGCCTGCCCCAGGATCACCACCAAGGGAATGTATCGAAGGCTTCCAGTTGAGGGAATCCTGGCAAGGGCAGAGAAGATTCTGTCGGGTCATGGACCACCCGCCTTGCTTTTGTTGCATGGTTCGCCACCACGCAAGTTGGTATAAAATAGAATCCAGACCAACTCCTCCAGGTCCAAGAAGGCGGATTTGATCATCGTCGTTATTCAGCGATGGCCAAGGCTGAACCCCAATAATATGGCGGTCAACCCAAGGAACTTGCCCATTGGACCAATGCTCCCAAATGGCTTTGAGATCTTCCGGCACTAAAACAGCATATGCATAAGGCGGTATCGTAAAATGCGGAAGAGAGGCAAAGGTGGAGGCATCCCCAAGGCCACAACCCTGGAGATCCACAGGCAAGGAATCGGGATTGTAGATTTCAACAAACTCGCTGAGGGGTAGACCATCGGGAGTGGGTTTCTTGGGTGGATCCGGATCGCTCATAAACTCGCTGATTCGGACCCTTCCCGCCCGATAATGGTTAAGCAAGAGTCCCAGCACGGTATCCAAAGGAAGGCCTGTACGGTCTTGCAGTCCACTAATCCGGAGGGGTAACCTTCTTTCCTTGGGAAATGGAATAGCATAATCGATATCAAGCACACTGTCGTTTCTCCAACGGCTTCCACTGGAGATCAAACCAGTCGGGTGTTGAATCAACATCGCAGATGCGGCATGTATTGTATCCATGGGCTCGCTGAACATCACGCTTAGTTTGTATTCAGTAACAAATTTATATTCAATGATATATGGCGAAACTGAATCCGGAATTATGGTGCCGATCGCTGATATTTTCTGGAATGAAAATAATTTGGAGCGTGTGGAAGTGTATACCGGCCTCAAGACCACATGGCTTGATCGGGTGATGGTATTATCGGTCACGGATCCCAGCCAAATCCAAGGTGTAGGCCCTAATCCTGGATTTGTAGTATCTGCATAACAATACCAAATACCACCCGTATAGCGCTCTACTTTGATTGCAAAAGGATTGCTCTCTTTGTTCAACCAACCGTTTGCCCAGGATCCTAATCGGGTATAGGTTCCGTTTACGCAACGTAGAAATTCAATGTTATCATTAGCGCCGCCCAGCCTTATCAAATACCCCGATCCGCTCAGGTGGGGTACAGTATCGGTGGCCATGAGGTATAGGTCCAGCAGATTTACAGAAGAGGGGTTGAAGTCCATCTTGCCGTGAAATTCCCAACGGCCCTGATGCACCGCAAGGGATGGGGTTCGAAGCAAGGCCGAACCGCTAACCGCTGGCGCATTCAACTGGAGTTCACGTTGGCTGTTGATGATGAATTTCACTGTTTCACCTGCCCAGGCGGGGTCAACTGTAAAATTGCTGTCCGCAAAGTCTTCATAAAATTGGGCATGCAATGGTTTGATCCATGCCAACAGGACCCATAGAAGCACCAGTATGCAAGTCGTGGGGATCAGAGATTTATAAAGGCTAAGGCTCCACTTTTTCATGACCCCAAAAAAGCCTCCGTCGTTGAGACTTTTGAAGCTATTGTTTTAGCATTTTTGCATAGCTGAATCCCTCCAATTATCTCCCATGCCAACCCCTCCACCTTACCGTGTTGCCGTTGTCGGTGCCTCGGGCCTTGTCGGCTCGACCATGCTACGCGTTCTCGAAGAAAGGAATTTCCCGGTCCATACCTTGATTCCGGTGGCCTCACCGGCCTCTGTTGGAAAGGCCCTGAATTGGAAGGGACAGGATTGGGTCATTGTGTCACCTCAAACCGCCATCGATAGGGGGGCTGATCTGGCTTTGTTCTCAGCGGGAGGGTCGGTATCCCTGGAATGGGCGCCTCGTTTTACCGAGGCCGGAATCCGGGTCATCGATAATTCCTCGGCCTGGCGCATGGATCCATCGGTACCCTTGGTGGTGCCCGAAGTGAATGCCCATGCCTTGCAAGGGCCATCGCTGTTGGTCGCCAATCCCAACTGCTCGACCATTCAATTGGTGGTGGCCCTCAACTTGCTCCATCTGGAATTTGGGATCAAGCGCATCGTGGTCAGCACCTACCAAAGCGTGACGGGAACCGGGGTCAAGGCGGTCGCACAGTTAATGAACGAAAGAGCCGGTATCGACGGTCCCATGGCGTACCCGCATCGCATTGATCTTAATTGCCTACCGCATATTGATGTTTTTTTGGACAACGGGTACACCAAAGAAGAAATGAAAATGACTCACGAAACCCGCAAAATCATGGGCGACGAGGGGATAGCCCTCTGCGCAACCACCGTTCGGGTTCCCGTGATGGGGGGTCACAGCGAAGCGGTGAATGTAGAATTCCAAAAAGATTTTGATTTGGAACGGGTTCGGGAATTGTTACAACAAAGCCCAGGGGTTCTTTTGCAAGACGACCCATCGCACAGCCTGTACCCCATGCCCCTTCATTGCCAGGACCGGGATGAGGTTTTTGTGGGCAGGGTCCGAAGGGATTTCACCCGCGATAAATGTCTGAATATGTGGGTGGTGGCCGATAACCTCCGCAAGGGTGCTGCCACCAATGCAGTCCAAATCGCCGAAGCCTTGGTGGACCAGGGTTTGATGTAAAAAATGGTCGATTCTCCTAAATAGAATTAAAGGGATTCAACGACTCAAAATGAGGGTCTTTTACTCTTTACGTCATGAATTATTTTCTCAATAGTTTGGAGGTTGCTTGGTAGGTGCATTTTGAGAATCTCCCAAATGATCTCATAATCAATACCAAAGTATTCATGACTAATCCTATTTCTTAGGCGATACATCTCTTCCCATGGAATGGTAGGGTATTTTCCTTTTATCTCCCAGGAAAGATTTTTGTGGCCTCACCTATGATTTCGAAATTTCGGATTACAGCATCTACTGTTTTGTAATCCCATTTGAAAGTTTGTAAAGTATGTTCTGTGGTATAAGTTATAACCCGCTCCATGGCCACTTGAATATCAACAAGATACAAAAGTGGGTCTCTTTCGCTCGGTTTCAAATGTATAGAACTTGGCTTAAAATAGAATCTTTGATTTGATCCTTAAGTGAATTCCTTGTAACCAAATCCACTTTCAATCCTAGAAGATGTTCCAGATAGTTTTCGAGTGTAAAAAACTCCCAACCAACCGGCTGTGAAAATTCAACCAAGAGGTCTAAGTCACTTTGTTGGTTTTGAGTACCGCTTGCATATGAGCCAAAATACCCAATAGAACTTACCTTGAATCTGGATTCAAGTTCAGGTTTTATGGCCTTTAGTCGCTTGCTAATTTCAAGTTGGGTAAGCATAATCACAAAGTTCAATTAAAATTAGGTAAAAACCTATGTCCCTTGAATCCGTGTCAGGCGATCAAAAACACGAAGACGGTCTTGGAGGACTTCTTTGGTTACAGCTTCGAGGCTGCTGGTCCCAAACGCCTCGACGGTGCAGGAGGCCAAGGCCGAACCACAAAGGATACCCTGTTTGAGGTGTTCCATGGTGATTTGTGGCTGTGAAGCCAGATACCCCATCAAGCCCCCCGCAAAACTATCTCCCGCCCCTGTTGGGTCGCAGACCACCTCCAAGGGCAGGGCCGGGGCAAAAAACATATCTCCATCCCCAAAGAGCAGGGCCCCGTGTTCGCCTTTTTTGATAATCAGATAGCGGGGACCCATGGTAGCAATTTTGCGGGCTGCTTTGAGCAGGGAGCGTTCGCCGGAGAGTTGCCGGGCCTCCTCGTCGTTGATGGTAAGCAAATCCACCCGGGCGATGGTTTCCAGCAGGGCATCCCAGGCGATATCCATCCAAAAGTTCATGGTGTCCATGGCGATCAAGGCAGGCCGGCTTTCCATTTGGTCCAAAACCCTCATTTGGACCGAGGGGGTGAGGTTGCCGAGCATCAAGAGGCGGGGGCTACGGTAGGCCTGGGGCAGGACCGGGTCAAAATCCGCCAGAACATTGAGTCTGGTTTCGAGGGTATCGCGGCTGTTCATGTCCAGATGGTATTTCCCGGCCCAAAAGAAGGATTCCTGACCGGCTACCCGTTGAATTCCCTCCGTATCAATCCCCCTGGACCGCATCATGGCCAGCGATTCCTCCGGAAAATCATCCCCAATCACGGAAACCAGCCCAATCCCTTCCGTAAAATGGCTCGCCGCCAGGGCCCCGTAGGTCCCCGCGCCCCCAATCACCCGTTCGGCTTTGCCAAAAGGGGTTTCGATGCTGTCAAAAGCGACGGTTCCGACAATAACCAAAGGAAGTTGCTGTACCATGGAGGAGGATTGGGGTCTAGGTTGAACAAGATTGGAGCGCAAATATTGGAACTTTAGCGGTTAAATGCTATCATTGCACTCCTTTTGGGGCAAAGGCCTAAATTAAAGCCCCTAAATTCCTCGGTAGCTCAGTTGGTTAGAGCACTTGACTGTTAATCAGGGGGTCGTTGGTTCGAGCCCAACCCGGGGAGCTGATAATCAAGGGTTTACGAACATATGTCTCGTAGACCCTTTTTATTTGCACTAAATTTGCACTAAAACCGTCCCCTAGGGACATGGGTTCTCTATACTTCTACATGAGATACTCTTGGCTTAATTCAGGTTCCTGATCCTACTTCCAGGCCAATGCCGTCAGAGATAGGCCTGGGAGTCCCAAACGATTTGAGATTACCGGGGGTTGGTACTTTTCCTTTCAAATTTGGCCTCCAGGACTTGGGGGGTAAAGCCAAAAATCAAGGTACGACACTTTACCATTTGATAAAGAGTTGTAATTTTTCGAATCCATGGATAATTTTAGATTGTGCATCTAATGGAATTCCGTCTCTCTCTTTAAAAAAAGCATATATGCGATTAACTTTCCTAATATTAATTACTCTTTGTCTAAATGCAAATGACATTTTGGGTCAAAATCAAATTACTTTTAAAAATCCTGTTGAAATCGTATTAAATAAACATTATTCTAAAGAACTTAAAGAAGGTTCAAAAATTATTATTTCTAGAATTGTTGGACAAAGAGGTACAGATGGATTTATTTCGTTTAGTTATATCGGAGTTGATAGTTTAGGCGCAGAATATTATCTAAAGGAAATCCTAGTTAAAAATGCGATATATCCATTAAATCCATCCGTTGATCAGGTTTGGGAAATTGGTTTAATCAAAAATAAAGTCTATGAAGAACTTCTCCTTAATGGCTACCGGTTTGATATTAGAAAGGAGTTGAATCAAGAGGCCACAAGTTTCATTAAATTATTAAGCGAAAGAGATCAATTCTTTAATGACGCATACTTAGAAGATTATCTGTATCGAATTCTGCATAAAATACATAAAGGATACTTAACGGATGGTCGACCAGGCAATATTTCAATTAGGGTAATTAAAGATGCAACGCCTAATGCAATGGCATTACCTAATGGCTGCATTATTTTAACAACTGGGTTAATTTCTTGCATGAACTCCGAATCCCAACTAA
>SXGR01440508.1_pt1 | contig 25147 bp, 17 predicted proteins | sample 3174711 | NCBI WGS metagenome assembly SXGR01 (sample SAMN11356860, study PRJNA531348) | freshwater metagenome | isolation source: freshwater sample F1-60 | place: China: Fuxian Lake, Yuxi | collected 2017-12-25
CGACGCTGGCAGAACCTTTTTTTTCCTGGCCATCCCTGGCTCCTTTCTCGCGGGGTGTCCGAACTCATTGCTGTGTCAAGGAACTTCGGCCACAAGCATACCAAACCCAAACCCTCAGATGCAAACCATGTCGTACACCCAAAGCACACTCTCGGAACAAACCGCCGTTGACCTCGCAAACGCAATCCCCTATGATCCCGCCCCGCGCCGGAAGGCGCTGCGCCGCAAGAGAACGGCGAATTCAGGTGAGCTGGCGAGATTACCATGGCCTGGCGGAAATGGATCGTCCGCGGCATCGCATACGGCATCATCGGCGCCGTCGCCGCCGGTGCGCTCGCGTACGAACGTTTCACCAATCCCGGCGCCGTGCGCGAACAGGTCATCGCCGAGATCGGCAAGATGTTCCCCGGCGCCCAGGTCAGCATCGATTCGGCCCGGCTGCGCATCCTGGGCGGCATCCAGCTCAACGGTCTGCGTCTGACCCGGATCGACGATGCCGAGAAACTGGAATTCCTGCACGTCCCCTCCGCCATCTTCTATCACGACAAGGAAAAGGTCCTCGAGGGCGAGCTGCGGCTGCGCAAGATCGAGCTGAACCGCCCGCGTCTGCGCGTCCGGCGCGCCCGCGACGGCACGTGGAACCTGCAAAGCCTCGTACGCAAGGCTGACGGCCGGCCGGCCACGCCGCTCCCCGCCATTGTGATTCATCGCGGCACCTTGATCCTCGAAGATCGCGCCGATGACGCCAAGAACGCCTCCATCGACATCAACGACGTCAGCTTGACGCTCGTCAACGATCCGCTGCAGACGGTAAGAATCCACGGCGCCGCCAATTCCGATCTGATCGGCAAACTGCAAATCGACGGTTCGCTCGATCGCGTCACCAGCGAGGCGCACCTGTCGTTCCGCGCCACACAGATCCCGTTGACGCATGGGTTGATCTCACGGCTGCCAGTCCCGGTGGATGTCCCCGTCGGCTTGCAATTGCAGGCACTGGCGAAGATCGAGGGGAAAGTGTCGTATCATCCAGGGCAACCGCAGTCGGTGTACTACGACGTTCGCTGCGAGGTGAAGGACGGCAAGCTGGCCCATCCCAAACTGCCCTTGCCGCTCGAGCAACTCAACATCAAGCTACGCTGCCACGCTGGCGAAGCAAAGCTGGAATCGCTGACCGCGTCGTCAGGGGCGACGAAAATCGAAGCCCAGGGCATCGTCAAGATGGCATCCCACGAACAGGACTTCGAGGTGCGCGTCGACCTCAAGCACGTTCCCCTGGGGGAGGAGTTCGCGGCGCGCCTGCCCGACAAACTCTCCCAGCTGCACAAGCGCTTTCAGCCGAAGGGGCCGATGAGCATTCACATCGCCTGCGCCCGGCACGAGGGGCAATGGACGGCGCTCAGTTCGGGCGAGCCGTCGCACGTCTCGCTGCGGCCCGAAGGAGTCGCTCTGGCGTTCAAGGATTTCCCTTATCCGCTCGAGAACACCACCGGCGCGGTCGATTACAACATCCACAACCGCCACGTGACGGTCGATCTCTCCGCAATGGCCGGCACGCGCCCCGTCCTCATGAACGGCCACTGGACCGGCGAGGGCGCTCAGGCCGACGTCGAGTTCAATCTTCGCGCCACCGACGTGCCCATCGACGAAAAGCTTAGCAACGCCCTGCGCACCGAAAAGCTCGACGCGCTGTACACGTTCGCCACATCGTTTCATCCGACCGGCATGATCGACGTGCGCTCGCACATTCGCCAGGAACCGGGCAAGGGTTTTCGCAACGAGTACCACATTCGTTTCCACGACGCCGCGATCCTGTGGGACCAGTTCCCCTATCCCCTCAAGGATGTCAGCGGCTTTCTCGACATCTACCACGACTACTGGGAGTTCCACGAATTTCAGGGCACGCACAAGGGCGGGCACGTCATGCTCAACGGCAAGTCGATCCCGCGCGTCACCGAGAAGGGCGAAAAAACCTTCGGCATCTCGCTGGAGATCACCGGCCGAAACATCCCGCTCGACGACGACCTGCGCGACGCCCTGCGTCCCATGCCCGGCCTGCACAAATCATGGGAGACCTTCCGCCCGCAGGGACATCTCTACTTCACCGCGGCAGTAACGCGCCCCAGCGCCGATCTCAACGACCTGGACGTCAAGGTCGATGCCCATGGCGCCACCGTCGTGCCCACGTTTTTCCCGTTCCGCATACAGGATGTCAGCGGCCAATTTCATTTTCGGCACAACGCGCTCGAAATAGCCAAGCTGCGCGCCCGCCACGAAAAGTCCGCCCTCGCTCTGGACAAGGGCAAAGTCGATCTGCACCCGCGCGGCGGCTACTACGCGGACCTATTAGATGTTCAGGTGCATGACCTCGCCATCGATGACGAATTCGTCAAGGCCCTGCCCCCCAAACTTCAGACCGCCGCCAAGGTTCTAGACCTGCGCGATCCGCTCAAGGTCAAGACGCGCGTAGTCATCTTTCAACCCCCGGAAACCGGCACCCCGTTCGACGTCTACTGGGACGCCCAGGTCTGGATGCACAACGGCCGTTTCACCACCGGCATGGAATTCAAGGATGTCACCGGCTGCCTCGCCTGCATCGGTCGCTACAACGGCCGACAGATCGTCGGCGTCGATGGCAACCTCATGCTCGACCAGGCGACGCTCTTCAATCAGCCGTTCAAGAACGTCCACGCCAAGTTTCGCATGACCGAGACGCATCCCGACATCATGCTCGTCGGCCTGCGCGCCCCCCTCTTCGGCGGCGACGTCACCGGCCAGATCCGCGTCGACTTCAATTCCGCCCTCAACTACGCGATGAACCTCACAGCCTCGCAGATCAACGTCGCCGAGTTCGGCCGACACAACGTCGGACCAAAATCACAGCTCTCCGGCGCCGCCAGCGCGCGTCTCTACCTGACCGGCTTCGGCAGCGGCGGCATGGACACGCTCGACGGCCGCGGCGCCATCGACATTCCGCGCGGCCACATCTACAACTTGCCCTTCCTGCTCGACTTCCTGAAGTTCCTCGGCCTGAGCGGTCCCGATCGCACGACCTTCGAGGAGTTCCACACCGCCTTCTCGATTCACGGGTCAAAAGTCCAGGTCCAAAAGCTCGACCTGCTCGGCACCAATCTCAGCCTGTCGGGCAAGGGCGACTTCGATCTCACCTCCAAGAAGCTCGACCTTGACGTCTATCCCATGTGGGGCCGCATCGAGCAGCTCCTGCCGCCCAACGTCCGGCCCTTTCCGACCACAATCAGCAAGAACCTGATCACGGTCGAGGTCCGCGGCAACGTAAGCCCGAATCCGAAGGATCTGAGGTTCCGCATGAAGCCGGTCCCGGTGATCATCGACCCGCTCTTGCTGCTGCGCGATCGCGTGCTGGGCCGTTCGAGCACCGACGCTGCGGAGCCGTACGGCTCGAACGTCGGCGTGAACCTGTTGCCGACAACGGGCCGGATGCGGACGTTCCGCATATGGGATTGAGCGGGGCTCGCTGGTTCCTGTTTAGCACTCACGGGAAGTCATGCGAGTGCTAATCGAGAAATGGGCGCGTAAAGCTGCTTGGCGCGGGGGAGAACGCACGTCCCAAGGAGCCGCCTGGTCGGCTAGAGATTGCGGAACCGATCGGAAACCACAGAGAACACAGAGAGAAAAAGCGAATGTGGCGAGCGACAGACCGAGATTGTATTGCCGACGCTCCAATTTCTTCTCTCTCTGGGTTCTCTGCACTCTCTGTGGTTTCCATTTGTCGGAGGCATGGCGCCTCGCGCGTGACGCAATGCGAGCGCTCAACGGCAGGCGGCTCATTTCTTGCCGCTCTGCACGAACTTGTTCGGCGTGCCTTCGAGTGCGCCGCCCTTTTGTGGGCGCCAAAGGACGACTTCCTCGATCTTCTTGGCAAGATCGAAGTCCTTGTCGGTGATGCCGCTGGCGGAGTGGGTTTTCAATTTGACCCAGAGCTTGCCCCAGGTGATCGCTAAATCGGCGTGATGATAGGCCGCCTCGCAGAGATAGCCGATGGCGTTGGTGAGCATGAGCGTGGTCGGCCAGCCGTCGGTGTTGAACTTGCGGCGCAGCCAGCCGTCTTCGAGATACCAGTCGGCGAGGTTGTACTCGCGCAGTTTGGCGTCGATCTGGTCGGGGGTGTAGGTTGGTTCGGGCATGGCATTTCTCCATTTGACGGAATGACGCTTTCAAGAATTGGTTCTCTATATTAGAGTAGCCGATTGCGCTGGTGGCGACGCGGCTTCTGTAGTCCGTTTAGCGTTCGCACGGCGCGGCCCTCACCCCCGGCCCCTCTCCCCGAGGGAGAGGGGGGAAAATTCTTGCAGGTGTTTCTCCTCGTGGAATTCAAGGTCGAGAATCTGTGCGGGTTTTTGATTCGCAGCAAGCTCATGTCGCCCGATGAGATGCTGGCAATGCGTCAGCGCTGGCACGCCGAGACCAAGGATCCGACGCAGGCGACGGTCTTTCTCAAATGGCTGGTCGGCAAGGCCTACGTCACGGAGTATCAGGCGAGTCTGCTCTCGCGCGGGCATGTCGATGATTTCTTCCTGGGCGAATATAAGGTGCTCGAACGAATCGGCCGCGGGCGCATGGCGGGCGTGTACAAGGCGGTGCATCCGTCGGGACAGGTCGTCGCGATCAAGGTGCTGCCGCCGTCCAAGGCCAAGAACGGGCAGATCCTGGCGCGTTTTCAACGTGAGGCCCGACTGGCCGTCAAGTTGAAGAATCCGCACGTCGTGCGCTCCTTCCAACTCGGCCAGACCAAGGGGGTGCATTTCCTGGTCATGGAGTATCTCGAAGGCGAGCCGCTTGACGAGCTTCTGCTGCGCCGCAAGCGCTTGACTCCGAGTGAGGCGGTCCGGCTAATCCATCAGGCGTTGTTGGGGCTGCAACACATTCACGAGTGCGGGCTGGTCCATCGCGATCTCAAGCCAGCCAACCTGATCGTGGCGCCCGCCCCCGCGCGCGGCGACCGCGAGATCACGTTGAAATCGAACATCAAGATCCTCGACATCGGCCTGGCGCGCGAGTTCTTCGACGAGAACGCGCCCCCCGCGGCTGACATGAAGGATGACTTGACGGAGGAAGGCGTCTTGCTCGGTACGCCGGATTATTTAGCGCCGGAACAGGCGCGCGATCCGCGTGCGATCGACATCCGCGCCGACATCTATAGCCTGGGTTGCACGCTGTATCATTTTCTGACCGGGCAGCCGCCGTTTCCCGACCAGAACCTCCTGAACCAGATCATCCGGCACGCCACCGAGGCGCCGAAGCCGTTGACGGATTTCGTGCCGAATTTGCCCGTGGGGCTAGGGCAGATCGTCGCCTGGATGATGGCCAAACAGCCGGAGAATCGCTATCCGACGCCGGCGCGGGCGGCACAGGCGCTGGAAGCGTTCTTGATGGTGACGGCAAGCGATGGGGCGCAAGCGGAGGAATCGCCGCAGATGAAGAGGTATTTGACGTACCTGGAAATGTCGGAAAAGCGGAGCGCGGATGCGGCCGTTCCGCCACCCAGCAAAGCGCCGGTTCTAGCCGGGAAGTCCGCCCTGAATCCGGTTACACCGCCCGCAGCGCCGAAGCCGGGCGCCATTCCCGAAGCGTCAATGGCCGCGCCCAAACGCAAGCGCCGGACCGGCGTGAAGATGCCGGAGGCGGCGCCGACAAGTCCGGCGCACGTGCCTATTCCCACGGCCGCGCCAATCGCACCGCTGGGCAACACGCCTGGCGTCACGACACCCCCGCTAGTTGAAGCTCGCCCTGGAGAAACGCCAGCCGCGGATCAATTGGATGTCGAACTCGTTGGTGTCACTGCGGCGCCGGTCAAGAAAGGCCTCAACCTCAGTAGACGCGACCTCACCTTGATTGGCATCGGCGCTGGCATTGCCCTGTTGCTTTGCGGGCTTTGCGGCGGCGCAATCCTTACCCTGCGCTCTCTCACGGGCGGCTAAATCATCTTTCAACTATCCCGCCTGCGCAACGTCATTCAACCGCACACGATGCAGTCATCCGGTACAGCCGTGCGCCGCCGCAGACTTGTATTTGACGCGCGGATCTGGCTCAATCCGTCGTCAGTCAGCATGGTGCCAGTGAATTTCGGCGGGAGATTGATCAAGGAAGGAAGGCAAGAGTCGGCCGAGCCCTTGCAATTTCTTAATAATTTTAATGATCCTAGTGCAGATCATTCGCTGAAAGCCATGTTTTCTGATGTCAACATTTGAACCTACCCCGTTTGGTGAATCCTATCCATCAAAAAGATTACGTTTCCGTTACGAAGATTAGATTTCTATCATTGCCTGCTTCGCTTCAATAACTCACTCGCCTTTAACATACTGGCGATAAGATTCATTCCGTCGAGCTTTGTTCTCGTGCCGCTAGATATTCAACTTGATTCCTTGCTCGGTTTGTTCGGACAAAATGAGAAGACGACAGGACCTTATCCTTCCTTACTTGATTCTGACGTCAAGTCCTGCTGCTGCGTCCAAGTTCCTTATTTTTTTTCTCTGCCGGAGCCCCCATTGGAGCGATTGCGAATTATTTTCGAGATGCCATTCTTGCTCATAGTCCTCACGGTTGCGTTCACGATTGGTTTCCACACCGTTCCATGCAAAAAAGCACCACTCGCGAACACGGGCGCTTCGACGACGCAGGATTCCGAGGCGATGAAGCGAGAGCCGCGCCGTGCCATCATGGCCTATTGCAGTGGCTGTCATCGAAGCGGCCGATCGGGGTTCGACTTCACCAACGAATCGCTGACTCTGGACGAAATGCAGAGTAACCGTTCCACCTGGGAGGACGCTGTCCGAAAGTTGCGGGCACACGAAATGCCGCCGCGCCGATTTCCCCAGCCTCCAGAGTCGGTGCGTGAAGCGCTGATCCTGTGGATTGAGCAGACCATCCAGCAACCGGCCAATACTACAGCCGCGCCGCGGACTTATACCCGTCGGCTGCAGCGCTCCGAATACGTCAACTCGATCCGGGATCTGCTGGGAGTTCGCTACGCGCCCTCGGACGACTTCCCTAAAGACGCGGTCGTCTGGAGTCGGACCACCGACAAAGAGGCGTTTGCACTCCTCAAGGACAAATACCGTGAAGCGGCGGAGCGCATCCTCGAACAGGCGTTTCTGGCTAAACTCGATGGGCCTGAGGATGGCATTAACTCGCTGGAGCGGGCCGTCATTCCTCTGCATCTTTACGCTAGCAACACCGGTAATCGAATCGATATGGACCAGACGCGCGCACATATCGCCGAATTCACGCGCCTGGCCTACCGCAGTCCGGTTGATCCCGCGGAAACGGAGCGCCTCGTCGCGCTGGCCGAACGGGCGGAGCGGGAAGGCAAACCCATCGACGAATGTTTGAAGATGGCGCTCCGGGAAGTATTAACCTCCGAGAACTTCCTTTGCCGTGTCGAAACGGCCAACCACCCCAACGATCAGAGTCGTCAGCTTGCCTTGGCGTCGCGCCTTGCCTTTTTCCTTTGGCGCAGCGCGCCCGATGAGAAGCTGTTGAGGCTGGCTGAACACGAATTGCTCGCCGAGAATCTGGAAGCCCAGGTCCAGCGCATGCTCCAGGATCCCCGCTCCCGAGCTTTGGCCGTGGATTTTGCGGCAGCCTGGCTAGGCCTTGGTTCTAAGGACGACCAAACGCCCGAGCTTGACGAGCCGCTGCGCCGGGCCATGCGGCTTGAGACCGAGCATTTCGCGACCGCCATACTGCGCGAGGATCGTAGCGTACTTGACTTTCTTGACGCTGACTTCACGTTCGTCAACGGACGCCTCGCCAAGCACTACGGCATCCCTGGCATTCGAGGCGACCAAATGCAGCGCGTCCCATTGCAGGGCACCCCGCGCGGTGGCCTCGTGACGCAGGGGAGTATCCTGACGCTCACATCCATGGGTGGCCGAACCAGTCCGGCCCTACGCGGCAAATGGGTTATGGAGAACCTTCTCGGCGCCGCGCCCATGAGACCGCCCCCAGGGGCCACTCAGGCATTTGACGAGATTAGCAACTCCTTCCCTGCCGGATTGACCGTGCCGCAGCGAATGGAAGCCCATCGTGCAAATCCTGGGTGCGCCCAATGCCATGTGAAGATGGACATCATCGGGCTAACACTCGAAAATTTCAACCAGCAAGGCGCCTGGCGAACCACCTGGGGAAAAGACCCCATCGTCCCGCAAGGCGAACTTCCGGACGGCGAAATCTTGAACGGCCCGGCAGGTTTGAAGGGCTATCTCCTCAAACATCGTGCAGAATTTGTCAGGGGATTCAGTGCAAAATTGCTTCAGTTCGCCCTCGGCCGAAAACTGGACGACCGCGACCGGAAAGCCCTGGAGCCGATTCCAGAAGCTGTCGCCAAGGACCAGTTCCGGATCGCACGCGTGATTCAGGAAGTCGTTCTCAGTGAGCCATTTCGTCGTGGCTTTGGCAGCCACCCCAACGATGCAAAGATCGGGTTGGCCGAGTAGCTACGGTCGGACCGCGCGTTTCGAGGACAAGAATCACCACACGAGATTCTTGTCCTTCTCCTTTTCACCCGCCGAAATCAGGCAACGGTCCGCATCTTGGTCGGGCATTATTGTCAAAATGCGTCAGCCTGGAATGGCTGGCCTACGATCCCACTCGTTTTTTTGGATCGCGTCAAGAATAGACGTGCCGACCGGCCGCGAATTCGGCATGATGAATGAAAGGAATCTGTTGCGGAGAGTTCGGCCATGCCAGCCGCCGGAGTCGGTACTTTCACTAACACAAGGAGCTTTGAACGCCATGTTGCTTGCCAAGATTAAAACGATGGGCCAGATGGCGCTGATGCTGACGCTCGGAACCGGCGCGCTGTGGGGCGTCCACTACGCCGCCGCTGCGCTACGCGCGGACGACGCCGTTCCCGCGACGCCAGTCGCCTTCGCCCAGGACAAAGAAAAAAAGGACGCCCGCCCGGAGGCTCCACGCAAGGACGAGCCGTACGGCCTCGTCAAAGACATTGATCTCAAGATCGGCACGCTGACCATCACCTCCTTGCGCGACGGCGGCGGCGAGCAGACCTATAGCCTCGCCGCCAAGGATCTGAAAGTCGGCACGACCTACGGCGACGAGTTCAAGCTCGCGGACGTGGTCCCCGGCATGCGCGTCTATCTCCAACTCAAGGACCTGGACGTGGCCGCCCTGCGCGTGGCGAATCCCTACATCCCCGCGTTCCTCAATCGCATCGACGGGGACAAGCGCACTGTTGAGGCGCGTGCCGAACGCGCGATCGTCCATTACAACGTCGCCGCGGACGCCAAGCTCATGATCAATGGCAAGTCCGTCAAGCTCTCGGAAGTCCCCGTGGAGGAGAAGCTCTTCCTGACGCTGACATTTGACAAGAAGACGATCCTCGCGCTGCACAACGTCAAGGGGGCCGTCCGGCGCGACGGCGATCGGCCCAAGGAAGTCCGCCCCGGCGCCGAAAAACCGAAGGATCGCGAGCCTGAGCGTCCGCGGCTGCTGACCGCCAACGCTACCGTCATCGACGTGGACGCCAGCAAGAGCACCGTCAGCGTTCTCCTGGGCCGTGAAGGGGATCTCAAGATTCAGACCCTCACCATTGCCAAGGATGTCAAGATCAAGGTGATCTTCGACGAACGACCCGTGCAGGAATTGACCGTGGCCGAGCTGACCAAGCCATTGCAGGCGACTGTGCAAATGAGCGACGACGGCAAATCGATCACGACGCTGACGGTTCTGGCGCCGCTGACGCGCGGCGCGGTGAAAGCCATCGATGCGGCCGGCAAAAAGATCACGCTCATCAATGAGGTTCGGGAGGAAAAGACCTACGACCTGGACGCCGCCGTTGTGGTCCGACTACAAGGCCGCGGCGATGGCAAACTCGCCGACGTGGCGCCCAACACGAGCGTGCTCGTGGGCTTGAGCCCGGACCGACAGCGCGTGATCGCCATCACGACGATTCTGACACGGCGTGATGGCGATCGCTGAAACAAACTCGACGGCATGGCGCGCGCTTTGCCACGCGCGCCATGCCTTGATTGCTCTTGCGATGTTCCCTTGACTGTTGACGAAGGCAACTCCGTTTCCCTTCCCGCGCCTCCGCCCGGACCGGCTTTACCTCTCAGGCTCGGATGCGTTTCGTTCGACCGCACCATGCGGCGGGCCTCCCGTCTTCTCCTTGACGCTGTAACTCTCCTGCTCCTTGCTCATATACGCCGTGATGAGTTCAGCCAAGAAACCGATCGACACCATCTGGGCGCCGAGCAGCATCGCAGCCGCCGAGTAAATCAACGCGGGGCGCTGGTGCAGTGGCCCGAAAAGCCTGTCGTCGAACAGACGCACCAGCCACGTGACGGCGAGCCAGAGCATGCCGAGCATGCCGATGCCGAAGCTGAACAGGCCGATGCTGCCGAGTAAATGTTGCGGGCGTTGGCCGAAGCCGGTCAGGAACTTGACGGTCAGGAGATCGAGAAAGCCCTTGACGAAGCGGCGCACGCCGTACTTGGAGTAGCCGAATTTGCGCTGGCGATGGTTGATGGCGAGCTCGCCGACCTTGAAGCCGCGCGCCGCCGCCAGGACGGGGATGAAGCGGTGCAACTCGCCGTAGAGGCGGATCTCGCGGAAGATCTCGGCCCGGTAGCATTTCATGCCGCAGTTGTGGTCGTGCAGCTTGACGCCGGTGAGCCAGGAGACCATGCCGTTGAAGACCCAGCTCGGCCAGGTTTTATGCCAGGGATCGAGACGCGTCTCTTTCCAGCCGCTGACGACGTCATAGCCTTCATTGAGCTTGGCGAGGAACTTGGGGATCTCGGCGGGATCGTCTTGCAGGTCGGCATCGAGCGTGATGATGATGTCGCCGCGCGCGGCCGAGAAGCCCGCGGAGAGAGCAGCCGCCTTGCCGAAGTTGCGGCGAAAGCGAATGCCATGTACATCGTGATGCTTCTCGGCCAGTGAGCGGATGACCTCCCACGAGCCGTCGTCGGAGCCGTCGTCCACGAAGAGGACCTCGAAGTGCAGGCCGGCACTTTGGGCGACGCGCGCAAGCTCGTCGTGAAGGATGGCGAGGCTGTCTTGTTCGTTGAATACGGGGATGACGACGGAAATCATCAGGCCTTTCTCCCCTCTCCCTCTGAGGAAGGGGCTTCTGCCTTTCTCCCCTCTCCCTCTGGGAGAGGGGCCGGGGGTGAGGGCAAACCACCGATAGTTTGATCCGCGTTCGTTGCTCCCGCAAGCTCACTTCGTGCGCCTGCGGGCTTGATCCAGTAGGTGCAGAGCGTGAACAACGCCTCCGCGATGATCCAGTCGAGCCGCAGGAGGATCACGCCCACGGCAACATGCGGGTCGGGTGGATCGGACTCACCAAGCAAGGTAAGCAAGAGTCCTTCGCGAACGCCAAAACCCGCGGGCAAGAAGAAAGCAACGAAGCCCGCAACGCTCGCAAACGCGATGGCCGCGGTGCACTGAGCCCACCACGACAGCGTCAATTCGCGCGGCTCCGGCACGACGGCCTGGAACATCGCCCACACACTCAAGCCTTGCAACCACCAGCCCGCGCCCGTCGCCAACAGGCCACGCCCCAGCGTGTTGAAGCGCACCGGCGGCAGGCGATACAGCTCCAGCGCCTGAATGCGCGCCGTCAGTCTGGCGATGACAAAGTTGAATACGCCCGGCATCAGCGGAATCCCGCACAGGGCGATGAGCACGCTGCCCATCAACGCCGGATGTAGCTTGAAACCCGCCACCAATGCTGGCGGATCGATGACGAAGACGAGACAGGCAATCATCGCCCCCGCCGCCATGCCGGTGAAGACTTCGTAAATCGTACTGATCACCGAGACGCCATACGGCACTCCTTGGCAATGCACCAGATGCGCACGCATCAATACCGCCAGCGCCTTGCCCGGCACATATTTGCCGAGTTGCGAGATGAGGTTCGCACGCAACGCGCCATAGACCGACACCGGATAGCCGAACACGCCGAGCACGTGCCGCCAGAACCAGGCCTGCGGCAGCGTCCCCAGCAGGTACAACCCGCCGGACGCAAGCAGCCAGCCGGGGCGAAGCTGGACCGCGTTGAAATCCAGCCTCTCGAGGTCGCGCCAAAAGCGCACGCCAACGAACACGAGAACCACGAGCGCCGCGCAAAGTTTGACGCCGCGCCAAAGCCAACGCTTCTGGTCCGGATTCATTGGGGCATTGTACGAATCAACAACCGTCTGCGTGTGGACCACATGCTCGTTTCGATTCGCCGAGACCGTGGCCGTCAACGGCGGCGTCAGAATGCAGATCTTAGCCCGCCTGGCAGCCGTTTTTTCCCTTACGCCGGGCCGCACAACTTGGTAGATTAAAAGGCGAGGATTTTTCGTAACCGTTCAACTCCCCTCTCCCCCTGTACTCAGGGGGAGAGGGGCCAGGGGTGAGGGGGACGAACGACCGGTTGCGCCGCGCCTCAACCCCTCACCCCCGGCCCCTCTCCCCTGAGTACAGGGGCGAGGGGTGAACGGTTACGATTTTTCTTCGCTCTCGTCGTCTCGAGTCGGCCACGGATCGGCAAATTCCGCTGGAGTCTGCTCCCATGTGCAATGCGAAAGTCTTCGGTCTGGCCCTCTTCTTCTGCGGCGTCAGTTTCGTCCTGGCGGCCGGAGTCGGCGTGCCCAAACGCGAAGACGTGCCCAAGTATCTCAAGCAACTTCAGACCGCGCAAAGCGCGGCCGAGCGCGCCAAGGCGGCGGAGATGCTCGGCAAGCGCGGCGGCATCAACGCCAACGACGTCGAGGTCGCCATCGAGCCCTTGAAGAAATCGCTGCAAAAGGACATCGACGCCAAGGTCCGCGCCGCCGCCGCCCGCGCGCTGGGCGACATCCATCCCGAGGACGCCACCGGCACCGTCAAGATCCTCATCGATCGCCTCAAGAACGATACCTCGATGGACGTGAAATTGGCCACGGTGGTCGCCCTCGGTCAGTTTGGCAGTGAATCGAAAGCCGCACTGCCTGATCTGCGCGAACTGGGCAAGAAATTCGACGCCAAGAAGTCGAAGGAAGGACAGACGATCATGACGACTATCCAGCTCATCAACATGGGCAAGAAGAAAAAGGCGTGAGCTGACGATGCGCGTTTCGGCGAACGGAGCAACGTGGAACAGGAAGTCCTGTTGCGAAATTCTTGTTTGACTTTATGATTCGCCCTATTTAAACTCCAAGCCTCGCGATTACAAGGGCGAAACCTGAAGGGAGTGTCAGCGATGAAAAGGTCTCTCCTTCCCAGCCGGAAGCATGGCGCCGGGTTCACGCTCATCGAGCTGTTGGTTGTTATTGCCATCGTTGCCATTTTGATTGCCATACTCGTGCCGGCGGTGCAAAAAGTGCGCGCCGCCGCTGCCAACGCGCAGTGCCAGAACAATCTCAAGCAAGTCGGGCTGGCATTGCATCAATACCTCAATGCGCAGCACTCCATAAATCCGCCGCCTCCGATGGCGATGGAGACGGCGCTCGCGGAAATTCTGGAATACCAGTCCGCGGTGTGGCGCTGCCCCGCACGTAAGAACAGCAACGATGTGAGTTACGGTTTCAACACGTGCCTTGGCGCCTTGGATCTGAATAACGATGGCAACAGAATCGTCGCAATGGATGGCGCGGCCTATTGCGTCCAGTACGCAGGAGGGTCGCAAGGCGGGTGGCAAGGCCAAGTGGATGCCCGCCATTGGGGCCGGCTCAACGCCTTGTACCTGGACGGCCGAGTGAATAGCGTCTTGCCCACGGAGGTCGATCCCTATGATTCTTTGGCCGGCGGCACCAATATGGATGTATACTGGAAGCCGTGGAAAGGTTCTTGCCAGGGCAATCAGATTTGTTCGGGAGCAACCGGAGGCATGACGGATGGAGCAGGCAATACGGTCAGCCTCACCTTGACTACGTTGTATTGCCCCTTTGGCGGAGGGGCATTGGATTCTTCGGTTCCCTATAAGATCCCACTCCCAGGCAACGGCCCCGGCACAGGTTCTTGGCCCGTGCAAACGGGCACTTTCTCCGGAAAAATCAAGGCCGACGTGACGGGGAATTACTGGTTTGCCTTGAGTTGCGACAATAATGGGAGTTTCACCATCGGCGGCCAAACCATGGTCAACCGCAGCGCGGGGGGCTATGCCGGCGTCACGCAGTACCAGGTCTCCACCGCCAGCTTTTTCATGACGGCTGGGGTCTCGTATCCCTTCGTGCTCACTTTTACGGAATTGAGTTCCGGCGCCCCCGGCACCTGTTGTGGATCCCCCACGCACATTGCCGTCAAATGGTCCACCGGGCCCGTTACGCCCGGCCAGACTGCCTGGTTGCCGCCCCATAACGCCAGCTATGGAGCGACTCTCACGGGCACCTGGACAGATATTCCGCCAGGCAACATTTCACCTTGAACGAGGTGTCGCTTCCTTCATGAAGGCCATGTCGCTCGTTGTTTTTTTCTGCGCGGGCTTACTATTCTGCAGCGGGTGTGGAGGTCCACGCCGCGCTCCCGTGGAAATCATCCAGGAGCGCCAGCGCTTGCCCACGCTCTTTTTCACCGAGAAAACCAATCAGCCCGTTATCGCGCCGGGCGACAAGCTGATGCTCGTCGATCCCAAAACGAAGGAATTAGCTTGGCCGGCCCACGAATGCGCCAATCCCAATTGTCCGGGCCGAAATAACGGGGTTCCGTTTCTGTTCATCCGCCCTCTGGATGTCGGTTATTTCGTCAAGGAAGATGACAGCATCGGCCATGACCCTGAAAAATCCAGGGCGACGCCTCCCTATCATGGCTGCCCGGAGTGCGTGAAAATCCGCCACCTGGGCACGGAAACACCCGAGGAAAAGGCGCTCTATAATTCTTTTGACAAGCTCCACGAACTACCCAAATCGGTCAAGCGCCGGGCCCAGCTTGACCAGGAACTCAAGGAAGCAATGGCTGTCGATCCCGCCAAGAAATAGCCGGTGTGTTTGCGAAAGCAACCCTTCGTCTGCGTGCGCTCCCGTTCAGAAATTGGGGATGCCTGAAACATCAAAACCATTCTCCTCCCCTCTTCCCCAGAGTACAAGGGAGAAGGGGGAACGGCTCCTAGCGTTCATTCGACGAGTGTGATGATGCGCGTGCGGGCGACATCGGTGGGGTTCCAGGTGATGCCGACGTTGCCGTTGCCGGTGATCTGCAATTCTCTGGTCACATACTGAGAGCCGATGTTGGAGAGCGTGCCTTTGCCGGCGGCCTGGAGTTCTGCATTGGCGGCATAGATGGTGCCTTTGATGTTGAACGTGCCATTGCCCTCGATGTGGATCTCCTGAGAGGCTGTGCGATTCTGGAAGAAGGTCATGCCGGTGTAGACTCCGGAAGTGATCGGCGTGATGTTGACGGAGCCGGCGCTGTTGCCGGTGATGTTGATCTTGTCGTTGGTGCCCGTGCCGGCGTTGTAGATCATCATGCCGCCGCTGGAGTTGGTGTCCATTTCGATGGTGGCGCCCGTGGAGGTAATGCCGCCGTTGGCGATATAGTAGACGCCGCCGTTCCCGGCGCTGGCCTGCTTGAAGGTCACTTTGTCGCCCGTACCGAAGTTCGGGAGATTCGTGTGTGTGCCCGGGCCGAGCGTGTAATGGAATTTGCCGCTTCCAAGCGACGATTTATCGACAGTTCCCGACGAAGGCTGCTGCGGAACCGGAAGGTAGGCGAGCGGGTCGGGCGTTGGATGGACGCCGGTGAAGATCTGATTGGCGACGGGCTGCGTGACGATCTCGCCGTTGCCCGAGCTGATGTAGCCTCCCGTGATGCGGAATTCAGGCGCGATCATCTTGCCGTTGCCCGTATCAACCATGGCGGAAGAGTTGTTGGAGTTGACGATGACGGGCGCGCCGGTCTCGGTGAAGGCGCCGTTGCCCTGGGCGCTGAGGGTGCCTTTGCCGGTGTAATCGAGAACGATGATGCCGATGTTCGGGGCGGTCCAGGCGCCGCGCGCCACGGCACGGGCGCGCACGGGCATTTTTTGGCTGCCGAAGATGCGGCTGAAACTGCGATCCTGATAATAGGTCAACAGCACCTCGACGTAGCCATCCATGCCCTTGTACGGCCCACTCACCGGGGGGAGATAGACGGTTACCTCCGTGTCGGCGCCGTTGGCGGGGAAGCCGTTCTCGGCTGCGTAGCTGTAGGCGGACGAACTGGCGGAGCCGTAGAGATCCTTGCCAAGCTGTTGCGGATAGTTTTCGTAAAGGACTGATGCGGCGGCCATGGCGGCGGCGTCGGCGGTCGCCTGCGCCTTCCGTTTGTTCTCGTGCAACTGCCCGCCTTCAAGCGAGAGTGCGGCATAGCCCAAAAGCAGTGACAGCGAAACGGCAACCATCACGGCGATGGCGCCCTTGCGCTTGCAAACCTTTATCGTGCCCGGAAATTTCATCGGTTTCTCCTTGATGCCACCGCCGCAAGGATGAAGAATGATCGGCGTCTTTATTCATCCTTCCGCCTTCATCCTTGCGCAGGCGGCCGTCAGTTCGTGATGTTCATGGTGGAGGTACTGGTTAGGGTGATGGGGCCAATCAGATAGAATTCAGGCGTCCATTGATAGCTGACCGTGACCGTGACTCTGCTGTTGGGCCAATTGTCCGGTTTGTCCAGCTGATTGACGACCGCCGGCCAACCGATCTTGATGGTCATGTTGGCAGGAGCGAGGGCGACCCGATTCGTACCGATCGCCTGGTCGCAGATGTCCTGCGCCCAGGCGGTGTCGCTGCCGCTCATGGCCAGCGGATTGGCGGAGTACCAGTGCATGCCGTCGGATTTTTCGATGTACGTGCCAGGTGATCCGGTGACCAGGCCCGCATCACGGCGATACTGGGCGCCGTGGGTCGAAGCGTAGCGCGCCGCCGAGCGCGCCAGCGACGCGGTCTCCTGGTAGCGCAGCACGCCCATGGAGCCGACCACCATCATCAGCAGCAGGAAAAACGTAATCGGCAACACGATGGCGTGCTCCAGCAGCGTCGCTCCGGCTCGCCCTTGCGATTGAGTCGCTAAACGCATGCGATGCTCCTTAGTCCGCTTAACCGAAGTTCGGAACTACCGCCACCTGGCGCATGCGGACCGTCCGCGTCAACTCCACCGTGTTCGGAATACCGGGGAAGCTCGTGATCGTATGGAAGGTGTATTTGACGGTCACGTCGACATAACCGCCTCCGGAGGAACTGGAGCCCGTCGACGAAGTCACCGTGGCGCCGCTCACATTGGGCGCATCGGCGAGGGCAGCCTGCTCGATAGACGTATAGGGCGTTTGAGTGGCGGTGGTCGGATCAGAGGCGTAGAGCGCGCCGTTGCGGGCACAGTTCGTCACGATAATCGAATAATAGAATACACGGGAAAAATCAGTTGCAATCAGCAGCAAGAATGCGATCAACGGCAGCAAAACCGCCAATTCGACTGCCGCCGCCCCGCGCCGCACGGGCGACATTATCAATGAATTGCGGATATGCATGGAAGAATTCCTCTTGCGCTTGGTGCGAGGTTGGCCCGAGGTCCGTGCGGCTTGGGGCTCCGCGATGGATCATCACAAACACCCTGGGCAAGAAGGCGGAGGGGAATTTGTGCCCGATGGACCATTAGGTTGTGCGGCCCGCCAAGGATGGGGCTAATAAAGCCTCCAATCGAGCATAGGTCAGAGAAATCGAAATGCAAATCGAGAGGTGCGAATATCAGCAGTAACCGCTCACTCTCTCCTGTGGTCCGGTCACTCCGTGACCGGATCACAGGAAAGGCAATTGCCGTAAGTTGACGCATGCGCTACTTCTTCGGCGCCAGCGACGGCGAACTGGTCAGACGTGCTTGACTGGCGTTGATGCCCTCCACCAGGGCCAAGAGGGCGCCGACAAACAGGCTGAGGCCCAGCATCCATGGAATCAACGTGGACCAATGATCCGAGCGCCGCGCGGCCGCGAACACGCTTGCCCGATCGTCGGTCCACAGCAGCCGATCGCCTCGATCAAATGGCCGGAATGGTTCCTGGCCGCGTTGATCAGGGTCCATGAACGGGCCCCCTTTTTTCTCCCATTTTGACATCACGTCCTCATTGCGGGCCAGGATCACCCATCCACAGACTGACCCCCCCGGGAGCTTGTCGCGAACATCCTGCCCCTTCGCGCGTCCGCGCACGGAAAGGTCCAGCTGACGGGCCACGCGTTCCAGGACGAGATTCAATTCCAGATGGCGATTCGAGGTATGGATGCACACCAGTCCTTCCGGCGCGAGCTTCTGGAGATAAAGCTCGATCGCCTGCTGAGTCAACAAGTGCGTCGGAATGGCATTGGAATTGAAAGCATCGACGAAAATTACTTGATAGAACCCCTCGCGCCCCGGCTTGGACAGGCTGCGGCGCGCGTCCCCCGTGAATATCTTTCCCTGCACGCCGCGCTCTTGCGCGGACTGAAAGTAATGGAAGACCGGCGGCGAATTCTCCGACATGGCGACGAGTGCGGGGTCGAGTTCGTAGGCGTCAACCCACTGATACGGATGGGCGTACGTGTACAGCGTACCGACTCCCAGCCCGACGATCGCATACGACGGCTCGGACCATGCCGCCGCCATCTGACCCAAACGCGCGTCGGCGGTCGCTCCCATGCCGATGACCGAGGCGATGATTCGCGCATCATCCTCCTTGTTGTCGCGCGTGCGCTTCCCCAGCCAATAGTCGAGATCAAGGCGATCGGGTTGATCATTCGGTCTTGGCGCCCCGAACCACTCCAGGCTGTGCATCACCTGGCCGACCGGCGTGCGGCGATGATAATAAGCGGTCGGATAACGGCGCATCTCCGGCGGCTCGATGATACAGCGACCGTGATCCGTTGTCGCGTGCATCAGCGTGCGTTCCGTGAGGTTTGCGGGCAAGTCTTTGACGGGGAAGCGACGCAGGTCGCGCTTCTCCTCGGTGACGCGAATCATGCCGAACGGCGTGCGCTGCCCGGCGATCAACGTGCCGGAACGCAGGCTGTCCTGCCCGATCAGACAGGCCAGAACGACCGCCGCGAGCGCCAGGCCGAAGCGCAGCGGTCGCGCCAAAAGAAGGGTCACGACGCCCAACGCGAGCAGCAGAGGGAAGTCCGCGCTCAGCGTGCTTGTCGTCGTCCAGAACCAGCGCGCGTTCGGATGATGGATTGGCGCTCTCACCTGCGTGCGCCAGGAAAACAACGCAATGGCGATGCCCGTCACGAGCAGCGCCAGGTTGATATCGAACGCCAGCGCCACCCAGCGCCGCCAGGGGACTGGCGTCGGCGCCTTCGGATCCTGCTTGGGCAGGAACGGCAAGCACGCCAGCCAGTCGCTCAGGCCGTTGGGAAGCCACGCGGGGCGCAGCGTGCTCGCCAGGGCCGCGAGAAAGAAATACTCGAAGAACGCGGTGCGGAAGATCAGCGGCGCGATGAAAAGCTGGAATAGCCCGCCGCCGAGCCCGCCGATGCCGATCCAGCCATGGTAAGTCGTCAGCGCCGTGGCCGTGGGACGATCCTTTGCCAGCATGCCCAGGCAGAGCCGCACGCTCAGATAAAAGCATGCCAGATTCAGCGTGATCAGGCCCGAGTTCACGCCCATCAGCTTAAATAAATTCGTCTGCAAGAAAACGACCAGCAGAACGCACAGGGGTTGCACGATCCCTAGCCAGCGGCCCGGCATGAAGAACATCAGGAAAAAGAACACGCCGTAGACGAATTCGAGTCCCGGCGGATTTTGCCCAACCCGCATGTCGATCCAGGTGAGGGTGATAATCACGAGCATGAGCGTCAACCCCAAGCCGAGCAGAATTTGCAGCACGAGGCGCAGCACGAGCGAGCCATTCTCGAAGGGGGCCCAGCGGCCGAACGCCTGCCCGAACGCCAGCAAATATAAGGCGAGCGGCAGCGTCCACAAGATCGGCGTCGGGGCAAGATCGAGCGTGAGAAAATCGGTCACCCCCATGAGCAGGCCGACAGGGAGCGCCGAGGCGGTGAACCAGTATAGTCGCCGCGGCCAGGTTGCCGGCCCGCGTCCGATCAGCTTCGGCACCAGCGGCGCGTTCGGATCGTTCGGGTCGGACGGCTCCAACTCCGGATTACGCGGTGAGCGCCATACGCAGAACCAGACCAGCAATAACAGGACTCCCAGCGCCGTCAGTGCCAGCTTCCACGACAGCCATTGCGCGCTCAAGGGAGCGCTCGGCTCGATCAGTAACGTGTAGATGACGAGGGCCGACAAGCCGCCCAGGTTGCTCGCCACGAACAGGAAATAGGGATCGGAGGCCTTCGGATGGTCCAGATGCGCGAACCAGCGCTGCACCAGCGGACCTACCGCCGCCAGCGCGAAGTACGGCACGCCCAGCGCCACGAGCAACAGCGAAATCGTGCTGACGATCGGCCATTCCTCGACGGAAGTAAGACGCGGCAATAGGCTGTTCAACATCGCGTCGCCGAACACGCCCGCGAAACACAACAGGATCGCCACGGCCAAGAGGACCATTTGCACCCACGGCTGCCAGCGCAACCCGCGAAAACGATGAATCAGGTCTGCGTAGGTGTAGCCCGCGAGCAATGTGGCTTGAAAGAATATGAGGCAGGCGCTCCAGCCGAGCGGATTGCCACCCAGGTGAGGCAGCAGTGTTTTGCCGATCATCGGCTGAATCATGAAGAGCAGCCCCGAGCTGAGAAACAGCGCGAGACCAAACAGGATCGGCGCCCACATGACTGCGAAGGATGACATGGGCCGACTCACCACCGCGCCAGAAGTTGCCACAACACAGGGAGATATACTGCGCTCGGGCGGAAATGACACATTTGCCTCACTAGCCCGCAGCGCCAGCAAGGGCAAGCACGGACATCCCTTGCTGGCGCTGCGGGCTAGTGAATGAGTCAATCCTGACCGCGTGCAGTATAGTTACCGTACCCCCCTCTCTCCCTGCACTCAGGGGGAGAGAAGCGAACGGTTACCAATCGCTCAATCCGCTGGCACATTACGAAGACTGCATCAAGTCAAGCAATTATATATACCCTCGATTCGTTTGGATTATCTGATAAAAGGTACCACTACCAAGGAGTCGATTAGCACTCGCGACACGAATTTTGACTACGACTGCACGGTCACTCCCCGGGTCTTCGCGCATATCGTCAGCGACAGCGGCATCGGCGCTCGCATCGGCTGGTGGCATTTCGATCAAACGGCGGCCGCGGGAGCAACGAATTCTTCGGCGAATGATCAGGTCGGCATCGGTCTAAGACCAGACGACGGGGGCACTTTCGCCACCCTCAGACCAGACACCGGAGACACTCTCGCCGCCGGGCAGACGGACGTCTACAACGTACGCGACCGCTTCGTCATGGACGTCTGGGATTTTGACATCACGGCGCGCATGCTCAACAACGAGCGCTGGAACGTTACCGCAGGCGCCGGCATTCGCTACGCCGATATCTCCAAACACCTGGACGCCACCAATAACTACTAAACCTCTGCGTGTTTCGACTGCAACTCGACGCGCCCGGCGCTTATGAACGCCGGGCGTTTTCGTTTTGGGGACGGGGAGTTGGAAGATACCCGTGCCAATACGACGCGGAGCGTCGCACCACATTGTGGTACGACGCTCCGCGTCGTGAACGGGTACATTTGATTCTGCCGCTCGCCTTGCTGAATTCGAAAAGCGAACGCGCGTCATTTCTTCTTGTACGGCGGCAGCACCTGGAACTGTTGCGATCCGCCGAAGATGTTGCGCATCAAAAATACGTTTTGAAAATTGGGCAGCGTCGGCAGCAATGACGGCAGGCTCAGCGGCGTCGGGAACGCCGGCCGAGTCACCGGCGCCATGATGTCGGGCCGCGTCATCGTTTGCCGTAGAAAACCGGGCATGCTCGTCGTCATGGTCGCATTCGGCGAACTCGACGTGGTCATGGTTCCGAACTGGGCCAACGCCGGCCGCGCCATGAGCATCAGTACGGCCATGGCCAGACCACTTGTGAACGTGCGCACAAACCACCTCCCCCGGTTTGAGAATCGCTGCGAGTGAAGCGGGAGAATAGCGAGATGATGAAATCCGTCAAGCCTTTCCTGGCAGAATGAAGATGGTTGTGACTCATCGACCGTGGCCGTCGTACTTTGTCCTGTTACCTCTCTCCCCCTGCGACACGCGCGAAACTCTTTCCCAAAATTCCCTGTTTACATTCGTCCGGCCATCTCACCCAATTGGGCAAGCGCGGCGTTATTTTCGTTATAATCGGCAAAGTTTTCCTGATTTGCCATGTGCATCGTGCCGATATCGACTATACGCACAAATAGCGTGCGCGAAGTGTGCCTTCTTGTGGGCGCACATCCATGGGGATGGATGATGGACCTCGTTGCGATGGGGTGCTCAATGAGTTGGGTTGCGAAATGTGTGCGGAAGTGGTGCGCGGGGGGCATGGCGTTGCTGCTGGGGCTCGGCGTCTTGTCGGGCTGTCAGCCGATCTTCCTGACGCGCGAAGTCTATGAGGAAGCGCACAGAAACCTACTGCCGCCCAAGCTGGAGAAGGATCATTGTCCGATCACCGGCCCCGTCACGGATGCGACCGCGGCGCCCCCCAGCGTCAGTTCGCCGGATCGGCCCGCCTATTATCTGACACTGCAAGAGGCGATTGCGACCGCTCTTGAGAACGGCCACGTCAGCGGCCGCGCCGGCTCGGGGCGCGGACTGTCCGACGACTCGCTGTTGACCTTCAACGCCCCCGGCTCGCTCAATGGTCAAACGGAACGCCTGCGCGTGCTCGCCCTCAACCCGGCCATCTCCAACGCAGCCATGGAGGCGTCGCTCGCCCGCTATGATGCCGTTTACCACAGCAGCATCCTCTGGAATGGCACGGACAACGTGCAGACCGGGCTCTTCTCCTCCAACAATGGACATGGCGCGACCTACACCTCCTCCATCATCAAGCCGTTGTCCACGGGCGGTATCGCCAACGTCTCTTTCATCGGTGGTTACAACAACCTCAATGCGCCTCCCACTGGGGCCTTTGCCGTGCTCAATCCGCAATACACGGCGCGTCTCAGCTTCGGCCTCGAGCAACCGCTGTTGCGCGACTGGGGCGAAATCAACCAGTTGCTGCCAAGATTTCCCAGCGCGTTCGGGCAAGGATTTTCGGCCCAGGGATTTTTTGCCAATGGTGCGATCAACTCCCGTCTGGGCAACATCAGTTCCTTTGTCGATCGCGGCTCGGAAGGCATTCTCATCTCGCGTCTGCGTTTCGATCAGAGCCGCGCGGAATTCGAGCGCAATGTGCAGATGCTCATCATGAACACCGAGGTCGCCTACTGGACGCTCTACAACAAGTACGGCCAGCTCTACAGCGTCGAGGAAAACTTGAAAGTCATGCACAAGAGCTGGCAGGAAGCCTTCAACCTGTTCAAGGCCGGCAGCAAGAACATGCCGCCGGAAAAATACAATCAGGTGCTCGGCCAGTTCGAGGAATTCCGCGCCGAGCGCGTCCGCGCCTTGCAAGAAGTGCTCGACGCCGAGCGCAATCTGCGCGGCATCATCGACAAACCGGTCGAGGACGGCACGCGGCTGGTGCCGATCACGCCGCCGACGTTGACCGAGTTCAGGCCGAAGTGGGACGATTCGCTGCAAGAAGCGCTGACCACGCGCCCGGAACTGGTCTTGGCGCGCGAGAATCTACGATACCATCAGTACTTGCTAACCCTGCAGAACAATAGTCTCAAGCCCGATCTGCGTGCCTTCGTCCGCTATGAACCAGTTGGCTTCGGCTCGACGCTGCAAGGCAACGGCACGTTCGTGGACGGAACCAGCACGACGCGGACAACCAACACCTTCAAGTCGCTCCGCTCCGGCGATTTCAACGAGTACCAAATGGGTTTGAACCTGATCATGCCGCTGGGCTATCGCTTCGAGCAAGCCGCGACACGCGCCGCCCGGCTCGAACTGGCGCAGAGCTACTACTTGCTCCGCGATCAAGAGGAGCGTGCCGCGCGCGCCCTGGCCAAGGAGTATCAAGAACTGGCGCACTGGTACAAACGCATCGAGGCCCATCGCGCCGAACGGCTTGCCTACCTCGAAAGTCTGAAGAAACATCTGATCCAGATCGACGCCGGTCAAAAATCGCCGGGCAGTCTGGAATTCCTCGAAACGCAACGCCGTTACGCGGCGGCCCTCACCAAGGAATACAACGCCATCGCTGAGTACAACAGCACGCTGGCCCGCTTCGAGTGGGCAAAGGGCGCGGGGCTGCGTTACAACAACATCCATATCAGCGAAGGCCCTCTGCCGCAGTGCGCCCAGATCCGCGCCGTCGAGCAGCAAAAGGAACGCAGCCGTTCGCTCGTGCTGCGTGAGCGGCCCGATTCGCTGTATCATCCGGGGCGCATGTGCGCGACGAAGGAAAGCGACCTGCTGAGTTCGGGCACGCTGCAAGAGGGGATGGACGGCAAACGGGAACCGATACCGGTTCTCGATGAGAAAGCCCGCCCGGAAAAGCTGCCCACCGCGCCGCTGCCTCTCAAGGAATCGCGGCTGCCGGATCCACCGTCGCGCGGTCCGCGGATCGACATCAGGCCGTTGTCGCTCCCACTGAAACTCCCGATCTTCAAGACGATCCCGAACCGAATCGCGCCGCCGAATGCCGGCCCGGCGCTGGACCTGTCGCCGTCAGTCGGTGCGCAGGATGCGCTCCTCCCGGTAATTTTGGCGCCTTTGACTCCAGGCAACTCGGTAAACGAGCCGACAGGGACGGTACCAACGCCCTTCTTGCTCTCCGCGCCGGCCGCTCGTGATTGAGGGATGCTTGCGATCCGGTTGCGAATCCACAAGCGGAAATCGCGGATGATGTCGTTGTCGCCGACCCGAGCGCGCCGACATCGGGGCGCACGCAAGGAAAGCTCACCCGCTGCAAAAGTCGAAATCGCACCCTTCATGTGCCTGCGTCACGTGTTCCAGAAACAGCTTGCCGTAGCCGCGCGCATAGACGGGCGGCGACGGCGTCCACAGCGAACGGCGACGTGCTAGCTCCGCGTCGTCAACGAGCAGGCTCAGACGCCGCGCGGGCACATCCAACTCGATCAGGTCGCCCGACCGCACGAGCGCCAGAGGACCGCCGATTGCCGACTCGGGGCTGACGTGCAGCACCACTGTGCCTGCCGCGGTGCCGCTCATGCGCGC
>SXGR01022957.1_pt1 | contig 25134 bp, 21 predicted proteins | sample 3174711 | NCBI WGS metagenome assembly SXGR01 (sample SAMN11356860, study PRJNA531348) | freshwater metagenome | isolation source: freshwater sample F1-60 | place: China: Fuxian Lake, Yuxi | collected 2017-12-25
CAGGCGCGGGTAGCATGCCATGGTTGAAGTCGGCATTCACTCGTATGCGTCGTTACCGCCACATCCCGCAACAACACAGGAGGCCCCCATGAGCGCCACGCTGTTTCACTTCTCGTTTGCCGTCAGCGATCTCGACCAGGCGCGCCGCTTTTACGGAGAAATTCTGCAGTGCCCCGAAGGCCGCAAGCTGAAAGGCCGCGCGGATTTCAATTTCTTCGGCCATCATATCGTCGCGCACCTCGCGCCGGACGATGTCGTTGGCGATAAAGGCCGCAAGATCGGCGGCGCCCTGTCGACGCCGCTGCGCCACTTTGGAGTGGTGATGACATTGGAGGATTTCCGGAAAGTTGCAAAGCGCGCCGATGACCTGGGCGCGATCTGGATCAACCGTCCCAGCAACACGCAGCAAGGCACGATACGCGAACAAATGCTGATGACTCTCAGCGACGGCTGCGGCAACGCGATCGAGTTCAAGGGTTTGACCGACATTGCCAACGTGTATGCGGTAAAAGACAACGAAGCGGCCGTGGCGTAAACCGCCGCTTCTCGAGGGATGATTCAAGCGATGTGGCGAACCGGGCCTCGCGACGATGACCGGCGTGCTGCTGGCATCGCGATGTGTACCCCCTGCAGTTTACGCGCTTGAACAAGCACGCATGCACTGAATAACCACCCAACGGGGCCCTACTGCTTCGCGATTGCCCCTTACAATATTCGCTTCCGTCACAGTGGAGGTGTTCCATGAAGGTGCTTCTGAATTCGATAGTGGCGTTTGTGGCTGGCCTCCTTTGCCTCGCGCCCGCCTGCGCGCAAGATGTGCGCAACTATCCCGTCAAACCGGTGCGCGTGCTGACGGTGGGCGCAGGCTCCCAATCGGACAGCCTGACGCGCATCGTGACGAACAAACTCGCGGAGCAGTGGAAGCAACCGGTGGTGGTGGAAAATCGTCCCGGCGCCGGCGGGGCGCTGTCCGCCTCGATTGTCGCCAAAGCCGCGCCCGACGGGTATACGCTGCTGTTGCAATCGTCGCAGTTCGCGGTGAATGCGGCGTTGAACGAAAATCTGCCCTATGACGTGACCAAGGATTTTGCCGGCGTTGCGTTTCTCGGCAGCAGCGCGCTGGTGTTGATGGCATCGAGCGCCACCGGTGCCAAAACCGTGAAGGATTTCGTGGCCTACGCCAAGGCGCAGCCGAAGCCGATCCTGTTCAGCTCCGCCGGCGCCGGCAGCAGCTCGCACATGAACGGCGAGCGCTTCAAATTGACCAGCGGCATACCGGCGACCCATGTGGGCTTCAAGTCTTCGCCCGACGCCGCGCTCGAAGTGGCCGCCGGGCGCGTGCAATACGCCGTTGTCGCCACGGGCGTCGCGGCGTCGATGATACGTGCAGGGCAGGCCGTGCCGCTCGCCTTGATCTCACAACGGCGTTCCGCGGCGTTGCCGGATGTACCGTTAATGACCGAGACTTATCCTGCCTACGGGCGGGATGGCGCTTTCACCCTGGCCGCGCCGGCCGGCACGCCGCTTGCGCTGCGACGGAAAATCCATAAGGACGTGGTGCAGGCGACCGCGCTGCCCGATGTAAAAGAGCGTCTCGCGCGTATGGATTTCGAAATTGTCGTCACCGGGCCTGACGATTTTGAGAAACTGCTGCGCAACGATCTGGAGGTTTTCCGCAAGATCGGCAAGCAGGCGGGGTTGATCGCGAAGTAACGGCCGCTTCGGGAAAGTGGCTGCCTGCCTTGGCGCAGATACTCGCCACCACATCTAAGTAGCTGTTTTAATTGACATTATTTAAAGGCGTTGCAATGAAATCCCTTACGCTGTTTTCCGGCAACGGCATGTCGTCTTCCCTGCGTGTGTTGCTGCCGCAATTCGAGCGTGCGCACGCCTGCAAGATTGAACCACTGTACGAACCCGCGCAAATTCTGTTGCGCGAAATCACCGGGGGGCGCACCGCCGATCTCGCCATACTCGGCGGCAGTGTGATGGATCAGGTGGTGAAGCAGGGCCACATTATCGCCGCCAGCGTGCGCAAACTCACCAGCAACGGCATCGGCGTCGGCGTGTTAAATGGCGCGCCACGGCCCGACATCAGCACGGCGGAGGCCTTCAAGCGCACGCTGCTGAACGCGCGCTGTGTCGCCTACACCACCGAAGGCGCGAGCGGCATTTACTTCGCCGGGCTGATTGAAAAACTGGGCATCGCCAATGAGATCAAAGCCAAGGCCAAGACGCGCGCCGGTGGTCTCATCGCAGAGTTCGTGGTCAGCGGTGACGCCGATATCGCCGTGCAGCAGATACCGGAAATCTTGGCGGTGCCGGGCGTGGATTACATCGGCCCGTTACCTGCGGAAATTAACAGCATCAGCCTGGGCCGCGCAGGAATTTTTGCCAGATCAAAGGAGCCCGTACTGGCACAGGCACTGCTGGATTTTCTGCAAACACCACAGGCGGCGGAGGTTTACCGGGCGCGTGGGTTGGAGCCGGAGTTTTGATTGAACTACGCCCTCTCCCAAACCCTCTCCCGCCAGCGGGCGAGGGAACTAAAGTGGCTCAATCAAACTTCTGCCCCGACGCCTTGACCACGTTGGCCCATTTGGCGATCTCCGCGCGCAGAAACACGCTAAAGTCTTCCGGCGTGCTCATCACCACTTCGTTACCGGCGCGTTCGAGCCGCTCGCGGGCGTCGGCGCTGGTGAGTGCGCGCGTGGTTTCATTGTGGATGCGGCGCACGAGATCGGCAGGCATATTCGCCGGGCCGTAAAAGCCGTACCAGCCGACAGCGAGATAGCCGGGGATACCGGATTCGGCGATGGTGGGTACTTGCGGCAACTGAGCAAAGCGTTTGCCACCGGTGACGCCGACGGCACGCACCTTGCCCGCGCGCACGGGCTCGAGCAGCGCGTTGGTGCTGCCGAAGGAAAAATCCACTTCGCCGCTCATCACGGCAAAGGCCGCGGGCGCCGCACCCTTGAATGGTACATGCGTCCAGCGCGCGCCCGACAGCAATTGAAACAATTCCCCCGCCAGATGCGGCCCGCCGCCGGTGCCAGACGAGCCGTAAGTAAATTTGCCCGGCTGCGCCTTGCCGGCATCAACGATCTGGCGTGCAGTTTTAAACGGCACCGAGGGGTGGCTTGCCAGCATCATTTGCACGCCGGCCAATTGCGATAGATGCGTGAAATCGCGCAGCGGATCGTACGGCAGCTTCGGCCGTATCGCCGGGTTGATGGCGAATTCCAGCGCGGACGCCATCAGCGTGTAACCGTCAGGGGCGGCGCGCGCCAACAATTCAGAGGCCACCACGCCGGTGCCGCCGGGGCGGTTTTCCACCAGCAGCGTCACGCTGTGCAGTTCGCTGAACTTGAGCGATAGCGCGCGCGCGACAAAATCCACACCACCGCCGGGCGTATAAGGCACCAGCAGGCGCACCGGGCGCGCGGGCCACGCTTGCGCCGCCGCAGACACGGCGGACTGCGCGTGTGCAGCGGGCATCAGCGCCGTAATGAAGCCTGCGAGCAAGCCGTAAAGCATGAATGTCCTGTGCGACACCTTCGTTATCCTGCGCGTCTCTTCAGTGTCATACCGGTTGCTAAGCATCTGGCGCCTCCAAAAATAATTAATTAAATCATATACTTACATGAACACATGCCGAACGCTGTGCTCGCACCACATGATGAGACACCACTGGGTACAAGGCGGTGTAGCATGTTCACTGACAGCAACCCTCTCGCACACAGTATGGAGCACCCCGGCATGCGCAACCCGCAAAACATCCTTGGCCCGCTTACCCCGCTTTGCACGTCAACGGCAACTGTCCTGATAGCGGCCCTCATGCTGGCATCCGCAGCCAACGCGCAATCCTACCCCGACCGGCCGGTGCGCGTGATCGTAGCGCAAGGCCCCGGCGGCGGCACCGATTCGGTGACGCGCATCATGACACAACGATTTGTGGAAATATTTGGCCACTCCTTTGTTGTGGATAACCGGCCTGGCGCCGGCGGCAATATTGCGGGAGAAATGGCGGCCCGGGCCGCGCCCGATGGCCACACCCTGCTCATCGTAACGCCCACGCACGTGATCAACCCCAGCCTTTACCGCAACGTGCTGTACGACGCGATCAAGGATTTCGCCGGTGTCGCGCATATCGTCAACGCGCAATACTATCTGTCGGTCGCCAACAGCGTACCAGCGGCCAACGTCAAGGAACTGTTGGCGCTGGCCAAGACTCGGTCGCCAAGGCTGACCTACGCCTCGACAGGTATCGGCAGCGCCAACCATTTGTCGGGCGAGTTGCTCAAGAGCATGGCGGGCATCGACATGACGCACGTGCCGTACAAAGGCGGTGCGCCCGCGTTATCGGCGTTGATGGCAGGCGAAGTGCAGGTGTCGTTCACCAGCGGCGTCATCATTCCGCACGCCAAGGCCGGACGATTGAAAACCATCGCGGTCACCGGTAACAAGCGCACGCCGCTCGCGCCGGACATTCCCACCATGCACGAAGCCGGGTTGCCGGGCTACGAAGTCGTGGGTTGGTACGGCATGGCAGCCCCGGCGAAAACGCCCAAAGCCGTCATCGACAAACTCAATGCCACGGTAAACCGCGTGTTGCCGGAAACACGCGAGCGCTACGCCGCGCTCGGCATGGATCTCGCCGGTGGCAGCGCCGCTGATTTCGATGCGCTGCTGCGCATCGAACGCGACAAATGGGCGAAAGTGGTAAAAATGTCGGGGGCAAAAGTCGAATAAACAGGGACAACGGCACGATTCCCTCGTTCCCGCGCAGACAGGGAACCGCCCGCACACCCCACTTTTTCACCAGGACGATGCAATGACACGAGTTCAAAAAATTTTTTGCGCGTTAGCCGCCGTTCTGTCGGGTGCACCGGCACTGCCAGCCGCCGCGCAAGCGCCTTCAGGACAGGCGTGGCCTGCGCGCACCGTGCGCATCATCGTGCCGTTCGCGCCTGGCGGCGGTACCGACACGGTGTCACGTTTTCTCACCGCGAAGTTTCCCGAACAAATGGGAGGCACGTGGGTGGTTGAAAACCGGCCCAGCGCGGGTGGGCTGCTTGGGGCCGATTTGGTCTCCAAGGCCGCGCCCGACGGTTACACACTGCTCGTCACCTCGCCGGAGTTCGCCATCAACCCAAGCATGCGCACGAAAATGCCCTATGACACGTTTCGTGATTTCGCCTTTATTTCGCAACTTGCCAGCGGGCAATTCATGATGGCCTGCCATCCCAACGTGCCGGTGAAAAACGCGAAAGAGCTGGTGGCACTGGCCAAGGCGCGGCCCGGCCAGTTAACTTACGGCACGTCCGGCCCGGGCGGCATCAACCACCTGGCGGGAGAGTTGCTGCAATCGATGACAGGCATCAAATGGCTGCACATTCCGTTCAAGGGCGCCGGTCCGGCGATCATCGCGGCACTCGGTGGCGAAACGGAATTCGCCCTCGCCAGCACCATCGGTCTGGTGGCCCACGTGAAATCCGGCAAGCTGCGCGGCGTGGCCGTCACCGGCACGCAGCGCTTCGCCGAATTGCCGCAGGTGATGACAGTCGCCGAAGCCGGTGTGCCCGGTTACAGCGTCACCGGTTGGTACGGCTTTTACGCGCCCGCCGGCACGCCTCAGGACATCGTGCGCCGCCTGCACGAAGAATCACGCCGCGCGCTGGCCAGCCCCGACATTCGCGAAAAGCTGGTGCGCGCCGGTAACGAACCCGTCGGTACGTCGCCTGCAGAGTTTCAGGCTTTCATACGCGCCGAATACGACAAGTGGGCGAAAGTCATCAAGCAGGCGAACCTGCGAATGGAATAAACAGGGGGATGCCGGATTAGCGTTTCACCGCGGCCAGCATGGCCGCCGCGACCGGCGCCACCGCTGACTCAGGAAACGGCGACACGCTGCTGACGTTGATTTCGCACAGCACATACGTGTCCTCACCCGATGTGCGTTTCGGCCCCAGCATGAAATCGCAGTCCCACAGCACCGGCAGTTGTTCGCGCGAAATGCCGAATAACCGCTGCAAGGCCGGTACCCACTCCTGTTCGAGTTGATGCTTCAATGATTGAAACGGCGCCAACGTCGGCGGGTGATATGACCGCGGCGTCGGTGCAGGGGCGGCCTCGGGGGGCGCACCGGGCGGCGCGGGATACAGTGCATTGATCGCCTGCAGGCCGAAGCCCTCGACAATGCCGTGCACCAGATAACAGCGGATCATGCCTTCGGGCAAGCGCGGCTGATACACCTGATCGATCATCTTGCCGTCCCTGGCGAAATACGGCTCAAGGCGCTGGAAGAATTCTCGCAGCGGAATGATTTCTTCGACACAGCCTCGTTTGGCGTGCCGCGCACGCACCCATGTGCCGTCAATCTCCGCACCGCCCTGGGCAGATGCCCATTCGACTTTCCACACGCCGTCGCCGCTGCTGCCGCGATATTGCTTGAGCACGCGCGCTTCGCCAGCTAAGAGTTTCGCGGGAAGATCGCGCCTTAATTGATCAAGGCCAAGGTGCAGCTGCGTATCACAGCCCCAGCCCAGCTCGCGCGTTTGATACAACACCTCCTTGGTGCCGAGCTTCAGAATAATATCGGGATGGGTGCTGACAAACACACCGGCGGCAGCGACTTCGCGCAGCAGTGCATCAAGCCTGCTGCGGTCGCGTCCGCCTTCGCTGGGGTTGTACCACACCAGCACGCCATCCAGCTGCAAGAGTTGCTGACGCACCTCATCGCAAAAGTCATCGTGGTAGACGGCGGGTTCAGCCTGTATCCCCAAAGCGTCCAGCGCCTGAAAAACCTTGAGAAAGCGGCTGTTTTCGGGCGTGGCGTTTTGCCGGGACAGGCGGTCGCCGGGGTAGAGCAACGCAACCTTACGGTTACCGGCTTGAGTGCTGACTGATGTCATGGGGGTATCCTCACCCGCGCGGTGGCGGGCACAGGACAGCGCTTGGACGAAATGTCTGGTAAGGCGGGGGCTACCAACGGGTTTGATCTGCCGTAGCCCAGCCCGCACCGGGCGTCTGTCACGGCCCGATGATTGTGTAGCGCGATTATGGCATGTTTTGCCGAAAGGCCGTGGATCGACCGGAGACCGCGCCGGCGCAACGAAGTGGGCGCGCATCGTTCGTGATCAGCACCCCTCGCCCTGCAAACCTCTGAAAACCTCCGGAAACTAATCCAGCTTCACCCCCGAAGCCTTCACCACCATCGCCCACTTCGCAATATCTTCCTTAACAAAAGCGGCGAACTGCTCCGGCGTTTTGCCGATGGCCTGCAGGCCTTGCTGTCCCAGCCGTGCATTCACGTCGCTGTTGCGCAACGCCTGCTGCGATTCAGTGTTAATGCGCACCAGGATATCCTTTGGTGTGGCGGCGGGCGCGAAAAAGCCGTACCAGTATTCGACTTCGTAGTTCGGCAAACCCGATTCGAACATGGTGGGTATGGCCGGCATGCTGGGGGCACGTTGCGGCGACGACACCGCCAGCGCTTTCAGACGATTCGCCTTGATCAGCGCAGCGGCCGCAGGCAGCGTGGAAAACATGACCTGCACCTGCCCACCCACCATGTCGGTAAGCGCCGGGCCTGCGCCCTTGTACGAGATATGCGTCATCTTGGTCTTGGTGACGTGCAAAAACATCTCGGCGGACATGTGGTTACCCGTACCGGTGCCCGCCGAGGCGTAATTGATCTGGCCGGGCCGTGCGCGCGCGAGTTCCGCCAGATCCTTCGCGCTTTTTACCGGCAACGAGGGATGTACCACCAGCACCATGGGTGTTGCCGCCAACGACGCGGCCGCCACCAGATCGCGCTGCACGTCGAACGTCAGCCGCGGATACAGGCTGGGGCCAATGCCAATTTCAGAGGAGGAACCGACCAGCAGGGTATAACCATCGGGCGGCGATTTCACCGTAAGTTCCAGCCCCACGTTGCCTGCCGCACCGGGCCGGTTGTCGACCAGAAATTGTTGCCCCACCTGCTCGGAGAGCTTCGCTGCGATGACGCGGCCCAGAATATCCGTGCCGCCACCTGGCGCGAACGGCACGATCACGCGCACGGGTTTCACGGGGTAGGTTTGCGCGTGCACGTGAACCGTGGCGATCAGTGCCATCGCACTGAATGCAACGACAGCTACAATCCTCGAGAACTCACGCTTCATGACTGTTTCCCTTCGATAATCACGCGCGCCAAAATTTGGCGCGGCCAAATTCTATCTTAAAATTCTTCGCGACCCGCTTTGATCAAGCTGCTTTCGCCCGGCCCACCGGCACCACGCCCAGGTGAATCAGCAGTGCCAACAACGAAGCGGTCATGGCAATCGCGCACACCGCCAGCCAGCCATATGACGCAAATGCCATGCTCGTGAGAAACGCGCCCACGGCGTTGCCACACCACACGTGCATGCCGAAAATGGTATTGGCGCGCGCGCGTGAATCCGGCACGGCGGCGTTGATCAGCGTTTGGTTGGCAACCATCGCGGTACGCAGCCCGCAATCAAGCAGGATCGCACCCAGCACCACGAACACGATCGACCATGCCGCGAAGCCGAACACCAGCCACGCGGCGATCATGCCGCACACGCCCGTGGTCACCACGGGCACGGCGCCGGAGCGATCCATCCAGCGCCCGGCGGGCCGCGCCGCCAGTATGCCCGCCGCGCCCGGTATGCCGATCAAGCCGGCTTCGGTCGACCCGACGTGATGCAGCAGCGCCATCATCGGCGCAACCACCGCCCAGAAACCGCCGTAACAGATGCCCAGCAAAAACTGGATTGACGCAGCGCGGCGTACATTGCCATGGCGGCGGAAGATCGCGAATATCGACGCCAGCAGTTCGTGATAGCGCAAATGCGTGGTCGCGCGCGTTGGCGGCAACCACGCGAGCAGCGCCAGTACTAACAGCACAAGCATGCCGGTGGAAAACACATAGCTCCAGCGCCAACCCAGATGCGTGGCGATCAGGCCGCCAGCGATGCGCGCGAACAGGATGCCGATAAACATCGCCATCAGTTGCGTGCCCACCGCGCGCCCGCGGTGCTGCGGTGGAGCAATGTCCACCACGATGGAAATGAAAATCAGGCCCACCGAAGAACACGCACCGGTGACCAGACTCGCCGCCGCCAGCACAGCAATCGACGGCGCCGCGGCCATCACCGCCTGCGCGACGCCCAGCCCGCTGATCATGGCAATAATGAGCCAGCGCTTGTTAACGCGGTCGCCCAGCGGCACAAATAGCGACACGCCCACCAGCATGCCACCAAACGACAAGGTGGGCACCCAGCCTACGGCAGCAGGGCTTGCCTGAAACTCACTGGCGATGCGCGCCAACCTCGGCGTCTGATAATGAATGCCGCCGGCAATCACGAACGCGGCACCAATCAACAGCGCGATCAAGGCGCGTTCGTTGATGACTGTCGTGGTGCTGCCGGCGCTGTTATCAGACAAAAGAGTTCTTAAAAATCATCAATTAAATCAATAGCTTATGAAGTTCCAACAAAACGCCAACATCAACGGGCATGGCTGCCGCGCCGCCCATCGAATAGACGCGGGGTCGCCGGGCCATTATCGCATCGATGCCCCCAGCGCCTACCCATGCCCTGCCTGAATAAACGCCAGAAGTGATACATTGAGAAGCGGATGCCGTCACTGCGGGCGGCGGCGCGCAACCAATATCCCGTTACCCTTATGAAAAAATTTCGCCTGGGTTCACGCAAAGGCTACGCCGCTGCCTGCGTGCTGACGTGCACGATGCACATGCCGTTACACACGTACGCACAGCCCGCAGCCAGTAAAGAAAATGCCTACCCCACGCGGCCGATCCGCGTGATTTCGGGTTTTCCGCCGGGGAGCAGCGTGGATGTGCTGGGGCGGTTCATGGCCAGCCGGCTCTCGGAACGCCTTGGCCAGCAACTGGTGATCGACAACCGGCCAGGCGCATCCGGTACCATCGGCGCGGATATTGCAGCGCGCGCCACACCCGACGGCTACACGCTGTTCATTATGACCGCGTCGCAAATCATGAGCGTGCCGATTTTCAAGAAGCTGCCCTATGAACCGGTGAAATCGTTTACCGCCATCAGCCCCATCGGCGCCGGGCCGCTGATGCTGGTGTCGAACCCTTCGTTCGCACCGAAGACCGTGAAGGAGTTGATCGATCTGGCGAAGACCAAGCCTGACGCCGTGACGTATTCCTCGGCGGGCAACGGCAGCATCAATCATTACGTCGGCGCCATGTTCGGCAATGCCATCGGCTCTCGCATGCTGCACGTACCTCACAAGGGGGGTGCGCCGGCGTTTCTTGCGGCGATGGCGGGCGAAGTGAATTTGATGTTCGCCACGCTGCCACTGTCGCTGAATCAGATTCGCGCGGGCAAGGTCAAGGCTTTCGGCATCACCGCGTTGAAGCGATCAGCCCTCGTGCCCAACGTGCCGCCGATTGCCGACACCCTTCCCGGCTTTGAAGGCACGACGTGGTGGGGCGTGGTGGGGCCGGCGGGACTGCCCGCACCCATTCTCAAGCGGTTGAATACAGAAATGGTCGGCATTCTCAAACACCCGGATTCGGCGCAGCGGCTCAGCGCGGAAGGCGCGGAGCCTTTGCCGATGTCGCCCACAGAGTATCAAACATTCCTGCAATTCGAACTCGATAAATGGACACGCGTGGCGCGCGAAATCGGTGTACGCGCCGATTGAATCAACCCTGGAGCCAGACTCATGAAATTCAGCAATTTTCTGTTTACCGCCTCGATGGATCCCGCGAAAGACGATCAAGTCATCGATGAGGCGTTGCGCGAAGGCCGGCTGTGCGATGAACTCGGCATGGATATGCTGTGGTTGGCCGAACATCACTTTGACGGTATTTGCGCGTATGTGGATCCGGTGACGTTTGCCGCGGCGCTCGCCGTCAGCACCCAGCAGATCCATATCGGCTTTGCCGTGGCGCAGATGTCGCTGCATCACCCGATCCGCATGGCCGAACAAATGGCGCTGATCGATAACATCAGCAAGGGCCGTCTGCTGGTGGGACTGGGGCGCGGCACCGCGTACAACGTCTACGACTATCAGGGCTACGGCATCGATCCGAAAGAGGCCTACGAGCGCCTGCTCGAATCCGAAGACATCATGATCAAGGCCTGGACCACGGAGAATTACCGGCATCAGGGCAAATACTGGGACATACAGCTGCCGCAACTGCGGCCACGGCCGTTCTCAAAGCCTCACCCGCCCATCGTGCGTGCGTGCTCGGGCGAGGAGGCCATGCTTGGCATGGCGCGCGAAGGGCGGCCCTTCCTGATGAACATTCAGACCAATGAGACGACAAAACATCGCATGGATTTGTACCGCAAGACGATGCGCGACAGCGGCTATGACGACGCGCATGTCGCGGGTTGCGTGGACAATACGTGGGTATGGCGCAACATTTTCGTCGGCGAAACCGACGCCGAAGCCGAACGTATCGCCATGCCGGCGTGGAACGTGCAGCAGGAATTTCGCGCGGCCATGCGCAAACGCGTCTATGCGGAACAGGGCCTGCTGCTGAAGGAAGAGAAAACCACGCCCGCGCGCGACCAGCAGCAGCATTCGATCCTCTGCGGCTCGCCGGATACTGTGGCGGAAGCCATTGCCGACATCGACAAGATCGGCGTCGGCGGCCTGATACTGGTATTTCGGCTGGGGCCGATGCCTTATGAGGTGGCCGAGCACAGCATCAAACTCTTCATGCAAAAAGTCGCACCACAATTTCAACGGAAAACATCATGACCCAGGCACTCACTGGAATACGCGTCCTCGACATGACGCACAATCAGGCAGGCCCTGCCTGTGCGCAGATGCTGGGTTTCCTCGGCGCTGACGTGATCAAGCTCGAGGAACCCAGAGGCGGCGACATTGCGCGCGCGCAGAACAATGACGAGCTGTTCTTCCTCGCGTTTAACGCCAACAAGCGCAGCCTCACGCTAAACCTGAAAACCGATGAAGCGAAGGCGCATTTCAAGAAGATCATCACCCAATCGGACGTGCTGCTCGAAAATTTCGGCCCCGGTGCGCTCGACCGTATGGGGCTGGGATGGAAGGAACTGCAAAAAATCAATCCGCGCCTGATTTACGCCACCATCAAGGGCTTCGGCACCCATGGACCGCACGCGCACATGAAAAGTTTCGAACCAATTGCGCAGGCGATGGGCGGCGCAATGAGCGTCACCGGCTTTGCCGATGGACCGCCGACGTTCAACTGGCCCTCGATCGGCGACAACGGCACTGGCATGCACATGGCTATTGCCATACTTGCCGCGCTGAATCAACGCCATGCCACCGGACGCGGCCAGCATGTCGAGGTATCGATGCAGGAGGCGGTATTGAATCTGATCCGCATCAGCCTTCGCGAGCATCAACGCAATGGCGTGCCGGAGCGCACCGGGAACCAACTCGGGAAAACCGTGCCTGGAACCGCCTACCCGTGTGCGCCCGGGGGCCCGAACGACTGGGTGTATATCTACGCCCCGCCGCAGATGTGGGGCGCGGTGTGCACGGTGCGGGGACGCCCCGAACTCGAAAACAACCCGCTGTTTAAAACTGCAAACGACCGCTGGACAAATCGCGCGGCACTCGACGCCATTGTCAGCGAATGGACATCCGCGCGCAGCAAATATGAAGCCATGAAACTGATGGGCGATGCCGGTGTGCCGGCAGGCGCATGCCAGGACACTGGCGAAGTGCTGGCCGATCCACACTTGAAGGCGCGCGACATGATCGTCGATCTGGAGTATCCGCCGCGCGGCAAATTCAAAACCGTGGGGTGCCCGCTGAAACTCTCCGATTCGCAGGTGAGCATTACGCGCCCACCGATGCTGGGCGAACACACCGAGAGCGTATTGAAAGAATTGTGCGGGGTGGCGGCGGCGGACGTACAGCGCATGAAGCAGGGCGGCGTCGTGTAATCCACAGAGTTTAACGTCGGGAGTAGCCATGGCAGGGATTCTGGAAGGCAGTCGCGTTATCGATTTTGGCCAATACATCGCCGGGCCTATGGCCGCTATGCTATTGGGTGATCAAGGTGCGGATGTGATCCGCGTGGATCCGCCGGGCGGGCCGCGCTGGAACACACCGGCCAATGCCACCTGGAATCGTAACAAGCGCAGCATTGTTCTCGACCTCAAAAAGGACCCGGATCGCGAAACCGCGCGGCAATTGATCGCCGGCGCCGATGTGGTGATCGAAAACTTTCGCCCCGGTGTGATGGATCGCCTCGGCCTCGGGTCTGCGGCAATGACGGAAATCAACCCGCGCCTGATCTACTGTTCCCTGCCCGGCTTCGGCGCGGACGATCCGCGAGCGACAGTCAGAGCGTGGGAAGGCGTGCTGGGTGCGGCCACTGGCGCGTATCGAATGTCGGGCGGTGCACATCACGGCGGCGCGCAGCCGGTATACACCGTAATTCCCTACAGCTCCGCCTATGGCGCTTTTTTGTGCGCGGTGACAGTCGCCATGGCACTCAATGCGCGGGCGCGCAGCGGCGTCGGTCAGCGCGTGGAGATTCCCTTGTTCGACGCGACTTTTTCCGTGGTGGGTGCACGTGGGCTGCTGGTGAACGGCAAGCCTGAAGAGGAACCTGCCTTCAACTGGAGCCGGCAACTACCCTGCAAGGATGACCGCTGGTTGATGTACGTGGCGAATAACAAACGCTTCGAGGCCTTTATCAAAAGTATTGGCATGGACAAATGGCGCGATGCGAAACTGTCGCCCGAGGAACTCGCGCAAAAATTTGATGCCGTGATGCATACCCGTACGGCGAAAGAATGGGAAGATGTCGTCGCGGAGATTGGCTCCGAGGGCGTGATCTGCCATTCCAGTGCGGAATGGCTGCAACACCCACAGGCGCTGACTTCGAAAATCATCGCGGATTTTGACGACCCGGAGCTGGGCCATTTCCGCGGACCGGGCATCAATACGCGACTGTCCGCAACACCCGGATCAGTACGCCGGCCCCGCGCGAAGCCCGACGCTGACCTGGCAGAAATCCTGAAAGAACTGGCCGCGCACAAGCCGGCGCCCACTACCGACGGGCAGGCAAGCGAAGCCCTGCTGAGCGCAGCGCTGCAAGGCGTGAAAGTAGTGGACTTGTGCATCGTGCTCGCCGGCCCCACTTGCGGTCGCACACTGGCGGAGTTCGGCGCGGATGTCGTCAAAATCGACAGCCCGCACACCCGCACCGTACTGCGGCACAACGACATTAATCGCGCCAAGCGCAGCATCCTCATCGATCTCAAAACCAAGGAAGGCTTGGCAATTTTCTGGAAACTCGTCGATCAGGCCGACGTGGTACTGCAAAACTTCCGCAGCGGGGTAGCGGAAAAACTCGGTATCGACTACGAACGCGTGCGCGCGCGCCGGCCCGACATTGTTTATGGCTCGATGAACACCTTTGGGCATATCGGTCCCTATGCAGGCCGCCCCGGCCACGAACAGCTCGGCCAGGCGGTGTCAGGCATGCAGGTGCGTTATGGATCGGGCAAACCCGCCACCGCGCCTTTCGCCGCCAATGATTACGGCACGGGCCTGATGGCCTGTTACGGCGTGGCGCTGGCGCTGCTGCACCGCCGCCGCACGGGTCACGGACAGTTTGTTGACAGCGCCCTCGCTTACACCGCCACCATGCTGCAATCCGCGCTGCTACAGGAATACCCCGGCAAGCAATGGAACGAACCGCACGGGCAAGAGTCGCTGGGCAGCGGACCGCTCAATCGCATGTATCAGGCCAGTGACGGCTGGTTGTTCCTCGCCGCACGCGCAGACGAACTCGCCCGCTGCACAGAACTCGCGGATCTCACCGGCCACGATGGCGCAAACCTCGAACGAACACTCGAAACACGCCTGCGCGGCCGCAGCGTTGCGGCATGGGTGGAAGCATTCACCAAGTCCGGCATCGGCGCGCATCGCGTCGTGCCCAGCCTCGTCGAATTGATGACTGATCCACTGGTGCAACAACGCGGTCTTGCCGTCACGCGTGATCACGAAGGCTTCGGCCCCATTACCACCACGGCACCGGGAGTGAGGCTCACACGCACGCCGATGAACATTGGTCGACCGGCACCCAAACCCGGCTCGGATGCCGTCAGCGTACTGGCAGATATCGGCATGGGCGGCGAACTGGAGCGGTTGATCCGCGAGCGCGTAGTCGCAGTGGATGGCGTCAAGGCGGGCTGCTGAACTCGCCTTGATTCAGCGGACTACACCGGCCATCTGAACACGCGCGCCGCTGTGTCGTGCATCAGTTGCTGTACGTCGGCCGCCGGCAAATAGGCGGCTGCGTATTTGCGAATAATGTCGGCGTTTTCTGCATAGGTGCCGCGGCACTTGCCCATGGTTTGCGTCTGGTCGGAAGCCCACATCAACCGCTCGGCACCAAAAGCCGCATGCACGCGCTTGATCAACGGGTGCAGGTCTTCATATTCGGGCGCGGCGCTGCCTGAAACCAGCGGCAGTGAAGACACTTTCACGTGCACGTTGCGATAGCGCGCAAGGTCAATCATCGCCTTCATTTTGGCCTCGCGATCAGGGCCGGGCACAGCCCACGCGAAATGATCGACAATAAACGTAAGATTCGGATATTTGGCCAGCACCGGCTCCATCAACGCCGGGCCGTCGCGGGTCCACACCGCCACAGCCATGTCCTGATCAACACAGGCCTTCCACACGGGCTCCAGCGCGCCGTCGGCAAACAGCTTTTTGTGCTCGGGTTCGTTCATCGACAGGCGCAGACTGCACATGCCCGGCTGCTCCAGCCAGCGCGGCAGCACCTTGAATTGCTCCGGCAGCGTTGGCACGAACCAGCCCATCACCCGAAAACGCCCGGGATACCTGGCCGCGGCCGCCTGCCCGCACGCTGGACTGCGATTGGGCGCAACGTTCGCCGCAGAAATCACCGCGCGGTCAATGCCTGCCTCGTCCATGAATTTGAGCATACGCTCGGCGGGCATCGGGTCGGGCAAATGCGCTTTCGCGCCCGCTTCCCATGGGTCTTGTGGGGTATTGGCATTCCAGATGTGGACTTGTGCGTCAGTGATCATAGATTCCTCCTCAATACTGAACAGCTTGCTGCCGGAATCGGCAATTCGATAGCTTGTGCCTTTGACTTCAAGTATAGCTTTGTACGTCCATTGTTCCCGCGCAATACATCTATACTTGGCACTATGCACTATGCCCTTGGGCAGAGATCAAGCCCGGCCCGCCACCCGCTGTTGGTCGCTCTCAATCAGTTTGCGTGTAAGCTCCACGCTGAACACCGAGCGCATCGCCGAGCTCATCGCCGGGTTGCGCGCGAGCAGCGCGCGTAGGGCGGGTTGCTGCCATGCGACATAACGCGTCGGTGCGATGGTGCGTACGGTGGCGGTAGCCGGGTTGCCGCCGATGAAGGACATCTCGCCGACGATTTCGCCGTCTTTCATGGTGTGTATGTTGCGGCCATCGATTTCCACCGTGAGATGTCCACTCTGAATCACGCTGACCTCGGACACGGGCTGGCCCTGCGTGGTGAGCGTGGCGCCGGCCGGCACGTTTTTCCAAGTGCCGATGCGCATCAGTTTGGCAAACTTGACGGGCGTGAATTCCGGGAACACCGTGTCGCGCATTTCGGATTCTTCTTCGTTGAGCCGCACTTTGCGCGTTTCAGCCAGCTTGGTGGTGATGCGATACACGTTGATGCATACGTACACCGCCAACCAGAACAACACCAGCCACAGCGGTCCCACCGGCGGCATCGCGTTGTAGATCAGGCCCGTGGCAAAGGACAGTATGAGCAACGAGCGCAGCCAGATTTCGTCACGCACCCAATACGACACTGCGCCCAGCGCAAACGATATATGGCCCACCGCTTCAAGCATTGTCACGGTCTCGCTCCTGTTGCGATTCAGGCGCCGTGATGGCTGCGTACGATGTCTTTATAAAAATGAATTAAAACAGATACTTATGAGAATTATGCGCTGACCTATTCCGGCCCGACAAATCCAATGTAAGCGCCAAACGTATCCAGCGGCGTCATCAGCATGGCCTGTTCGCCGGTATTGCGCACGCCGCGCGCGGGCGGCGGCAAGCCGTGTTCCTGCATCCAGCGTGCGGCGGCACCCATGCTTTTGGTGCGATACAGCGCCTGAAACGGGCCAGGGCCGCGCCGCGCCAATGCATCGGCGGCGGGGCCTGCGTCGTATGGCTGTACGATCCCCAGGCCATGCGGGCCCAGTTGAAACACATACATGTCCGACATGATGACGGTCCCCTTGACCATCTTCGGTTGCGGCAGGCCCAGCACTTTGGCATACAGTGCAGATGCGGCAGCGGCATTGTCAGACACGATATACGTGCGCTCCAGCGTGTAAACGCCGTTTGGATGATTGCCCGCCACCAGTACCTGCTGGCGGCGCTCCGCGATCGGCGTCACGTGCTGGATGAAAAACACCGGCAACGGATTTTTTGGGCCGAGTGTTGCCGATAGCCAGCGCAGTTCCAGCCCCGCCGGCGTGCGGCGGCTGCCCACTGTGACATCACTGACCTCCACGCCGCGCCCGCGCATGGCGGTGACATCTGCCGCGAGATCGTCGCTTTGCAACACCACGTAACGGATGCCACCACCGGCCTTGATGAAATCGGTCAGGCCGGTATTCCACGTGCCCGGCTTTCCCGTCGCCGCATACTCGGCGGCATCGCGCACCGCGAGCAACTCCATGTAGTCTTCGTCGTTAATCGCGATGGCATTGTGCGTGCCGCGACCGGGATGCGCGCCCCCTGCGTAAATGTTGAACCCCATTTTGCTGTACTGCGCGATGCCCGCCGCGAGATCGGGCACGCAAATCATGACATGGTCGATGCGTGTGAACATGGTTGCCGCCTGTGATTGGTTTTTTTGATTGCCGCGCAGTATGGTGCAGCGCTCAACCCAGCGTCAAGGCAGCCCGCTGTGAATCAGCACCTGGTCACCCGACACCGTGAAACGGTGATCGAAATCCTCCGACACCCAATCCATGAAACGCACCGCGTCTTCAAAGCGCGCGTCGCCCGCCTTCAGCACTTCCGGCCGCAATTGTTTGTCGATCAACACCGGCAGGAATGCAGCTTGTTGAACGCCTGATTTTCCGATCACCGCGCTGGCGATCAGGCTGCGCTTGGCGTCTTCGCCATAGGACAAGTGCGGATAATCCGGGTCGAGCTTTACACCGTATTTCTTTTCAAACGCGGCGGCGCTCGCGGCATTCTTCGCGGTAGACGACATGATGAAATTGCTCAAGCTGTAAAAGCAGGTCTTGCCATCATGTACGCCGATGGCCTTGGGCGTATGCGCGTGATGGCCGAGTATCATGCCGGCGCCGGCGGCAAACGCCGCTTTCGCCGCCGTGGTCTGGTAATCCGCGATGAGGCGCGGCACAAAATGGATACCCCAGTGCAGCGACACAATCACCGCGTCCGCGTCGGCCTTCGCCGCGCTGATATCGCTCACCATCGCCGCGAGATCGTCTTCATACGGCACCGTCACCACGCGTGGCGGTACGCCCGCCTGATAATCGATGCATTGGTAGTAGGTATGCGCGCGCAGCGGCGCGACACCGGTTTTGTCCGGCCCGGCAGCATAGCCTTCGTTGAGTATCGAACAGTAGGCAAGAAACGCCACGCGCACGCCGTTCTTTTCAATGACAGCGGGCCGCCGAGCTTCCGCGAGATTACGCCCTGCACCAATGGTCTTGATGCCCTTGCTTTCGAGCAAGGCAATGGTATCGAGCAAGGCGTCACCGCCCCAATCCATCGCGTGATTGCTGGCCACCGACACCACGTCAAAGCCGCAATCGGTAAACACCGACGCCAGATGCGGCTTGACGCGGCTGTGCGCGCCGCCCGAATGTAATTGCAGCGCGCCTCGTTCCGAATACACACGCTCACACTGGCCGAAGCGGATGTCCGCGCTCGCCAGCGTTGCACGTGCCAACGCACTGTAAGCTGCCATCGGTTCATGTATGGGGCCGACATCGCCGACACCGAGTAACGTCACACTGCTGCTTCTGCTCATGGGAAAACTCCTTTGCGTCGGGGTATATTACAAGGCACCGGTGCTGTGCGGCACACGACGCCGGGTTGCGAAAGATGGACAGAGCACGAGTCTTCGTTGGAAAATAATGAATAAAAACAAATACTTACAATGCGCGCTGGGTACTTGCACTGTGGCATTCGCTCACGCAGCGCAACCGCAAGCGGCAACACCCGTATCACCGTACCCGGTCAAGCCCGTGCATTTCGTCGTCGGCCAATCACCCGGCGGCGGCACGGATTTGATTGCGCGCGCGGTGACCGCGCGGCTTTCCGAAACCATCGGCCACTCGATGATCGTTGACAACCGCACCGGCGCGGCGGGTTCTGTCGGCGCGGGGCTGGTGGCGAAAAGTGCGCCGGATGGTTACACGCTGCTGGTGGTGTCAAGCAGTTATGCGATCAACCCCGGTCTTTACAGCAGCCTCACGTTTGATCCTGCGAAGGATTTGACGCCGGTGATTCTGCTGGCACAGGCACCGTTTCTGCTGGTGGTGCATCCGTCGCTGCCCGCGCAATCGGTGAAGGAATTGATTGCACTGGCGAAAGCGAAGCCCGGTACTTTGAATTTCGCCTCCGGCGGCGCGGGCAGTTCGGGCCATCTCGCCGGCGAACTGTTTCAGAACGCCGCTGGCATCAGAATCACGCATGTGCCGTACAAGGGCGCCGGGCCGGCGCTCACCGACACCATTGCCGGACAAGTGCAACTCACCTTCGCCAGCATGCTGTCGTCGCTGCAGCATGTGCGCTCGACACGGTTGCGCGCGCTGGCTGTCACCAGTGTGAAACGTTCCGCCGCACTACCCGAACTGCCAACGGTGGCCGAGGCTGGCGTGCGCGATTACGCCACCACCAGCTGGTACGGTGTGCTCGCACCTTCGGGCACAGCGGTTGCCGCGATCACACGCATGAACACCGAACTGCACAAGATCATCACGCTGCCGGACGTGCGGCAGAAACTTGCCGCCGATGGCGCCGAGCCCGCCGGCGGCAGCCCGCAGGAATTTCAAAAATATCTCACAGCGGAAATCACCAAGTGGTCGCGCGTCATACGAGCGGCTGGCATCAAAATCGAGTAATGCATTGCACCGTGCCGCACCTTGGCAAATTCCGGTAGACTTTTCCCGCTCGCCTTCCATCTTATTGCTGGAGCCCGTTTCATGACAACCAAAGCAACCACGACAAAGCCCGTACCACTGCCCGCGCCCACCGGCCCGCTCGCCGGCATGCGCATAATCGATCTCACCACGGTGCTGCTCGGCCCTTACGCCACGAAAATTCTCGGCGACCTGGGTGCCGATATTATCAAAATCGAAACTGTGGAGGGCGAAGGCCGGCGCGACTCCGGCCCGATGGTCAACAAGAGCATGGGCCAGACGTTCATGGTGCTAAACCGCGCCAAACGCGCCATCGCCATCAATCTCAAAGACCCAGCGGGACGCGATGCATTTTTGCGGCTGGCCGCCACCGCCGACGCGATGGTGCATAACGCACGCGTGCAGGCGATGAAGCGGCTTCGCCTCGATTACGACAACGTACGCAGGGTAAAACCCGATATCGCGTATTGCTACGCCGTCGGTTTTGGCAGCCAGGGCCGTTACGCCGGCCGGCCCGCGTACGACGACATCATTCAGGGTTTGAGCAGCCTGCCGTCGTTGTTGAACGCGACCACCGGCAAAACCACCTTCGTACCCATCAATTTCGCCGACCGCGTGACCGGCGTTCATCTCGCCAATGCCACGCTGGCCGCGCTGCTGCATCGCGCGCGCACGGGCGAAGGGCAGGAGGTGGAAGTGCCGATGTTCGAGACCATGGCGGAGATGGTTCTGTCAGAACATCTGTGGGACAACTACTTCGTACCACCGCGCAAAGTCAAAAACCGCAATCGCATGTTCGACCGGCGGCCATACAAGACCAAGGACGGCTACATCTGCGTGATGGCCTCCGGCGACAAAATGTTTTTTACGTTCTGCGATCTCATCGGACGGCCCGAACTGAAGACCGATCCGCGCTTCTCACATCGTTCACAGCGCACCCTCCATCTGGTGGAGGTCTACAAAATTACCGACGCCGCGCTCGCGGAACGCACCAGTGCGGAGTGGCTGCAACTGCTGGCGCAGGCCGACATTCCCGCCTCGCCCGTGCACAGCATCGACAGCCTGCTCGCCGATCCGCACTTGAACGATGTGGATTTTTTCCAGATTGAAGAACACCCCACCGAAGGCAAGGTGCGCTCAATGCGCACGTCGATGCGGTTCTCGGCCACGCCCGCGATGAATCGCCGCCCGACGCCGCATATTGGCGAGCACAGCGTTGACCTGTTGCGCGAGGCGGGGTTGTCTGAAACAGAAATCGGCAAACTGCTGGCCGATGGGGTGGTGCGGGCACCGCCCGTGTCACCTTAAAATAATCAATTAAAACAATTACTTACGAATCGTCACCGCAACACCACCAGCGCATCCGCCGCCACCACGCCCTTGCCTTCCGGCCGCACCAGCACGGGGTTGATATCCATTTCGGCGACGCGTTCGCGCGCGAGCCACGCCATGTCCGACACCGCTACCAGTAAATCGGCGAGCGCGTCGACATCACGCGCGGGCTGGCCACGCACGCCGTCGAAGAGTTTCGCGCCGCGAATCTCGCGAATCATCGCCAGTGCTTCGATTTTGTCAAAGGGCGCCACGCGGTAAGTTACATCGCGGATGGTCTCCGCGAGGATGCCGCCCAGGCCAAACGCCACCACCGGGCCGAAGCACGCATCGTTGACCACGCCGACGATGGTTTCGAGACCGTCGGTAACCATTTCCGCGACGATGGTGCCGGCAATGTTCGCCTGCGGAACCGCGCGTTTGGCGTTGGAGAGCACTTCGGCAACGGCTTTTGCCAACTGCGAGGCGTCCTGCACATTCAGACGAACGCCACCGATGTCGGATTTGTGTGCGATATCGCGCGAGGCAATTTTCACGGCTACCGGAAACTTCACGTGTGCAGGCAATGCCGCACCCGGCGCCACCAGTACGTCGTTGGTCACGGGCACGCCAAACGCGCGCAACACATTTTTGCTTTCGACTTCATCCAGCGTCGCGGCACCCGCCGGCAGCGGCGGCAGCGGCCGCGCTTTGGGCTGGGGCGGATTACAGATGCGTTCACGTTGTTGCAGCGTGTCGTAGTAATCCGCGAGCTTGCCCATGGCGTAGGCTACGCGGCGCGGCGAGGGCTGCATGGGGATGCCATGTTCAGCGATGAGGTCGAAGCCTTCGCGCGCTGTTTCGTACGGGATCGAGCAGAACGCGAGTATCGGCTTGTCGGTGTGTTTCATCGCCTCCACCGCGCCCTGCACGCCGTTCAACATGGTGCGGCCGGTGGTGGTGGCGAACAACATGCCGACCTGGTGCACATCCGGATCGGCAAGCACCGCGTCGAGCGCGCGCTGATAACGTGGCATGTTCTTGTCGCTGATGAAGCCCGCCGCGTAATCCACCGGGTTTTCCAGCGAGGCCACGTTGGGCAGGCATTCGCGTAGCACGCTCATGGTTTTGTCTGAAAGCGGCACCAGCTTCAAGCCCATTTCATCCGCGGCGTCCGAAAACCCCACCGCCGAGCCGCCCGAGCCGCCCATCACCACCACGTTGCGCCCTTTGGCGAATCGCCCGGCGGCGAAACATTGCGCGTAGTCGCCAGCTTCGTGCGTATCAGTGACTTCGATCACGCCGCACTGCTTGAACGCAGCGCGAAACACGTCGTAGCTGCTGGTGAGGTTCGCCGTGTGCGAGGCCGCAGCGCGCATGCCCTGCGAGGTGTTGCCCGCCTTCAACACGATCACCGTCTTGCCTGCCGCCAGTGCGCGCCGCGCCGCCGCCATCAGTGCGCGACCGTCGGCAACCCCTTCGAGATAAGCGAGGATCACCTTGGTTTCAGGGTCATCGACAAAAGCGTTGATCAGCTCGGGCGCCTGTATGTCGGATTCGTTGCCACTCGCCACCACGTAGCGAAAACCCACGCGCTGCACCCCAGTCTGGATCACCACGCTGTTGCCGAAGCCGCCGCTCTGGATCACCGCCGACACTGGGCCAGGCTTTAAGGTCGGCGGTCGGGTGATGCTGCCAAAGCCGGTGTAGATGTTCTGATGAATATTGACCAGCCCCAGGCAGTTGGGGCCGATGATGCGCACGCTGCCTTTTTTTGCCGCCGCCAGCATGCGCTTTTCGTTTTCCATGCCTTCCGCGCCGGTCTCGCGAAAACCGCCACCGAGCACCACGGCAAACGGGATGCCCTTCTCTCCGCATTGCTCGATGATGCCGGGCACCAGCTTCGCGGGAATGCAAACCACCGCCACATCGCACGGCTCGTTGATGTCGGCAAGACTGCGATAACAACGCATCCCCGCCATCGTGTCGTAATTCGGGTTCACCGGAAAAATGCCACCGCCGTAACCGTGACTGGTGATCGCCTCCAGCGCCTGCCCTCCGGCGCGGATGGTGTCTTCGGTGGCGCCCACAATGGCGACACCGCGCGGATTAAAAAGCCGTTCAAAGTTGCTCATACCAGCCTAAATATTATTGTTTAAAAACAGATACTTACAATTACTCTGCCTTGATGCCCGCGTCGCGGATTACCTTGCCCCACTTGCTGATTTCCCCGGCGAGATACTGACGCAAATCCTCCGCCGATCCGCCCAACGGTTCAGCGCCTTGCTTGATCAGGCGATCGCGCATATCCGGCTCTTTCATGGTCGCGACCAGTGCGGCGTTCAATTTATCCACCACGGGCTGCGGCGTCTTGCCGGTGGACAACACGCCGAACCAGCCGACCGCTTGAAAATCCGGCACAGCGTTTTCCGCAATCGTCGGCAGCTCCGGAAACAGCGCCGAACGCCTGGCACTGGTGACACCGATGCCGCGCAGCGTGTTGTTGCGGATATACGGCGTGAGGATCAACACGTTATCGAACGCCACTTGCAACCGGCCGCCCAGCAAGTCCGGCATCAGTTGTCCCGTGCCCTTGTACGGCACATAGGTCATGTCGAAGCCCGCGGTGCGCTTTAATAATTCACCCGCCAATCGCTGCAACGAACCGGGCGTAGACCCCGCATAGTTGAGTTTGCCGGGATTAGCCTTGCCGTAGGCAATCAAATCCGTCACCGACTTGATCGGCAGCGCAGGCTGCACCACCAGCACATAAGGCGACGTGGCGATCAGGCACACGGGCGCGAAATCTTTCGCGATATCAAACGGAAGCCTGGCAAACAGACTGCTGATGGTGCCGAAGGAGCCGGAGGCCATCATCAGCGTGTGCCCGTCGGGCTGCGCCTTGGCCACGATATCCGCGCCGATGATGCTGCTGCCCCCGGGGCGATTGTCGATGACCACCTGCTGGCCAATGCGCTCGCCGAGTTTTGCGCCCACCAGCCGCGCCATGATGTCGGTGCTGCCGCCGGCAGCGACGGCGACCACCAGACGCACGGGGCGTTGCGGGTAATTTTGCGCACTCGCTGCCCAACCAACCGCCAACAATGGCAACACCCAACCAACAGCAAAATTCAATGTCATGATTTCCCTTGTTGCTGGCGGATTGCGCCTTACTGCACCTTGAGCCGGGCGCGCTCGGCCACCTTGGCCCAGTTCGCCATTTCTTCGTTCAACAGTTTCAGCAGCCGCTCGGGCGGCCCGCCCGCCGGCACCAGGCCATCGGCGGCAATGCGCTGCACGAACTCGGGGTCTTTGATGATGCGGTTGATTTCGCTGTTGAGCCTTTCCACGATTGCCGGCGGCAAACCGCGCGGCCCCATCAATCCATGCCAGTTGCTGACTTCAAACTTGTAAACCGCCTCGATCACGGTCGGCACCCCGGTCAGTGCCGGCACGCGTTGGGCGGAAGTCGCGGCAATGGCGCGCAAGCGGCCCGACTTTACGTGTGGCATCACCGCCGCGATCGCCGCCAGCAACATTTGCGTCTGCCCCGCCATGGTGTCGGAGATCGATTGGCTGTTGCCTTTGTACGGCACGTGGGTGAAATGCGTGCCGCTCAGCATGGCGAACAATTCCGTCGCCAGATGCGAAATGC
>SXGR01159964.1_pt1 | contig 25113 bp, 21 predicted proteins | sample 3174711 | NCBI WGS metagenome assembly SXGR01 (sample SAMN11356860, study PRJNA531348) | freshwater metagenome | isolation source: freshwater sample F1-60 | place: China: Fuxian Lake, Yuxi | collected 2017-12-25
GCCGTCGCCGCCGTTGTCGTCGCCGCCGTCGCCGCCGCCGCCGTTGTCGCCGCCGTCGCCGTCGCCGCCGTTGTCGCCGCCGCCGTTGTTGTCGTCGCCGCCGTCGCCGCCGCCGCCGTTGTCGTCGCCGTTGTCGTCGCCACTTTCGTCACCATCAGTGACGTCGCCATCGTCAGTTAGGGCCGCCTCGTTTAATTTATTTAACCAGGAAAGGATTTCGCCATCGACTTCCTCGGGCGCTACCTCCTCCTCGGTCACCTCGAAATTACCCAGTTCCCCGTCTTCACCTGGTTGAAATTCGGCTTCGATTTCTGTGACGGCGCCACTCTCGGATTCATCAGAGAGCGGGAACTCGCCGATGAGCCGATCGTCCGCGTCGAAGAAGCCGATTTCTGCAACCCCATTGTCAAAGGGCAGCACCCGCATGTTGACACCATCGGGTAAGGGGAAGTTGGCGCTATTGAGTCCGTTGGCCACATTCACCTCGGCGCTGGTGGCAGCCGCCACTTTCATGTCGAGCGCACCATTTTGGGCAACCCCAAAAGTGATGTTGGCCTGCTCGTCATCAACGGCACGGAGGGTGACCCGCGGACTGGTGGGGTCATCGATTGACATTGTCACCGGAATCGGCGCCGTTTCGTTGCCCTGCCGTGCAATTCCCGCCTCGAAAGGCCCGACTTGGGCGCGGTCGACAGTAATGGACGTCCAGTTACCCTGCAGCACAGGTAAGGCGCCAAGGGTGGTGCGGATGTTGACGCCGGCCGGTAGAACCACGCTGGCATCTCGAGTGTCGTAGACCTTGCCGTCGATGGTGAGGAGAACCCCTAAGCGTGCATCAGGATCAGGTGACGTGAGCATCAGTTGCGAAGTCTTTTCGCCGCCATTCTCGTCAGTGAAGGGAGCAGGAAAGGGGGTCTGCAGGCGAATATCCATGGGTGTTAATTCGATCGTGCCGATACCACCCTCCCAACCGTTGGTCGGCGCCTGCGGATTGGTCGAGCCCGCGCCGTAGGACCACTGCTCTGACCGGGGATCGATCATGATGCGCTGCACGGTGCCCGGGTAGTTGTTGTCGTAGACATGGATCGCGATCAAGTCACCTTCATTTGTGACCGCAATTGGGGTTATCGAGTGCCCGCCATCAGGGGAATAGATGCCCATCGTGTAGCCGGCGCCGTTTTGGAGTCCGAGGGCGAGTTCGGCGGCAATCTGTGTCGGCTTCTTTTTATGGAACGCCTGGTACGCCCGTTGTACTGGCTCGAGATACTGCGTCGTAAACCAGTAGTCGATGGTGCTGGAAACGATGGGGTCGTCTTGTGCCAAATCGAATGTGGATTTCGCTTCGGGGTCGAAGTCCGAAGGGTCCAGGTAGCCACCATGGATTAACTCTGAAGTGACGGCCATGCCCTCACAGTGCCCCCCGCCCATAGCTTCATTGACCTGATCGGCCCACTGCCGGGCTGCCGGGTAGAGCACGCATTCGTCGCCGGAACCGCTGGCGCAGACCTTCTTGCGGCCGAACATCGCGATCAATTCGGTGGCGCCGAGGTTACCGGGCCCGCCCCAGTTCGCGAAGCTGAAGCCGTCAACCTCAGGGTCGAAGCCGGCGTAGGTGCAGTCGGCTGGGTCCAGCCCCGTGCAGTCAGGGAGGGGGTAACCTTCGGAAAAGTCGTCACCGCCACCTGCTTTAGTATCGGCGAGCACCGACGGCTCTGCCGGGGCCGAAACCTCTGATGAGTCTTGGGCAGCCGATCCGCAGGCGGTGAGGGCAAAGGCGAGCAGGGCGGCTAATGCTGCTCGCGTAGCCATTGGTTGTAGAGTCATTAGCGGAGGTTAATCGCAAACCCAACTTTGATCAAGTTGTGGCACCGGGGGTAGCCCCGAAGATACAGCCCGGCCCGCAGTCCCCAAGCCCAGATGACGCATGGCGCCCATCGTTGCTCGGACGCCGATTTAGTCCATGACCTGGGAATTAATGGGAGTCTTATTATTGTTATTTCCCGGCTGGTGTGATTTCGCGAAGTTGAGAGTGCATCTGGGACGTTACCCAATTGCGAAGACATGTTATGCCGAGTGTTGAAGTAAGTGCACCTGTTAGTGCTGCGCCAGCTGATCGGCTCGCCCTCGGGGTGGGTTGGTCGCGTCCCGGGGTGGCCGGTATCGGCGGCACCCTAAACCCCTCTTTCCCTCCCGGCCGTGTGACACCTTCGTGCTTGGAGATAGGTAATTGCTGCTTTGAGGGTGGCGACGAATAGGACTGCTCCCTACAGTCAGGCGGGGTGTTTGAATCCTGCTGCGGGCCAGTGCTGGTGCTTTTGCGCAGGCCGCACTTGCTGGCGAACTCCTTTGGCCACTTACGGTTGTCACACCCGTTGCAGAACCATGGGCAGACCGCCCTTTGGTCGCAGCGTGATTGCCGTCTCCGGTTGCACGGGCGCGCTGGTTGCTAGCCGCGGTGACCAAGTCTGGGCGAGGGTGGCGATGACGAGCATGGCCTCGGTCCACGCGAACTGCTCACCAATGCATTTACGGTTTCCCCAGCCAAATGGGGTCCAGACCCCGCGTGGCACCCCGGGTTGATGCTCATCAAATGCCCCGGTTGCATCAAGCCAACGATCGGGTTGGAAATTCGTCGCATTAGGCCACCAGCGCGGGCTTCGATGCATGGCAAATGGGCTGATCATTGCATTAACTCCTGCGGGCAGCAGCCAGCCACCAAGTTCGACATCGGAGAGAAACCGGCGGCCGTAGAGCCAAATCGGCGGGTAAAGGCGAATGGCCTCGGCTATCACCGCCCGAGTGCGGGGCAGTTGCGCAATGTCATCCATGGTGGGTGGGCGGCCGGCGAGGACCGCATCGAGTTCCGCGCGCAACCACTGCGCTTGGTCCTCATGGCTCGCGAGCAACATCCAAGTCCAGGTAAGAGTCATCGCCGTGGTTTCGTGGCCGGCGAGGACGAGGGTCATGACTTCATCGCGCACCTGGGCATCGGTGAACTCGGCGCCATCTTCTTGCGCGAAAAGCAGCAAGCTCAGCATGTCGCCGTTGTCACCGGCAACCCGGTGCTCGGCGATAATGCGATTGACGACGGCATACATCGTGGCGAGGGCCTTGGACGATTGATTGCGGGCCGGGCTTGGATAACGCCAAAGCGTCGGCCCAAGTGCTAGGTAGCGGCTGGTCACGTGGAGCATCTTTCGCAAGGCATGCCCGACGTCGCTCGCATCGTCGGAAAGATCCGTGCCAAAGAGCGTGCGCCCAACGATGGTGAGCGTGAGCGCTGTCATCTCAGATGACATGTCAACCTGCTGGCCGGGTGACCAGGACCGCTCGTGGGCAAGGGTCAACTCGACCATGGAGCGCGAGTACTCCGCGATTCGATCACGATGAAATGCTGGCTGCGCCAATCGGCGGTTGGCTAGGTGGATTGGACCCTCGGAGGTCAGGAGTCCATTGCCGACCACAGCTTTTAGGCCGTCATAGGCGGGGCCCTTGATCAGCTCATGCGCATTGTTGGTGAACGCTTCCACGATCAGCTCGGGTGAGTTCAACACGTATCTATTGAGGCCGAGCATCCGCATGTGAGCGATTTCGGGATATTCCCGCTCAAGACCAACCATGAACCAAGGCGCACGCCTCGGCGACAAAAAGTTGCGCAGGGCTTTGGCGGTACTCGGGCCGGGGGGACGGGCGACTTTGCTGCGGATCTCACTTGGGATGGGAATATCTGAATGATTGAGGCGCGCCAAGGCACCGGGCACCGCGTTGTTGGCCCGCACTTGGTCTGTCACGTTATTTGCCCCGATCAATGCGCATCGGTCGGACCGAGTGCGAGGCCCGGTGCCGATAACACCGTGTCAATGACTTTGTGATCGCGGCCATGAGCGAATGCTAGTGTCCCGGCGCCGTCGGCGCTGCCCATATCCGGCGGTGATGTCCGGAGCCTGTAGCATGGCGGCGCTTCCCGGAAGCGGATGCGCGCGAGTGGCGGAATAGGCAGACGCGCACGGTTCAGGTCCGTGTGCCCGAAAGGGCGTGGGGGTTCAACTCCCCCCTCGCGCACCAAATCCGGGATTGCGCAGCCGACCCCTCGAGGCTGCCGAGCACGTCAACTCTGCTGATAGAGACTCTTGGTTCGTGCGAGTACGGCTCCGCTAACTGCTAAGACTGCCAGCACCAGCCAGGCCACTGACCACGAAAAGGTCTGAACTTGGAGACCGGTGAAGATGGTGGAGAGCTCCTAGGCAGTGGCGCGACTAGGCGATCGGTGGTGTGGCCCGTTAGCCGACCCCGGAGCAAAATAGCGATTGCTGGACCAAGGTTATCAACGCCCAAGAGGGCAGCGGTTCTGGCTGCATCGACTGCAAAATCATGTTTCAGTACCGGCCGCGGTGCGCGCAGGCGCTGTCGAAGTGCTCAAACACTGAGGCACAAGACTTTGACTTGTGTACAATTTGGAGTGATTTGACTGAAAAATCGATGAATCTTCCTTGGGCATCAGGGCGCAGCGGGTGTCGGGGATGGTAGGTGATGAGGGGTGAAGATTCATGAGTGATCAATTCGAAGCGGCAGGCTACGGATTAACTTCCGTGGGCTGGGGTGAGCGTCCGGCAATCGTGGCCGTGGACTTTCAGCTCGCGTTCTGTGACCCCGCCTTCGCTACCGGGAGAAGTGATCACATTGCCAATGCCGTGAAAAACGCGGAAGGGGTACTGAATGCCGGCCGGGCCGCCGGCATCCCAATAGTGCACACGGCTGTCGCCTGGTCGCACGACGATGAATTCGTCAAGTGGAAGGTGCCTAGTCTGCGGGATATTACGCCGGACTCGCCTGCCGCCTCGACCGTCCCGCAACTGTGGGGGGATTCAGACATTTACCTGATCAAGCAGTATCCGTCAGCCTTCTTCGCCACACCCCTCAGCACGATCCTTCGGAATCGTGCCGTGGATACGGTGCTCATCATGGGTGTGACCACCTCTGGATGTGTCCGTGCTTCGATCATCGATTCATTTAGTTGCGGATTCAAAACGATTGTCGTCGAAGACGCCTGCGGAGACCAAGAAGCAGGACCGCATGATGACAACATGCGGGATGTCTCGAGAAGATACGTGGACCTGATCAGTGCCGCCGATGCAATTTCTAACCTAGAGTCACTGCCATCGTGATTAGCAGGTGGTGAAATCTGTGGGATTAACTGGAGACTCGCATGACTGGTGATCCGATTGCTGCCCGAGTTGCACAATGGGTGCACCGGGTGACTTGGGAAGATGTACCGGAGTGGGTGCGCGAACGAAGCGCGCTTCACGTTCTCGACTGCGTCGGACTGGCCTTCGCCTGTGGGCGTGATGATTTTGCGATGGCGGCGGCTAGGGCTACATCGGGTGATTGACCCGCCGCCGCGAGTCGGTCAACCGGTGTGCAGAGGAGCGCCCACTAGCGGTGGCGGAAATCGAAGATAAGTTCATGTCGAATGTCGAAATCGTGGCCTCCCGATCAGTCGGTCAGCGCGTGCTTGACAGCGTAATGGGGCTGGCAGCAGCCAAGCACGGCGCTGAGGTGATCGATGTGTGGCGCGGGCAGGGCGGCTAGGCGCCGTTGTACTTAGAGTTGTTGCATGATTGTGTCGGAGAGGTAGTCGTAGTGAATGTCTCATGGGATCCGGATAGATATGACGCACTACCACTTCCGCATGAGCAATGGGGGGTCGGGGTGGTCAACCGCTTGGCCCTGATGGGCGATGAGACCTTGGTCGATGCCGGGTGTGGCAGTGGACGCGATGCGGAGCGTGCCCTGCGCCAGCTGCCACGAGGCCAGATCATCGGACTAGATTCTTCAACCACCATGCTGGCGGCGTGCAAACGTCGATTTGCGGAGTCCAAACAGGTAGCGGTCGAAGTAGCCGATTTACTGGAGCCTTGGCCGGTGGCTACCGAAAGCGTGGATGCGGTGATGTCGGTCGCGGCTTTCCACTGGCTCCCGCAGCCTAAGCTAGCGTGGAACCAGGTGAGCCGAGTGCTGCGACCAGGTGGTCGGGTAGTAATTGATGCGGGTGGATATTCCAATATTGAGCGCCTTCTGGCAGCTGTTGGTGAGGTTGGTGCTGCTGGCAAGCTGCCGGCTTGGCATTATGCAGGAGTCGATGAGACAGTCGGGTATCTAAGCGCGGCCGGTCTTACGCCGGTAGACGTGCGGCTGCGGATTGCGCCAGCGTATTTTGATACAGATCAGATCTATTTAGCGTACCTCAAAGATGTGGTTTTACATCATTTAATCGATAAGGAGCGAGTGCAGGTCGCTCAAATCATGGGCGACCGCTGCGTGGACTACGTTCGACTTGAAGTATTAGCGACCAAGCCGATCTAGGCTCCGTCGAGGTATCCCACCCGGTGTGGTTGCCACCGAAAGCCGCCTCTCGTCGAACCGTGAGCCCCGGACCGGCTAGTGCTGGCACCACCCTTGTCAGTCTCGAGGTACCCCACCCGGTGTGGTTGCCACCGAAAGCCGCCTTTCGTCGAACCGTGAGCCCCGGACCGGCTAGTGCTGGCACCACCCTTGTCAGTCTCGAGGTACCCCACCCGGTGTGGTTGCCACCGAAATATTCGGGAGGTTGCGCCACGAGTTGGAGTCTTTGCGAACTCAGGTTCAGTACCCCTCAGGATGAACCTGACCCGGTATGGTCGCCACTGGAAGACCATCCCGGGCGCTCCTTGGCGACGCGCCCCTCGGTAGCAGAGGTCGAGGATCTTCGCCTCGGTAAGTTCGTCCCCGGAAATTTCCCCGATCACGCGTCCACTGTCGAAAACAAGTACGCGAGTGCACAAATTGGCGAGATCCTCATATTCTGCGCTGGCAATTAAGACGGCCGTTCCCGCCAAGGCGGCCTCGGAGATGCGCAAAAAGATTTCGGCCTTACTGCCTACGTCCACACCCTGGGTCGGTTCGTGGAGGAGCAGAAGATTTGGCCCCAGCTGCAGCCACTTCGCCAGTAGAGCCTTTTGTTGGTTTCCACCCGACAGGGCACTGAACTCATAGCTCGGGATCGCGGGCCGGACATCGAAGGTAGTCAAGAGGCCGACAACGTGATCCCGGACCTGAGCCAGTTGTAGCCGGCCGCGGGAGAAGTAGCGTCGAAAGACCGGGAGGGCGACGTTGTCTTCAACGGAAGCAGTTGATGAACCAGAAAGATTAAGTCGGTCAGCGGGAAGTAGGGCTACACCGGCGGCAATGGCCTCGGCAGGAGTCGTCTTCTGGATTTTCAGTTCTCGACCGTTGAGGGTGATGCTGCCAGATTTTGCGTCCTGCGCACCAAAGATGTAGTACGGGACTTCGCCGTGCCCGGCACCCATCAGACCGGTAATGCCAACAATTTCGCCGCGATCCACCGTTAGATTGAAATCGCGCAAAAGTTCCCCGTTTAGTCCTGTGACCTCGAGCACCCGCTCACCTGATGTTGCTTTGATTCGATCCGGATACAAAGACGAAAGCGCTCGGCCGAGAATCAGTGAGACTAGAGCCTTTTCATCGGTGTCAGCTGTGGTGACGGTATCGATCAGGCGACCATCACGCAAAACAGAAATACGGTCGGTGATTGTGAGGACCTCATCGGTTCGGTGACTCACGAAGATAACTCCGGCACCCGTCTGGGCCACCGTTCGGATCGCTTCGAAGAGGCGTTCGACGCTATCGGTAGGCAGATAAGCGGTTGGCTCATCGAGGACGAGCACTTTGTTGTTGCTGCCGTTGCCGAGGTGGTGCATGGCCCGAACAATGGCCAAGATGGCTCGGTCCACCTGCGAGAGTGCCGCGACTGGAGTGTCCGCTTGGACGCGCAGGTTGAACCGCTTGAGTTCCTCTTCGACGCCGGCTCGTTCCTTCTTCCAGTCAATTCGTTGTAAGCCTTTGGCCTGCCAGGAATTAAGGCGGACATTCTCAAGGACGCTGTAAGCGGGAACCAGGCCAAGATCTTGGTGGATGAAAACCAGACCTTGCGCCGCGGCCTCGGGTCCGGAGATAGGCAGGTTTACCCGTTGGCCGTTTAGCGTAAGTTGGCTCCCCGGATCGGGAACGTGGTAACCGCTAAGCACCTTGATGAGGGTGGACTTACCGGAGCCATTGCGGCCCACGAGTCCATGGATCTCACCAGCTTGCACATCGAAGCTAACGTCGATGAGCGCTCGGGTTGCCCCGAAGGTCTTGCACAGTCCGGTGAACTGCAGGACTGTTTGGTTCACCACGTCCCCTTTCCGAGGAGTCGTCGTACTAACTAGTTGTCTCCCTTTACTCTCTACGGAGCCCCCCAGAAATTCTTGAACTCTGTTAGGAAGTCGATTCCATACCAGTTCATGGAGTTTTCCACGGAGGGGTCGATCTCGCCGATGTTTGCCTCGTCGAAGATGCGGCAGGTGATTCCGTAGTCAGCCACCAGAGGCGCTCCAGCGAAGATACGCATAGTGGCATCTACCACCGCGTAGCTGAACCAGTCATTAGGGCAACCAACATCCATTTCCACAGATGACTTTGCAAGGACCTTCATGACATCAGGGGTAGCGTTGAACGAGGCCTGGGTGGCGTCGCTACCGGCTTCGGAGATACCCGGGTCGGTGCCCGCCAAGGTCATTCCGTCGTAGATCGGCAAAATGAACTTTAGGTTCGGGTTGGCGGTCAGAGCGTTGCGGGTCTCATTGGCCAATGCCCCATCGAACCACGAGCCGAGTTGTGCGTCGGCAAAGGCAACGTTGCAGCCGGAGCAAAGTTCGGCGATTTCCGCCTTCATCTCCTCGACCATGATCGGGCTCGATGCCTGGCCCTCGGAGGCCACGACCTGGGCATCGCCCTTGGCGCCACCCTCGGAACTGACTATGTACCAATCGGCCATCAGGCGGGCCGGGATGGTGTAGTCGAAGGAGACATCCGCGATGATGTTTTCAGCGGGGGCAACCCCAGGCTTCGCCGTCTGGTTCGTGGTCATAACCGGGGTGTCGCCCACCACGTCGAATGGAACCACGACGCCGGGGATAGCGTTCGTCACGATCAGATCAACCTTTGAAGCAATCGCCTGGGAGAAAAGTCCCGGGATGGCCTCAATGTCGAAGTCGGCCGATGAACGGGAGACTTTGACGCCGTACTCCTCGAAACCCGCCGCAATGGTGTCGCCCCATTGGGCCAAGATCGGAATGCGGTCATCCCATGAGATGATGGCGACTTTTTTACCGTCTGCGGCAGCCGCGGCGTCGAAAGCTTCGCCGGGGTAGCTAAAGACGATTGGCGCCTTGGCGGCATCGTACCGAGCCAAAGCTTCGGTTACTGGATCCGGTGCAACCTCCGCCGGAGCCTCAGTCGGGGTCTCGGCCGGAGCCTCGGCCGGAGCCTCGGCCGGAGCCTCCGACGCGGGCGCCGGTTCGGGAGCCGCAGACGGAGTTGTGGCGGTGGTGCCACCTCCACATGCGGCCAGTACGAGCGTGGCGATCCCAAGGGCGGCGATCGGCCCGAGGGAGCGCATTTTGCTGCGCTGCTTCATTCCTGTTCCTTTCCTCATAAGGTCGATCGTTCCGAGAGGCGCGATCGTAAGCGGGTGGCAAGGGTTGCCACTAAAACGCCGGCTACAAGCGCGGTGCCGTAGAAGACGTCTGATACCCAGGCTTTCAGGCCTAGGAGCTGGAGGCCGGTGATACCGGTTTCGATGAAGTAAACGGCTACGACGGTGCCCCAAGCGTTAAACCGCCCGGGCACGATGGCGGTGGAGCCTAGGAATGCCGCCGCGAATGCCGCCAGAATGAAGAATTGCCCGATGCGAGCCTGAACAGCACCGGTGTTGCCGAGGAGAAACGCCCCGGCTAAGGCGCCTAACGTGGACGAGGTGACCAGGGCCGAGTAGCGGTAGGCGTTTACGCGAATACCGGCGAGACGGGCGACCTCGCGGCTTTGGCCCACAAAATATAGGTGTCTACCTATTGGGGTGTGCTGCAGGAGGTACCAAATTATCAAGGCAATTAGCAAGACGAGCCAAAATGAGGTGTAAAGACCGAAGGTGCGGTGTGTTAGCACGGTGTTCCACCAGTCGCCGCGGATCGAGATCGTGCTATTGCCGACGATGCCGGCCACCAGGCCGATCACGGCAGTTCCGGTACCGAGGGTGACTACCAGTGAAGCAATGTTGTACCGCACCGACAAAAGTGCGTTCAAGCTACCCATGAGTGCGGCCGCCAATAGCGAGATAGCGATGCCGACCAGCACCGGGGTTCCGTACTCGGCGTACAACCACGCCGGGATCGCCGCACCGAGGGACAGCGCCGCACCGATACTGAGATCGAATTCACCTGCTGCCAGCGCGAAAATCAGGCCCAAGGTGAGCAACACGGTGGCGGTCTTGGAGTTGGCGATGGCGGTGAAGTTTTGCAGGGTGAAGAATGTCTCGGGGAGTAGTAAGGTAAAGACCAAGATCAAAACGGCCCAAGCCCCCAGAATCGAGTAAGCTTGGAGTCGGCGGGCCAAAACGCCACTGCGCCGGGCCCGCTCTTGGGACGCAGTAGAACCATTAATTAAGGCCATCTTGGCTCTCCACGTTAGCAGGAAGACCCCCTTTGTATACAAGACTTTGAGCCACGGCGCACCTCGATGCGACTGAATTGTTGTAAATCCCCTGTTTTTAGGTCCCCAATCCGCGGTTATGGGGGAGTCGAGGGCGACGTCCGGAGAACGGGTTCGCATTTTTTGAAAAATGTGTACGATCTCGTTACTGCCATCAGGGGGTTTGCATGCGCATTTCGGCCGTTCAATCTGGGGGCTGCGGCCCTTCGGTGCCCCAAAACTTGGCTAAATTGGCAGGCCTCATCCGGATCGCGGTAAAAGACCACCCCGATCTGGTATTGCTCCCTGAGCTTTGCACCACCCCTTATTTTGCCGCCGGACCGTTTGACCCGGATGCGCACAAATGGGCGGAGCCGGTGGGTGGCCCAACTACTGAATTCTTTGCCGATATCGCTCGTGAGACGTCAACCGCTCTGGCGTTCGGAATGGCGGAGCAGGCAGCTAACGGCACGGTCTACAACTCTCTGGTGCTGCTGGACAGCAGGGGGAATCTGGTCGAGGGCGAAGGCCCAGATGGCGAGCGTCATCCGGCCTTTCGCAAACTGACCGCGCCTTCGGTATTTTCTGGAAATCTGACGGTGGACGAAGCTTCCTACTGCACCCCTGGGCCAGCGCCGATGACCTTCAACCTAGATGGAGTCCGTCTTGGGGCACTTATTTGCTACGACCGGGCCTTCTCCGAGGTCTGGCTGGCCAATCGCTACCTAGGAGCAGATGTCGTTCTGGCCGCGGTGTCTTCGTTCGGCTGGCGGGAGGCGCTTTTCGTAGACGACCTTCGCATCCGCGCCATGGAAGTAGGTGTCTTCGTGGTGGCGGCCAACCGCGCCGGAGCAGAGGATCATCGCGGGCAGGTGACCGACTTTTTTGGACGTTCCTGCATCATCTCACCGAGCGGCGAGGTCCTGGCTGAGGCTGCGGCGCATCAGCAGCCAGAAATCATCGCAGCAGAACTCGACTTCTCCGAGCTGGGGAAAGCTCGGTCAAGGTGGCCGGTGTGGGCTGACCGACGCCCCAAGTTGTATGCGTTCATGTACCAATCGTCACCGTCTGAGTAACGGGCTAGATGATGCCGCGCGCTCGATAGTCGGCGAGACATTCGGCGTCGTAACCAAGGAGCCCGGTGTAGATTTCGTCGGTGTGCTGTCCTAGATCGGGGCCAACCCATTTGATCTGACCTGGTGTTTCGGAAAGGAAGGGGAACACGTTTGGCATTGGAAATTCCCCGAGCACCGGATCGGTAACTCGGACGATGGCTTCACGGGCTTGGTAATGCGGGTCGGCCAAGATGTCTTTCGCTGTGTAGACGCGCCCCGCTGGCGTCTCGTGTTCGGTGAGGTGCTGAAGCAGTGCCTCTGAGGTCCATTGGATCGACCATTTTGCGATGATCGCGTCGAGTTCAATCTCATTAGCACCGCGGGCACTGTGAGTCGCGAATCGTTCATCCGACGCCAACTCAGGCATGCCCATGGCGGCAGCGAGGCGTCGGAAAATCGTGTCCATGTTGGCTGCAATGAGAATCGATTCGCCATCTTTGGTCGGGTAGACGTTGCTAGGTGCCACATTCGGCAGAGTTGGCCCGGTGCGTTCGCGCTGATAATTACTAATCTCCCACTCCGGGATGAGTGATTCCATATAAGCGAACACCGACTCATAAATTGAGGCGTCGATGATCTGGCCACGGCCGGTCAAATCGCGATGGTGGAGCGCCGACAGTGCTCCGACAGTGGCAAAAGTCGCAGCAAGTGAGTCCCCTAGTGAGATGCCACACCGCGACGGTGGCCGATCCGGATCGCCCACAACATAGCGCAGCCCACCCATGGCTTCCCCGATACTTGCATAGCCGGGGCGGGTGGCATAAGGGCCGGTCTGCCCGAAGCCACTGACCCGAATCAAAATCAGACCCGGGTTGATCGCAGACAAGACGTCGTAGCCGAGCCCCCATTTTTCTAAGGTGCCGGGCCGAAAATTTTCCAGCAGCATATCCGCGCCGGCGACCAAATCCTTAAGAATTTGCTGGCCCTCTGGGGTGCGCAGATTAGCGGTAACCGATTTCTTGTTGCGGGCAACTATTGGCCACCACAGCGACCTTCCGTGGGGCTTCTCCCGACCCCACTCGCGCATCGGATCACCGGTGGCAGGATCCTCGACCTTGATGATCTCGGCGCCATGGTCGCCGAGGAGTTGACCACAGTATGGTCCAGCCAACAACTGTCCGAGTTCGATCACCCGGATGCCACCCAACGCGCCAGGGGCCAGATCCGGAACTACCTGAGTCATGGTTTCTCCCGAATAGAAACTAGGAAATATGTATACAATCTAGTGCCGCAGGCCGGTCTCGGTGGCCCATATTCCAAAAAAAAATCTACTAAAGCCGTTGGGCATCTCAAGGAGGCCCCTCGCATTTCGGTGGACTTGTATACGAAAAGGCGGAATAATGTCAGTCGTGCCCGAGGAAATGCTGACAATTCTGGAAGTTTGCCCGCGCGATGGTCTGCAAAATGAGCGCATACCGCTCGCGCCAGCAGATCGAATTGCGCTGATTCGTGACCTGGCGGCAGCCGGGGCTCGTCGGATTGAGGCGGTGAGCTTCGTCAGTCCAAAGCTAGTGCCGCAGATGGCCGGTGCCGAGGAAGTGCTAGCCGGCCTTGATCGCGGTGCCGGCGTCTCGTACAGCGGCCTGGTCTTGAACCGTCGAGGAAACGAGCGCGCCCTGAGTAGTGGCGTCGATGAAGTGAATGTAGTGGTCCCAGCTACCGACGGGATGTCGCGGGCAAATCAGAATATCGACGTTGCCGGAATGCTTAAGGTCGCCCACGAAATAATCGCTGAAGCACAGAGTGCAGGAGTGCCGGTAACCGGTACTGCGGCAGTGGCGTTTGGCTGCCCTTTCGACGGGGAGGTGAGCTTGGAAATGGTTCGCGCTGTGGTCCGAGTGTTCGCGGAGGCTGGAGTGCAAGAGATCGCCCTTGCCGACACCATCGGCGTTGGGGTGCCTACCCAGGTTCGTTCGCTGACCCAGATGGTTCGGGAGGTCGCTCCCGGCACGCCAATCAGGTTCCATTTCCACAACACCCGAAACACCGGGTATGCGAACGCTGCTGCAGCACTGGACGAGGGTGTCCGGGTGCTCGATGCAGCAGCTGGTGGCTTCGGTGGCTGTCCCTTTTCGCCCTCGGCGACAGGTAATATTGCGACAGAGGATCTTGACTTCCTAGCTGTTCGAAGTGGCTACTGCACCGGCATAGCCCGAGAAGGCATAGTCGCAGCGGCACAGTGGGTGGGCGGCCTGCTGCAGCGCACCCCACCAGCTTTGGTCGGTCGCGCCGGCAGCTTCCCGCCCCCGGCAACTAGTCTGGGACGAGTGATATGAGCGAACCCACTTGCACCATCACGGTTATTTATTATTCGTCGACCGGCAATGTCGCGAAGATGGCAATGGCACTGGGTGACGGCGCGGCGTCCGCAGGCGCCGAGGTGCGCGTTCGGCGTGTTGCGGAGACCGCGCCGGCGGAGGCTATTGCGTACAACCCAAAGTGGGCGGACTACGTTGCGAAGTCTGCGAATGATGCGGTTGCCACCTTAGCTGACATTGAGTGGGCGGACGGTCTGGCTATCGGATCGCCAACCCGCTTCGGGGGCCCTGCCAGTCAGATGAAAGCCTTCCTTGACACGACCGGTGGACTGTGGGCGAAGGGCGTACTTGTCGACAAAGTGGGCACGGCATTTACTTCATCGTCGACGGCACATGGTGGTCTTGAATCGACGATTCTGGCGATTAACAACCATTTTTACCATTGGGGTTCTATCGTGTTGCCCCTCGGATACGAGAATGAGTACCTGCTGAAAGTTTCCGGAAACCCATACGGCGCCTCCTTCGTCTCGCGCAAGGGTGCAGGCCCAGATGACGTCGCCTTGACTGCGGCGCGGATGCAGGGCGAGCGACTTGCAAGAATCACATCTTGGGTTCGAATTGGTCGGGAAGCCCGGGCGTGAGTAGTCGGATCTGGTTCTAGCCCGCCGTCGCGAAATCCCAACGGTAAGGTTGGCGCGAGGTCGCCGAGGGGTCGAATGCTGTTGCGGTCTTGGAGCAAGTAACCGGGGACTCTTGCAAGGGAGTTGCGAGTGGCTGACGAAAAGGGATGTGTTCATGTCTCGACTCGTTGAGTCCGCGTATGAGAAGTTGCGGGGCCAAATTCTCTCGGGCGAGCGCGTCCACGGTGAGCGCCTTACGGAAGTGGATGTCGCCGATGACCTTGGCATTTCGCGGACCCCCGTGCGCGAGGCCTTGCGCCGACTGGCTGCCGAGGGGCTGGTGGATGTCTCACTGAATCGTGGTGCATCAGTTGCGCGATGGGGGTCAGCTGACCTACAGGAAATTTTTGATCTAAGGACAATTTTAGAGTCGGATGCCGCGAAGCGGGCAACGACCCGCGCAGGGAGTCACGTCATTGTAGTCCTTGACGAGTTTTGCCAAGAGATGGAGGAGATCTTCGCTAACCTCGACGGAGTAATGTCGCTGCGGTCCTTAGCTGACTTAAATCGTCGATTTCATAGCACCATCATCGAGGCAGCGGAGTCTCCGCGCTTGAGTTCAATCATTGATTCCCTCACCCATGTTCCCGTCGTGATGCAGACCTTTTCGCAGTACTCACCCCATGCACTTGCGCGCTCTTTGCAGCATCATCGAGAGATCGTCGACGCCATGCGAGCCCGTGATGCATCTTGGGCTGAGAGCGTGATGCGCGCGCACATCATTGCCGCTCGTTTTGAGGTGTTGGGCGCGCAGTAGGTTTATCGCCGGGCGATACTTACTTAACGAGTTTTCATAAGTGGTTGAACTTTTTTGCCGAAGGTCTTCATGCCTGAAACAAAGTCATCAAAGGTGAGCATGAGCCCCTTCGTGCCGGGAACACTACCGGCTTCGTCCAGCATGCGTGCCACCGATTTATAAGAGCCCACCAGGGTGCCCATGTTGAAGTTAATTGCTCCTTCTGGTAGGGCAATCGTCTTTGCGGTACTGCCTTCACCAGCACTCTCATCAGCGTCTGCCTGTACCGCCATCCAAGACAGGGCTTTGGCATCGGCGCCCTTGTTGTACAGCTTCCACTTCGCCATAGCCTCTGCGTCGGTGTCGCCGGTGATTACCATAAATAGAACGTAGGCACCGATATCGCGCCCACTTTTGGAACCGGCACGCAGCAGTTGTTCGTTTGCGGGCGCGTAAGCGGTGGGAGTATTCACCCCGGTGCCGAGGATGAATTGGTAGTCACCGTAGTCGGCGCAGAACTGCATCCCGCGCTCGGATTGGCCGGCGCAAACGAGTTCAATCTTGTGGCGGGGGGTGGGCTTGCACATGCAATCATCCATCTGGAAGAACTGGCCGTCCATGGTGCAGGTGCCATCGCGCCACAGATCCTGCATGACCTTGACGTACTCGGTTGAGTATTCGTAGCGGTACCCGAAGTATTCATCTCCGGGCCAGAGTCCCATCTGGGCGTACTCCCCGGGTGCCCAACCGGAAACGATGTTGATTCCGAAGCGTCCTGGCGCGATCGAGTCGATGGTCGCAGCCCTGCGTGCGACCCCGGCCGGTGGGAGGGTTAGAACGGCGGTGGATGCGAAGAGTTTGATTTTTTCGGTGCGAGCTGCGATCGCGGACATCAGGGTGAAGGATTCGAGGTTGTAATCCCAGAACTCGCTATCCCCGCCGAATCCGCGGTACTTAATCATCGACAGCGCGAACTCGAAGTCGTACTTCTCTGCCAGCTGGCAGACCTTGAGATTCAGGTCGAAACTCGGCTTGTACTGGGGTGAGGTGGTGGAAATGAGCCACCCATTGTTGCCGATCGGAATAAAGACGCCGAGGTCCACGTGTGATCCCCTTCAGTGGTTTGGCCAGCGAACTGCCAGTGGTTGGTATTTCCTGCCAGAGTACACAATCTGCCCGCGGGAGTCACCCGGTTCGGGAAAGTATCTCATTAAAGATACCTAATCGGGGAGTGGGGTCGCGCGGACTGCCAGCCCGGTTGTATACATGGACCACGAGCTCAATCACCTAAAGGAGGTTTCGTGCCTATTTTTGAGGTAAACAGCCACGACATGTACTACGAAATACATGGTGCGGAGTCGGCCCCAAAGGCAATTTGCATGGGCGGTTGGGGCACCTTTTGCCACGGCAGGGTCGCTGACGGGCCCAGGTATCTATTCGAGAACTACCAGGTGTTGATCTACGACTACCGGGGCATCGGGGAATCCACTGAGGATTTTGGTCAGCCCGCATCGATGAAGCTCTTTGCGAGCGATGTGATCGGCCTGCTCGATCATTTGGGCTGGTCAGACGTGCACGTGGTAGGCATGGTTGGAATGGGAGCGTGCGTCGGACAGCAGGTGGCCTATTTGCGCCCTGATCTCGCCCGCACCCTGGTGATGACCGGCTGTTGGGCGTGGGCCGACCCGATGCTGGTGGATCAGTTGAACTCAATGATTGATGTCCACGAGAAAATGGGCTGGGCCGAATTCCAGAAATTAGCTGCTAGCTACAGTTTCGACGGGGAGTTCTACAACGCCAATCGGGAGCGCCTACTGGGAGTCAACGGAACGTGGCCCGATCTCAACGGCCGGCTCGAAGCCCATCGTCGTCTCGTTGAAGCCTGCAACACCTACGACTCTCGAGATGAACTAACAAAAGTGAAAACCCCGGCGATCGTGGTGAAGGCTGGTCGCGACCCCATCACCACGCCGCGTCACACCGGCCTCATCGCTGAGCTGATGCCCAACTGCAAGGCTGTCGATTGGCCGGAAGCGACGCACGTATTCGCCGGACGAGAAATGCGGCGAAAGTTCGATGCGCTTTTGAAGGACTTTCTTGAATCCAACTAGGCCCTGAGCTCTAAGGGTAGGGGGGCTCAACTCCCCCCTCGCGGCGTCTATAGGATCTACCCATGCCCCGCCGACGCATTGCCTTCATCACCGGAATCACCGCCGCTGCCGTGGTGCTGGCCGGGGTCGCGGTCCCGGTGGCCAGTTCGGTCCGAGGCGGTGCCGCGAGTTCAGCGTTAACGGTTCGCAAGGACGTTAAAGACTTAACCGCCGCTGAGAAGCGGGCATTCATCGGAGCTATCAAAAAAGCCAAGCGCACTGCGGACCCAGACCACCCGGGCTTAAGCCGGTACGACGTCTTCGTGAACTGGCATCGGGATGCATTTCGGTGCAAGAACGCATGGTTGCAAGATGGCAACTACGCCGGGGCTGCGCATAACTCACCCACGTTCTTGCCTTGGCACCGGCAGTACCTGCATGAATTCGAGCAGATACTGCGTGCGGTGAGCGGCGATACAGCTATTGCCCTGCCGTACTGGGATTGGACTGATCCGGAATCCACCGCTGCGGTTTTCGCCGCTGATTTCATGGGTGGTGACGGCGACCCGGCTCAGGAGCACGCGGTAACCGATGGCCCCTTCCGTAAAGGCGAGTGGAAAATCACCATCCAGGACCCGGCCTCGATCCTGGCTGGCCGAACGCCACCGAAGCCGTACCTAGTGCGCAACTTTGGGAGTTTCTTCGACCAAGGGATCGCCCTGCCGACCAAGGCTGAAGTGGCAGAGTCCATCAGTGTCCATCGGTACGACCACCAGCCATTTGATGCGAGTTCGCCGGAGACAAAGTCGTTCCGTAACACCCTTGAAGGCTGGCGTGAGGCCACTCCCGGAGAGTGTAATGACGGCTGGATCGACGTCAGTGAGCAAGACGGCGCACCGCATGTGTTGCACAACGCCGTGCACATCTACACCGGTGGCCTCTGGAAGGAAGACGGCAAGGTAACCATGGGCTCCATGGCGTACAACACTTCGCCGAATGACCCAGTCTTTTTCATCCATCATGCCAATATCGATCGAATTTTTGCCTTGTGGGAGAACGAGCAGCGGCAGCACTACCGGCCACAAGTCGGTGCCGATCCGGGCTGGAATGGCGCCGACACGATGTGGCCTTGGCGTGACCGAACCATCAATAGCTGGTTCGGCACCTTGCGAAATGGCTACCGGTACGCAGCAGGCTAGGAAACAATGTCCTTGCGATCAAAGCGGATTATCGCAATTGCCATTAGCGCGGCGAAGGCAACGAAGTTGTAAGTTGCCCCTAAAACCATGTCGTTCCAACTGATGGTTGGACTGAGCGCGGCGAGCCAGGCGTCCCCGTAATTGGTGGGTAGGAGTCGTCGGAGGTCACCAAGTGGCTCAATGGCTCCAAGGATGTTGAACACGATCACTGTCACTACTGCCACGCCGACGGCGCCAAGCGGCACATCCGTCAGCACGCTCATCAAGAAAGCGAAGCCGGCCGGAAACAGCAATGTCACGCCGATATATGCGGTGATCAAGGCGATGCGCTGAATGGATTCACCGGTATCCAAGGCACCACCGAGTGGGCTGGTAAGGGGAGCGGTGCCGAACACTAGGGCGCCGATCAGAAATGAGGCTGCCACGAGCGTGATCACCACCGCTGCGATCAAGATGAGGCCGACGAGGGCTTTGGTGCGCAGCAGGTGCCGGCGCGGCACCGGTGCGACCAAAAGGTAGCGAAGTGTCGACCATGATGCCTCGCTCGCGACCGTATCCCCCATGAACATTGCCGCGATAATGAGAAGGAGGAACCCAGAGGAGAAGAGCAGCATCGTCAGCGTGAAGTTCCAGGCACCTGAAGTTGCCAGGCCGATGAGGTCAAGGCCGCCGTCGCCGAAGCCGCCACCACCCCGCGCGCCGCCACCGTTGCCATCGGCGGATGGCCCCAAGGTGACAGCTGCGACCACGATGAGTGGCAGTGCGATCACGAGGAGGAAGGAGACGAGGGTGCGACGCCTCTTGATCTGCCGGATGAACTCAACTCGGATGCCCAAGGTGGCCGATGGTGAATACGCAGGTGTTCTGGTGCTCATGAACTCACCACCTCGTGGCCTTCGCCGACAATCTCCATAAATACATCCTCCAGTCGCAGGCCGTAGCGGCCCTCAAGCAGTTCAGCCACCGTGCCGTTGGCAATGACAGTGCCATGGTGCATGACTACGACGTGGCTGCACGTCTGCTCAACCTCACTTAGTAGGTGCGAGGAGATGACAACCGTCTTACCGTTCGCCACGTAGTCCTTCAGCACCTTTCGCATCTCTCGAATCTGTGGCGGATCGAGCCCATTGGTTGGCTCGTCGAGCACGAGCACATCTGGGAGGCCAAGCATGGCTTGGGCGATCCCAAGGCGCTGACGCATGCCTTGGCTGTAGGTGCGCACTTTTCGATCGATGGCCGACCCGAGCCCGGCCACCTCGAGGATTTCGGCCAGGTGCGGGTCGAGGTGTTCGCGGCCACTTCCCCGCCAATAAAGGTCAAGGTTTTCGCGCCCGCTGAGGTGCGGCAGGAACCCAGGGCCTTCGATGAAGGAGCCGATAAGGGCGATGGCGGGCGCCCCGGGGAATACCCGCTGCCCGAAAATGAACGAGTCCCCGGACGCGGGGTAGATCAACCCCATCACCATGCGCATGGTCGTGGTCTTGCCGGCGCCATTGGGCCCAAGGAGGCCGAGCACCACCCCGCGCGGCACCTGGAAGGTGACATTGTCGACCGCTTTGACGCGGGAGCCAAAGTTCTTCGTCAGGCCCTCGACGGCGATCGGCACTTCCATCAGGTCAGTGCGGGTATTAACCGAGCCACGTCGCGGGCGGAGCAAGATGACGGCCAGCGCGATAACGACAACTGCACCCAACCCGATCAACGGGGTAACCCATAGCGGGTTGGCGGGACTTGCTGAGGTAAGGGGCACGACGGGAACGGATAACTCGGTGTCTGCTAACTCGATGGAGTAGACCGCCGGCCCACTTGGTAGTCGATAGGCCTGATCGGTGGTGCCGATAACGAGAGCCAGTCGTTCACCGGCCGAAACGTCGAGCACTAGAACGGGTAATTGAATCTCGACGGTGGTGGGGGTCGGGCCGATGTTGGTAAGTCGAATCGGAGCAACGATGCCTTTTGGGAGCAGCGGTTGGCCCGTTGGGCCAATCACGCGAACACTTGCGAACAGCACAACATCGTCGAGGCGCTCCGCACTCGTCACGGTAATGCGCGCGCGCGGGGCTCCGACGATCCGCAGTGGATCGACTAAGGGCGCGCTCGCGAAGCTCGCAGTCTGATTCGGCAGCGGCAAGGACAGTAATGAGCCGGCCAACGCGGCTAAGCCACCGGTGCCCGGTAACGATGACAAGGCTGCGGGCACGCCACCGGCCGGCGCCAGAACATCTTGTCGCGGGCCGCCGAGGGTGATGGTGTTGCTTGCGGCCCCGAAGACCCCGGGATACCGCGGCGCGGTGAGCACTTCGATCGTGCCTTGATCTCGATTGCCGAAGGCCGAGCCCTGAGTTAGTGAGACCTCGAAATCCGCCGCGCCCGCGACCGGTGCGGCCCCGGCTAAATAGGTTTCGAACCACCGCGCAGAGATCTCGCGCAGGCGTTCACTCTCATCGACGCCGCCATCGTGCCCTTGGCCGTGCCAGATGACTTTCACCGGGGTGTTCGGATTGGCTTGCATGATCTGTTCGGCATTTGCATTTACCTGTTGCAGCGGGAAGAGCGAGTCTGATTGACCGCCACCCAGCAGCGTTGGCACGGTGATCTTTGCGGTGATGGATTTTGGCGACGATGCTGCCATGAGCGCCCGCGACTCGGCAGTCAAGATCCCCTGAGCGGCCGCATCCGAATAAGCCGCGCACCAAGTTGGCGTAAAGCGACCGCAAGTAGTGACTTGACCGTCGGTTGTTTGCAGGCCAGCACTGAAGAACAGTCCGGACCACAGTTCCTTGAACACACCGGTTGTCCTCGCCGGCAGTGTTGATTGGGCGAAGAGTGCAGCCTCTAGGTCATTCCAGGTGATGTCGGCGGAGATTGCATCGACCCGGGAGTCGTAGCCGGCGATCATGAGTGCGAGGGCACCGCCGTAGGAACCACCGGCGAAGCCCACCATCGGATCCCCCGCCACTTCTTGGGTGACGTACTCCTGGCCGCCCAAGTAGTCGATGATCTTCGAGGCATCGGCAACCTCGAACTCCGGTGCGTTCATGGAGATGGCACCGGTTGAACCGCCAAATCCCCGGGCCGAGTAGGCCACTACGACGAAGCCACGCTCCACCAGGAACTGTGCCTCTTGGGCAACCGCATCTTTGCTGCCACCGAAGCCGTGGGCTAGGACAACCGCTGGCGCGGGCGACTGCGCGGGCCGGTAGATATCCATCTGGATTTGCACCGGCGTGCGGTCGAGCACGCTCGTGGGTGCGCCGGGAAGGGTAAGAGTTGCGGTGGGATCAGCCCAAGCCGAATTCGCCCAAGCCACACCCCCGCCGGCCATGATGATGACGAGGGCGAGGAAGAAGATACGACGCACGTAATGAGGATATTCGCACCGGCCAGATGCGCAATCTCACCCCGACGGGAAGCGATCTTGATTACCGCACGCGGTTTGCGCCGTCATGGTGTTCTTGCCGCGGCAGTAAATCAACGACGATAGCGAGAAGCACCGAGACGGTCGCGGCAAGGAAGAGCTCTTGGTAGGCGGTGCCAAATCTGCTTAGCGTGAAGGCCGTGACGTAGCCCACCCCGGCCTGCGTTACCGCGAAGACCACGGTGGCTGTTCCCCAGATTGCCCGATGCTTATTTGGGTCGCCTTGGGCTAGCTCCTGCGAAAGCCCCAAGAAGATGGAGATGATACCCGGCAAGCACAGGCCGGCGAGGAAACATGACAGCCCAACCCCGAAATACGAGAAGGAAAGTAGGAGCATCGCGGCATTGGCCGCGAGCAGGATGGGCATGGCGACTCGTTGCGCGCTATGGATGCCAAAGCGATTGGCTAGATATGCGAAGACAAAGGGGCCGGTTAGCGCTCCAGCCGCGTACACCAAAAAGAACTGGGCGGCCACCGATCCGGACATCTGCAGATTTTGCTCAAGATATGGGACGAGAAAAACCATATGCGTCACGACACCGACCGCGACGAGTCCGTACTCGAGCCATAAGCGGTAGGCGGCGCGCGGGGCTTTGGCTTTCGCAAGAGGCGTGTCAGGTGCCTTAGGTGCAGGTGGCCAAAGCCGCCAGGTCAACACCGTGATAGCAAGGCAGATGAAACCAACTCCGAGCCAAACGGCTGTTGGTCCTTGCGTTAACAGCAGCGGCACCAAGGTGCCGGCAATAAGAACCCCTAGTGCCAGACCGTACAAGGACATCTGGCCGATAGCACCTCGCCGCTTTGCTGCGATATGGGCAAGGACCGTGGGTGATGCGACCACCATGATGATGCCGCCGGCGATCCCAGAGATAAGCCGCCAAAAGAAGAACCACTGGAACGGCATGGATTCGCTAAAGCAAAGTAAGAACGACAGGGATATGGCGATCATCATCACGCGCAGGAGCATGATTGTTGGCACTCGCTGTGCTAGCCATTTCGCGACTAAGGCACCGAGCACATAGCCGATTAGATTTGCATCCGCGAGGTAGGCAGCGGCCCCATCGGTGAACCAGTTGGCCTCAACTAGCGCCGCCTGCAGCGGATCGAACGCTAACCGGGCGAGCCCAATCCCGACCAGGCTTGAGCCCATTGCCGCCAAGGTCCATTTACGTTCAGGGGTCAACAGGGGATTGAGCACTTTCCAATCGTAGTCTCAAGGTGCCTTAATGCTGGTGCGCAGCAGCACCGTGTTGTCGAGTTCGAGGTCACTGCTCCGGACGAGTTTTGCAGCCGGATCCTAGGTGATCATTTGGCAGCCCTCCTTAACGCCCACCTGTTCTGGGCTGTAGACAGAGGCGTTCGTCCAGCCAGTGATCGAAGCGTCGGACTTTGACCAGTCTGCCGGTGCAGTGATCATTGATGATTTGCAATCGACGGTGGGATTGTTCGAGGTTACGCAGGACGGATTGAGTGGCGCCTTATTTAACGCCAGCACCTGCCAAGTCCTATTCGTCACCGTGATGAATTCGCATGTCTGGTCATCCCGTACCTGGGCGATGATGCCACCGACACCTATTTGCTGACGATCTGTACCGATGTACGCGAGGCCGGATGCATTTTCGGTGTAGTCCTTGGCCATTAGCCCGATGTCGAGCGGATAGCTGGCGGTGAAAGTGATCGTCTCTGAGTTAAACGAGCGTTCGGTGGTGATCGGGACCGAATCCTCTCCGACCTTCTTGCCGTTTACGTAGAGTTCGAACCAGTTGTCAGCCCACACCTCGGCCGTGAAAGCGGAGGTCGTCGCAGCCGGTGAGTGCAGCTGCGGTGATCACGCCAGATACCAGGGCGAGAACGTATCGGGATACGTGCGTATACCTAGCTTTCAGCGGGTGGTGAAACATTTCAAGCTTTTCGCGCGTACGTCTGGGTGGATTCTCGGCCGCTTGGGTCGATGAAGGTCATAGTCACCGACTGCAATGTTGCGGTGTAGTCGATGCGGTACCGGCTGCCATCCAATGTGTAAGCGAGGGCGAATTTTGCGGTGCCGCTGCGCGCGAATTCGGTGATCTTTGCGCCACGAAGTGGTTCGCCGGCGGGGCGGAAGGGATTAGCCACCGGTTGTGGGTCGACCTGACCGTCCTTCACGGTGACCACACCTCGCATTCCACCATTGGCGTATGGGTACGTGGTCGTGCCGTGGTAGTGGTACTTACCTTTATATGTGTGGCCGTTGTACTCGTCCAACTTTGCTACCGGCTTGCCATTGGGCTCGAGGGATCCGTAGAGCGGGTAACCATCTAGGGCGTAGGCGATGGGGGTGGTGGCCCCAACCGTTTTCGAAAGATGCAACGGTGCGGTGTGGTAGTGGTAGTCGTCAGCGCGCCCGCAATGCCCGCCCCACTCGTCGAGTTCACCGATGAGATAGGAATCCTCACCCCGATTATTGAGTGCGTTGAAGATCGGAACGCCATCCACGGCGAGAGCGATGGCACCGCGAAACAGGTTGGTTTTCGCCGAGATAGGCGTAGCTGCGAGTTTTGGGGTGACGGGGATCTGCCAGGAGTTGGAACCCGTATAGGCATGGGGGACGGGTACCTGCTGCTGCCAGTTGGTGATCCCCACCATCATGTTGTGTGGCGGGAGCCCGGTGCTTTCCACCAAGTAGTACTTACCTGACTTAAAGGTCTTTACCGAAGATGCGAAGGCGCTGAACCCCGGGAGTTTGACCGCTGATCCAGCCGCAGCTACTTCTTGCGCTGTGACGAGGGAGCCGGTTACGGCGGCGCCGAAGCCGAGGGCCATGCCCTGTAGCAAGGTGCGGCGGGTAAAGCCGGATTGGTTCGACGGCTCATGTGGATGAATGTGTTCGTCCCAGTGGCTAGCGCTGGTAGGTGACATCAAGAAGCGCTTTCTCTAATGTGATACCGGAAGCCTTCGTTAGCAAAGAGTCGTTCGTGGCGGAGCCTGCGGATCACACTGGCAGCCGAACTCAGTACCGGCATCTAAGAGAGCTTCAAACAGGTACTGGCCCGATGAACGTTCGCAGTGCAA
>SXGR01377543.1_pt1 | contig 25103 bp, 11 predicted proteins | sample 3174711 | NCBI WGS metagenome assembly SXGR01 (sample SAMN11356860, study PRJNA531348) | freshwater metagenome | isolation source: freshwater sample F1-60 | place: China: Fuxian Lake, Yuxi | collected 2017-12-25
GCCTCCTCAGGGACGCCACAACGGCGTGAGAGGAGCAGCCCTACCTCGACTTCATACGGATTGGACATCTCGATTTCTCCCGGCGACGGGGGGACACTTTGGTCTGTCGTCGGGGTACACTTTAGGATGTCGTCTGACAACAGTTGAGGTTGACAGGAATTCCGCTCTTGTTAAAAGCCTCAATGATCTCGCGCGTCTGGCTCTTGTCGGGCACATGATTTGTCTTGAAGATCGTGCGGTGGTCAATGTCGTTGGCAGCATGGCGACTCAGGTTGACGTGGGTTACGACCTTCGTCAGCGCATCCATGTGGCGCATGGTGTTCTTGAAGTGACCATTGGTGGTCAAAACGACCCGCTGGAAGCGACCGGAGGCCTTCAAGATTTCAAGCGCGGGTAACAACACCGGGCTCAAAGTCGGCTCTCCACCTGAGATGGAGACGATCCGAAATGGCGGCGGAAGATCCGCAACGACAGTTCTGAGATGACTCAACCAGTGCTTGGCCGAATCAGGACTGGGTCCTTCAGGCTCGATACAGAACTCGCACCGGGCCTGACAAGGACCAGGGAGGATGACCGTGAAGTTCGGCTCTGTCTGGTAGACAATCATGAACGAGGCTCCGGTTCTACAGTGTCCTGCGTGTCATTGGCCAACAACACTCCGGCCTGATTTGAGACGATGAGGCCTATCGACGAACAAATCCGGAGCCAGAGTTCCAGTCTTACCAAGCCCAGGTGCCATTTAATCAGTGCTCTCTACACCAGAACGCGACCCTCGGCGACGAGACTGGAGAGGAGCGCGTGGTGGGCCTTCCAACCTTCATATTCCGTGTCCTCTTCGATGTCGAGGATCCGCTCGCCACCAGGCGCATGGCGAGTGAGCATCTCCAACAGGCCAGCGCGGGACAAGACGAAGCAGGCATTGCGGTGGCGCGAGAGCATCACGCACAGCCGCCCCGCGTCGAGGTGGAAGGCGTCCGCATCGGCACGGCCCGACAGGGGATGCTGGACGATCATCACGGGGCGCTCCAGACCCTGGAACCTGTCGCTCGTCTCGACGTAGAGCCCATCGAAGGCCGCCCCCAGCCGCTCGCGCACAGCGCTGACCTGGACAACGTGCGCGCAGGCCACCCCGATCATCTCTGGTGTGAGTTTCCTTTCGACCCCACGATCGATGATCCGCGTTCCGCGAGACAGCAAGCGCTCGATCAGCGCCACGATCGACGCCGTCAATGCCTCGTCCATCTCGCCCGTCACACGAGCGGGCAAGGTCAGGAGCTGCAGGGTGTGGCCCTTCGCGGCGCCGTCAATGGCCCTGTCGAGCCCATCGCCCCGCGAGGGGCCAGCCAGCAAGGCCCGCTCGCAGGCCCCCGTGAGGGCCTCGAAGGCCATTTCGGGGTAGAAGGCTGGCTGAATGAAACGCACCGTGTCAGCGGGCAGCCGTCGGCTGACCGGCAGTCGGATGTGCGCAACGCTGGGGTAGCGATGGAGCAGCGCGCAAGGACAGGGCACGTGCGGACCCGCCGGATCATCTCTCCAGCGTTCGATCTCGCAGGTGATCACGGGGCCGATCTGGCCCGGATCGCCGATGAGCACCACCCGCCTTGCCAGGCCCGCGATTTGATGAAAGCGGAAGTCTGGCATCTGGAAGGCCTCATCGACGATCTGAAGGTCGAAGGGCTCGACACCATCACCGACCCACGACCATTTAGCGCCGTTGGCGATGACCACACACGGTCCCGAGGGCAGTTGTTGAGTCTGGTGGATGACGCACAGGTTGGGCAGCGCCACAAGCTCATCTGGCAGCGGCAACCCGTCACGGCAGAAGAGGTGGATGGTCAGTCTCCCAAAGCCACTCGCAAGGCGCCGGGCCAGATCGAGGGCCTGGGCGTTGGTCTGGGTGGCGATCATACACCGCTCTTTCAAGAGTTCCAGGGACTGGGCTGCCAGCAGTTCCACGATGTAGGTCTTGCCCGCGCCTGGCGGCGAGTCAATGCGCAAGGCGCCGACGCCGTCCCATTGGCTCTGGAGGATGGTCCGGATGGTCTCATCGGCCTTCTGGGTCGGAGTCTGGGTATTGAATGAGGTCGTCATCGCAGGGCCTCCACGGCAGCAAGAGGATCGATGGGCGCGCGGCGGCGCGGGGTGCTCGGGATGGACGATTCGGCATGAGTCCAGGGCTGATCACTCAGGCGGTGCTTGAGCTGCTTGCGTTGGCGCCAGATACTGCCCCAGTCGGCGGACCCGCTCCCAAACTCCATCACCGCTCCCACGAATGGTGCACCGACCTTCTGCTGGCCTGCGACCACGCACAGGACGACGCGAGTCTGGGCGGCCTCACGCTGAGCGCTCTCAACGACCACTTTGAGCGAGGTGTTGCCCAACCAGGACAGCTCGTCCAGAGGCCTGAGTCGGAGCACGTCCTGATCGCTGATGGCCTCCAGGCGGATGATTCGCTTGCGGCCCACCTTGCGATCGTCCACATCGACGATGGTCGCCCTCAAGACCCGCCCCCCAAGCAGAGCGCCCGCTCTGGCCATCGCGTCGCCTTCGACGAGCGCGGCCTCCCAGTTCTCCAACGCGTTCTCGCGCTCGACGAGCCCGAAGGCCGCCTTCCTGGGCTTGTCCCTCAGCGACAGGAAGTAGCCACTGTCGCGAGACCCCATGAAGCTCTCGAAGTCTCCGGCCTCGCGCTTTTCCAACTCGACCAATGCAGGCAAGAGAGGCATCCCAGCGGCCTGAACGTGGGCGATGGCGCGCTGAATCCCATCGTAGATCCCAAGCACGACAGGTTCGAGCGCCCTCCGGATGTCTCGCCGCATCGGCTCGACGTCCTCGCCCTCCTCCTTGGCCTTTCCCCACGCGGAGACCAGTGGTTCCAGAACATCCCGGTCAAAGCCCGGATCGGTCTTGCAACCCATGGGCACCGTCTCGGCGGCCATCAGCGCATCGAAAAAATCTGCACCAGACGACGGATCGAGCCAGGTCAGCATCGCGCCCAGGTGCTCGTCTTCTCCAGGCTGCTGCCCCGTGGCCCAGTGCGCCCGCAAGAGCCCCGTCGCCGTCAGAAGCGCCTGCTGGCCCGCCAGCGGCAACCGGTCTGTGAAGAACGACAGCAACGTCCCAAAGCGCCGCACCCGCGGATAATCCTCCGCGTTGGCGTAGCGGCGGTGCTCCGCCACCGTATCGAGGTGCTGTGCTGCCGGAGAAGAAGAGACGATGAGCTGCGGGAAGGTACCCGCTTCGCGGCACGCCTCAAACTCGACCTCAAGCGCCGCGCCCAGCCAGTGCAGCAGTTCCGCCTGTGCGTCGCGGTTCCGAGGATCTGCCACGCAGAACACCTCCGCCGTCCCCCCCACCCGACCCAGCGCCACCGCGTGGATCGTCGTGTCCTCGCCAGCCATCGCCACGAAGGCCACCACCAGCGCCTCCTCCTTGATGAGCGCCCGCTGGTGCGTAGCGATCGGCACGGCGCGGCGCGCCTCGAAAGCGATCATCCGTGCAATGATGTCCAGTTCAAGCGACATGGCCCGTGACCCTCCTGTACTCGTCCAACGCCCGCGCGAGTCTCACTCGCAGGGCTTCTTCTTCCCCGTTTCGCGGCGCCACCTCGCCCCGCACCAGCGCCAACGCCTGTACCAGGGAGGTGATCGGCTCCAGCGTTTCCTCAGCCCTGCTGCCCAGCAGGATAGGCGCCTCGACTTCGAGCGCCTGTCGCTTGCACACAGTGGCCAACCCGCAGAACTCCCGACATGACTCGCAGTAGCGGTTGGGGATCCGATCCAGCACGTTCCTGTCGGCCAGCGACTCGCCCGGTCCCACCATCGCCTCGATGCGCGACAGTTCGTCCGCCGCCCAGATCAGCACCCGCTCCAGGCTCTCCACCTCGCCGCACAGCGTCATCGGGTGGAGCGCAGGCCACATCGAGCCGGGCTTGCGCAGGATCAGATCGCCCCACGCCGCCACCTGCTCAGCGGCCTCCTCGCCGGCCCCCATCCGGATGAGCTCCTGACGAAGCCCCACCACCCCCACCGCCGCCTGACGGCACGCTCCACGCAACGAGGCCGGATCAGTCTTGCCCCGTCGGTCCGCGTAACTCTTGATCTCGACTACCCGGTAGAGCCGCTCCCCCTCGGCCGCCACCAGCGCGTCGGGCTCGATCTCGTAGCGCTGACCCAGCAGCTCGACCTCCAGACGCGGGTGGATGATCAGATCCGGGGCCTTCAGATCACCCGCCCAGCGATCCGCCAGAGCCTTTGAGGTCCGCTCGAGGCGGCGTTGGCGCGACGCGCTGCTTGTGCCCGGAACTTCCTCAGGGATGCTCAACACGCTGGTGCGCGTCCCCAGGAACCGACCCGCCTTTGTGTAGAGTTCCACGAGACGCTCAGCATCATCCTTGAACAGCAGGTGCTCGAAGCGGCTGCCTGCCCCCAACGCAAAGGGCGACTGACCCTCGCGGTCCGGCTCACCGTAAACCTCTCTGGCCACTTCGGCAGGCCGGAGCCCAGCGAGGCACAGCGCCACCAGCCGCTTGCACTCCGGGTTGCGGGCAAAACGCTCCAGACCCCGCGCCTGGAGCCCCTTAGCTTCCAGCGATCCACGAAGCCGCTCCCGCTGCTCCTCCCAGTCCTGTGTCATGGCAGATCTCCATCCAATGTCTTCGCTACTCACCCGATTTGGATGTAAAGCGAAGTTCGTGCCAGGTGTTCAATCGACAGCCAAGAAGGAGGTCAACCCCCTGTCAGACGGCCTCGATCAAGAGCAACTCAGAACCAACATGCACACCTGATTGACAAAAATATTTGTGATTGATAAATAATTAACCAATGCAGAGGAGGGGCCCATGAAGAAGACCCTTGTGAGTTGGATAGGAGACAATGACCTCATGGCGCCCGAGTCGGGCAGGGAGGACAACATCGGCGCTGTGGCCAGGACTCTAGGGGCTCGCTCGTTTGCCAGGGCGGTGCTGCTGTATGGATATGGGGCGAAGCGCCAAGCACAACTCGACAGCTACATGCGCTGGTTGAGTGAGCGGACCCAGGTACCGATCGAGCTTCGCCCGATCCAGCTCGAAAAACCCACGGACCTCAGCGAGATCTACGCCCACGTCAGCGCCGTCCTGGACGAGATCAACGGTGAGGGCGAGGTCGAGTTGGCCTACCACATCAGCTCCGGGTCCAAGGCCATGGCCGCTTTGTGGATCTTCATCGGGAAGGCGCTCTATGTCGGCGAGATCCTTGAGAGCCATCCTGAATCGGGCGTGACGACGGTCGAGATGCCCTTTGACTTCAAGATGGAGTTCGCTCGGAAGCTGGAGCGCTCGACCGCAGGGCTCGTCCCCAAAGGGTCAAACTTCGAGTCCATCATCTACCTCTGTGAGGCCATGAAGGAGGCCGTCAACAAGGCGCGCACCGTCGCGGATATCCCCGTCACCGTGTTGTTGGAGGGAGACTCTGGGACAGGCAAGGAACTCTTCGCCAACGCCATCCACAACTCGAGCAAACGCGCCGCGGAGCCCTTCGTGGCCGTCAACTGCGGTGCGATCCCCAAGGATCTCATCGAGTCCGAGCTCTTTGGACATGTCAAAGGGGCCTTCAGCGGTGCGAACACGAGCCACAAGGGCTTTTTCGAACAAGCCCATGGGGGAACGCTCGTCCTCGACGAGGTCGGTGAGTTGCCGCTCGATGCCCAGGTCAAGCTGCTGCGGGCGCTCAACGACCACAAGATCCGACCTGTGGGCAGTGAGCGATCCAGGGAGGTCGATGTGCGCATCGTGGCGGCTACCCACCGCAAGCTCAACCACGATGTGGCCGAGGGGCGCTTTCGAGAAGACCTCTTCTACAGGCTGGCCGTGGCCGTCATCAAGCTCCCCAGGCTGTCCGAGCGCGGAGACGACATCGACGTGATCGCCCAATGCTTGATGTCCGCCAAGGACAGCAAGAACCCCATCGGGCAGCTCTTTAAGGACAAGCACCTCTCTGAGGCTGCTCGCATGGCTCTCAGACAGCACACCTGGCCAGGCAATGTCCGCGAACTCTCCAACACGCTGACCCGCGCGGCGCTCTGGGCATCAGGCAAAGAGATCACCGCTGATGACATCCGAGGCGCGCTAATGCCCGCGGCCCCCCCGGGAAACAGCGACCTCATGGACCATCCGCTCAGCGAGAGCTTTGATCTGGAGAGGGACGTGCTCGATCGCGTCAAGAGGCACTACATCGCCCGTGCGCTGGACGCGACCGAACACAACAAGACGCGCGCCGCTGGACTGCTAGGACTCAATAGCCAGCAGACGCTTACCAACTGGATGAAGAGATGCGGCCTCTAGTTCGGGTCTAAAGAGTGCGCCCTCGATTTTGAGCAGTACACGTCATGGTCTCTTATGATAGTGTGACCGTCAATTCCTATCCTGTGAGGCGCGATCGAGAACAGACCATCGCGGAGATTTGTGCTGTGGAGTCCATCAACTCCGAGTTCCTCAATATCGAGCACGAGAACGCCAAGGCGGCGGTGCCCGTGTTGATCGGCCTCAAGGGCGCCGTCTAGGCAAAGTTTCCAGGGCGTAAGGTCGAATGGCTGCCCAGTTGGCAGAAGTACGGACGGATGCGGGTGATGTTCGGCAGCGAGGAGACCGAAGAGGCCGCCAAAGGGATGGTGGCCTTGATGGATGTGACCTACGCGACGCTGGCCGAAACAATGGGCGAGCCTTCGGGGGCAACTGGGCTAAGGACTGAGGCGAGGGCGTCAGGACCATGAAGAGTCATTACATCTCCATCTCGAACACGCTTGAGAACTATGCGACCCCTCTCCTGTTGCGCTCAACAGGGAACTGGAAGCGAGCTCTGTTCGATGACGCAACGCAGGATGGCAAGCAGATTCGCTACGTGCAGCTTCGTTCCAATCGAGAAGGACACCGCATTGGCATTCTGGGCGAGAAGTGCTTCTACGAGGCCAGCGAATACAACGATCGGAGCGACACGCTGTTTGTCTTCAGGGTCGAGTCCATCCTGACGCGCAAGGCGCAGAGCATTCCACTGGAATACAAGGCGCAGTTCATGCTTCAGGAGGCGGACTGGAGATGGGGGAACCCGATTCGGACGCTCGATCCTGTTCTGGACATCATCACGGGCCTCCATAAAGCAAAGAGCCTGTCGTGCATGACCTCTCTGGGTGACAAGCTCAGGGCTTCTTCCCCTCAGATCTCGCGGTCCAGGGACAAGACGGTGGAGCGCCTGACCCTCCCGCCCCAGCCCCAGGCCTCGATGAACCTCAGGAGGCTTTTGGGTCAACTCTCGGCCGAGCAGATCGAACCGTGGCGCCCCGGAGAGTGCAACATCGACGCAGGGCTCGACGACGACACGCTCAACCAACTTCGCGGCGTGTGGAAGACGCACAGGCTTAGCGGTCATCTCGACCGCGTGAATCGAAAGACCCGACTGGTCCTGGAGCAGTCAAGCATCCGATGCGACACTCTGAGCGCAGAACAGCGAGGGTCGGTCTGGTCCATGTTTGGCACCAAAATGCTCAATAAGTTCGCGTTGTTCCATCATAACGAACCCGAACAACTGAGCGATCTCCTCGACGCGCTGAGCAGCCTTGCCATCCCAGACGACATCCGCGCGCTGGTGTGGACCGGCCGGCTCGCCGCGATGTCACCCAAGGGCATGCGGCGAGAACTCTTTACTGTGGCCGAAGCGCTGGCGCAGCTCGAAATCAGCGGTCCCATCTGGGAGCAGCACCTGCTCAAGGCACTGGATGAGTTCGCGGCCATTCACCAGGACGACAGCGTCAACGAGATCCTCGAAGAAGCCAGGGAATCTGAGACGCCTCTGCTTCAGATCGTGGCGTGGGCGCGCGATCTCGTGGTCGAGCAGTTCGATCCCAGACCTCTTCAGGACGATCTTCCGCAGCCTCCTCCCGAGCCCGCTCTGTCAGTCGATCTGCCTCCCCCTGTCGGGGGCTCCACCGAGGCCCCACCAGAGGTGCCCCCTGAGGAACCCGAAGTCCCCGAAGAGTCCGCCTCGGTTCGATCCAGTGATGAGAAGCGGGTCTTTGACGCGTGGCTCATGGCTCTTGTGGCACCAGACCGCGAGACACTCAAGAGCCTCAGCCAGGAGTTCGAGGCTCGTCTGGAGAGAATCCTGGATCGGCTCTTGACGCTCGAAGATATCGAGGCCGTCTTCGATCTCCAAAAGCAACTGGAGGTGCTAAGGGGCGACGCCAACCGCTGGGTCAGGACGCTGCCCCGACGTGAAGACCATAAGGATCTGCTCGAAGAGGCTCAGCAGGCGTTTCAGATGGGCTGGGAGGTTCTGGGCGGCGCGCTGGAGCAGGTGTTGCTCCCCTCGGATGGGCAGAGCGGAGTTCTGGATACCGAGGGATTGCTCGATGTCCTGGTTCTGCTCGAAGAGGGCGAGCTTCTCGACCACATGCCGACTTGGCTGTGGTCCGTGGATGCATTGGCCAGCGCCGCAGATCGGGCCGTAGGCCTTCGGGATGAGCAGGTGCGCTTGTGCCTCAAGTTGATCAAGAAGCACCAAGGGGATCTCAAGCTCGGGGGCTGGCGTGGGCTTGAGAACCTGGATTCACCCGGCCATGGTCAGGATGAGCTGGACATCATCGAGAACTACATCAAACACCACCAGAACAGGATGCTACTGCTGACGGAAGCCTCTGAAACACACAAGGCGTGGATCACCTTGGCGCTCGACCAGGGCATGCCCCCCGAAGAGATCGAGGCCCACAAGGACCGCATCGAGAACGTGGGCACCCGAATCGAAGAAGAACTCCTGGAACACATCTGCGCCGAGATCGCGGCGAGGCCTGACGCCATCGAGGCTCAGATCGAGATTTGCCTGCGTGATATCAATGACATGCAGGATATGCTCACTTCGATGAAGGGGATTAGGCCCGCCCAGTTCGAGGGCTACCGAACCAAGATGGCCGCTTCTCGCCCAAGAGGCGAGTTGACCTCGAAGGCGGAAATCATTCCCGAGTTGGGCTTTGATCATGTGCAGGTTGACCATCCACACACACGGGTTTCCATTGCAATAAGAGATTATGCAGATGAAACCCCATATGGATTCATTCGCTTTCCTGTTTTTTTAACTTCGACGCGCGCACAGAACCTGTCGGTGGGCATCCAGGTCGAGGTGCAGACCCAACAGCGCAGGAACTGGCCCGGTGACTGGAAAGATCCCACACCGACATCGCTTGATATCCGAAAAGATCAGTGGAGGCGGCACGAAAACAAGTTCCAGCATCCCTTTGTTCTGGAGATCCCGCTACGGCGCCCGAAGGCGTCCGAGCCCTTTTCGTTCACCGTCTCCATAAGGCACATGGAGACGGGGGAGGTGCTGGCGACCTCGGAGCGTTTCAGATGGAATGAGGTGATCCTGCAAGCCCCTGAGCTCCGGGTCGTCTGGCCCGATCGACTCGACCCTGACTACGTACTCAAGCAGCCCATCGGACCTCAGCTTCAACACAAGCATCTCGTCGACCGATGCAGTGAGGGGGGTTCGTTTGCCGTCGTGGCCCCGCGCCGTTTTGGTAAGAGCACCCTGGTGGCTTATCTTAAAGGCTTGTCAAAGCAACTTGAGTTGGTGATTCCAGAGCCCGTGGTCTTGACGGAGCATTACGATGGGACATCGCTTGACCACGCCGCAGTCTGGAACCACTTCTCCGAGAAGCTCATCGCCGAGCTTGGGGTAGGGCTCCAGGATCACCAGCGGGCTCTCCCCGACGAGAAGGCCTTCGACCATGTCCGAAGGCAGGCCAAGAAGCAGAAACTCAAAGGGATTCTGCTGCTCTTTGACGAGGCGCAGTTCTTCTTCCCCCGCAACGGCGGCCATCAACTCGGCGACAGGTTCAAGGGAGCCATTGAGCGCTTCTGGGCCGACATTGGGGCCGAGGACATGGTGCCAGTGCTCTTCGGCTTCGTCGGGCTGCCCGACTTCCAGGAGCGCGGCGGCACCAACCTCATGGGGTTGTTGCGGCCCGTCGAAGGACACGCCATGGACGAAGTGGATCTCAACCGCTTCCTTCGGCAAGTCACCGATGGGCATTTCCACACGACCAAGCTGGCTCGTCTGAAACTCGCCCAGGTGGCGGGCAACCTCTTCATCCTCCGGACCTTGCTCAACAAGCTTGTCATCCACTGTGAGCGCAAAGGTCACCACTGGGCGATGGAGCAGGACGTCGATGAAGTGACCGAGATCCTCCAGGACGAACTGCGCAACGGCGAGGCCAAGGCCATCGAGAACTACATCCGGGACAGCCTCAACAGCGCCGAGAGCGTCAACGAGTGGAAACCTCACCGAGGCCTCCCCGTCGCGCTGGCGCTGGCCTATATCCAACGCGATGGGGAGGTGAGCCAGGTCAGGATGGAGAAGGCCATCCAGGAAGTCCTCAATGGGTGGTGCGAGTCCACCTTCCAGCGGGACTCGGCTCGCCTTACCTACCCGGCGGAGCGCATCACCGAGCTCGTTGCGGTGCTGAGGGACAACAAAATCCTCTCAGGTTGGAACTTCCAGTCGCCGCTCCTGGCGGCATGGCTCCAGGGCAAGAGCCTTGACGGTTACCCTGCCGATCAACCCGCTCGGAGAGCGCTCTTCCAGGGCGCGATCGCAAGGTTGCGGCTGGGTGCTCTGGAGAAGGTCAGCGAGGGGCGCCAGGCCCAGGTCTTTCGCCACACGGACGACCAGGGCCAGCGATGGGCTGTCCGCAAGTCCAAGCTGGACGAAGAGGCCCGCGAGAGGTTTCTGGAGAGCCTCCAGACCCTGAACAACCTTCGCCATGAGCACCTGGGCCGTGAAGAAGCCGCCCAGTATATTTTCGAACTGCGCGACATGGGCCTATCGGACGAAGACGACACAGTGGCCGTCCAGATCTATCGATGGGTGGAGGGCTTCAGTCTGGGGGAGAAGCGCGGGAAGCTGCCTGCGCCGCTTGTGGTGGAAATCGGCTGGAAGCTGGCCACGGCGGTCCACCTGCTCCATACCCACAACATCCTCCATCGCGACATACGGCCAGAGAACATCATCCTGTCCGAAGATGGCTCGCGCCCCATCCTCATCGACTTCGGGCTGGCCAGATCGGACGATCGCGACATGGCCACCCGCCTTCATAACCAGGAGGCCCCGCACGAGGTCCAGAGCGACAATCCAAAGTGGTCCACCGCGGTGGATGTCTTCATGCTGGCTAGCACCCTGAGACTGCTCGCGGACATCAACCACCCTCAGTTCAAAGAGTTGGTAGACCTTCTCAAGGTCGCCACCGTCCATGAGCCCACCAAGCGCATCAGCGCCGAAGAGCTGGCCGAGCACTTGAGGCTCCAGGCCGACAGCTTCAAGGTCAGGCAACAGCGCGATCAGATTTGGCAATACATTGAGAGCAAGCTTCAAATAGATAGACATAAGACATGGTATGCTAAAATCGTCCGCAAGTTCAAACCGCGCTTTCAGGACCTTGGTCTGGGCCTCCACGACGACATCTTCGAGCGTGGCTGTGACATCGCTGACTTCGTCAACCAGGTCCTCGAGTCCTACCCCGACTCTCCATCGGAGCGCTTGTCACTCGGGGCTGTCAAACACGCCAACGAAGCATTTGGCGACACGCTTGAGCTTCCAGAAGTCGCCTTGCTCCACAGGCTCAGGACCTACCGAAGCCACGCAGCCACACGAAGGCAGGACAACCGCCACCAGATCCTGCAGGGGTTCTCCACACACGATGTCCGCCAAGCCATCCTCAAGGCGGCACTCGCCATTGAGGCCTGTCTAGGTCTGCGCTCAATGAACGACTTGATCCGCTTCGCCATTGATGGAATCCGACATGAGGCGTAATAAAATATACATGCAACAATAAAATTTACACAGCTCAACGGCATGGCTCAGCACATGGCCGTACAAGCGATCCCGTATCGGCCGGACTGGAAAGACAAAAGCGCTTCGCCAGATGGGCTGGCACAAGACATGCGGAAGGAGAGCGTTGCCAACAACGGGTGAGGAGGCATGAGCATGGGCACGCAGAAGCTCCCTGAGATTCGTCTGGAAGACTGGCTGGAAGCCTTCCTTGCTGTCCGAGGCGAGATCAATGGCAGGCCGCTGTACAGTTACCGATGCAACCTGGAGGAGTTCGAGTCTCTGGCTGCTGCGCTGGGCGAGGTGTCCCCTTACGAGATCTGGAACATGAGGGTGAGGGGAGCGGCGGCGCTGTGCCTGTTCATCTCGGAGTGGTGGCGGCGCGAGTACAGAGGGGGCTGGTCGTGGAAGAACGCCCTCAAAGGAGTCGGGCACGGTGATGACGTGCACCACCAGATGATCTACCCCATAATCCTCAAGGGGATGCGCTTCTGGAAAAGGCCAATCCGGGTTGGCGCAGGAGGCCGGATGTTCCTGGCCTCGCTGGCGCTTGAAGGTGGCCTCCCCCTGAGCTTGATTCAGGAGCAGGGCACAGGTCTTCAGCGATACTTCCGCAGCCTCATCGAGCGCTTGAGCGTCTTCCGTTTCGGATCCCCTGAGGAAGACGCACTGCTCGCCGAACAAATCGAAGGGTATCTGCCTATCAGCTTCCGCCAACAGGAGGTCTTTGATCTGACGGCAATGATCGTGCGCCTCGTGCTGAATTGGCAGCGGCAGATGGGGTGGGATGGATCAGGAGATGTGCTCCAGGCGCTTGATCGAGCCGTCCCGACCTGGCGCCAGGATTTTCCCATGGATGTGGACGACGCAGTGGCCCTGGATCTGCTGCGCGGCCTGGTCAAGGACGCCACCGTCGTGGCTGGACGGCGCTTCACACCCTTGCGCATGCAGACTTTACTGATGGAATCGGCCACTGGAGCCTGGACACTGATCCGTTCCGCGCCCTTGCCCAAAGCCGTCAATGTCCAGCCCTTGGCTCAGCTCTTCGAGGTCGATGAATCCTCTCTCCCCAACCGCTTTCAGATCCATGCCCGAGATGCCCAGGAGTTGCTCCATCCCATCGCCATGGCGACCGCGATACCAGACAATCGCTTTCTCCTTGAGACTTATGGCTCGGACGATCTGGATCTGTCGAGCGACGCGCTGCTGGGCGCGGTGGAGTTGGTCTTGTCGACGCACCACGCTCCCTTGGCGGACACCATTCCGATGGGCTGGGAAGCCCTCAACGAGGCCCCCTGGCTCTTTGTCGAGATCGAGACCGGGCGCCACCGTTTGTTTGGACAGGGCAGCGGCTCGACCGAGTCCTCAGAACTCCTCGCCGCAGTTCAAGAACGGACCCACTTCCAGGCCTCAGGCGAGGAAGGCGGCACAATCGAGCGCATCGGACCTCTGCTCGGAACCGACAGGACCCTCTTCAGGATCGGTGGCGAGGTGTCATGGCGCAACGAAGACACTGATGAACAGGGTGTCTTGCGCACTGGCGTGCCGCAAACCGATGAGGTCACCTATCGACTCCGCGGACCTCGCCTCAAAGGGACGAGGGACCGCGAACAGATCTTCCTGGGCGCACCAGGCTTGCGGGTGTTGTCCGAGACTACAGGCTCCCGTGACTTGCCTCCGACCGCTCTCGAATGGTGCCACAGCGGCGCTCGCGGTGCGTGGATGCCCCTCAACAACACTTGCTGCGGCACGCTCCAGCTTCGCTACCGAGATGCCGGGCAGACTCTTTTCCGCACCCGCGCAACCCTCCTGCCTTCAGGCGCGTCCGTGAACATCGAGCCGGGCGAGATCTCAAGCGGACAACTCAACCGAGGACGAGCGCACGTCAAAGGGATGCAGACGCGGCTGGTGACCGTCGATGTGCCTGACAATATCGAAGTCAGCGCATCACACTCGACAGACAGCGCGACCTTCGAGATGCTCTCCGATCAGAATGCTCCCCGCACCTTTGCTCTGTTGTTGTCCTGGCCTCAAGGCGGCGCCGCCCGCATCGAGTTGCCCTTTCCGGCAGCGATGGCGCGCTTCGTCAACCTGGCCACGGGGCGAATCCTGGAGGCCAACGAGCGCTTGCACTGGGAGAGCGTCTCCAGCCTGCGCGCCGAGGCGAGCAGCCCTCGCCCTCGGGAGCATTTCGAACTGGAGGCACGGTTCATCGGATCCACGGATACCGATCTGGAGACCCAGTACAGCGCGGGCTTCTTCGTCAGCCTTCAGCCCTTGGAAGACGGCCAATACAGGCTCGATCTTGCCCATGTGGCCGACCGCTGTCGCCGTATGCTCTCAATCACCAACAGCCCTGACGTCTGGATCTCACTGCGGCTCAAAGGACGTAACAGCCGTCACCAACACAGCCTCTCGCTGTCCAAATACACCGGTCAATTCGATCGAGCCGAGCCTGAGCACCTGTACGCGCTCAAGGAAGATAAAGACCTCGAAGTTGACGTCGAGCGCTGCGGCCCGCTGCGCGCCGAAGCGCTCGCGCTCTGGGATCCCATCAATCTGCGCTCGCCTCTCAAGGAGGTCTCCCCCAACCGCTGGGAGTTGCCTGTGGATACCATGGCCACAGGTGACTGGCTGCTCGTCGGCTGGGAGGGGCAAGCGTGTCGTTTCCGCCCCCATGTGGTTCACATTGAATCCACCGAAGAAGAGGCTGAGCGGGAGCAAAGCCCCTTGAAGACCATCGCATCCATCTCCAACCGTAATGCCAGACTCAAAGCACTCCAGAAGCACATCGCTGCCTTGCTCACCCACTCAGATGAAGACGCCTGGGGAGAGTTGGCCCAATATCTCGGGATCATCTGTGACCTGCCGACTGAGCTCTTCGACATCGTGGACTGTCTCATCGCCCAACCCAGAGCGTTGGCGATGGTGATGGCGCGGTTGCCGCTGGCTCAATTCCGCCAGATTTGGACCAGGTTGGAGCGGACCCCCATGGATTGGGCCTTGATGCCCGTTGAAGGCTGGATCTGCGCCTTCACGTCCAGGCACGATCTGCTGGCGAAGCCGTTGGAAGGCACTGGACTCGACAGCACCGGGCTCATCCAGCAGTACCTCACGCCTTACCTGGAGCATATGTCCGCCCAGATCAGGGGTCTTTCGGTCGTCCAGGAGATCATCGAGAAGCAACTGTTCGGCGCCTCTTCCAGGTCCAGCGGCTCGGTGTTGTTGCTTGCCAGCGACCCCATCACAAGGCAAATCCTGCTTCATCCCCGTGAGGATGTACGTGAGGGCTTGCTGCAGCGGCAGGTCAACAACGATAGTTGGCCGACCTGGCACGGAGGATTCAATAGCTGGGCCGCGGAGATGTTCACCGAGTTGGAAGCGCGTTGCGGCAACATCGACGGCGACCTCATGAACGCTCTGTGGACCCAGAGCGAACCCAAATTTCGCAATTGCGTCCTCAACATGCCTGCCCTCGCGGCGATGAGCAGCGTTCTGGGTAGAACCCCCGAAAGGGCACAGGTCCTCAGAGTTCGCCAAGTCCGCGATTTTGATCCTGCCTGGTTCGAGTGCGCCTATGCAGTGGCTTTGACGTTGTTGCTGGGTAATCTGCCTGAGCTTGTGAAAGGAGAAGACCGATGAGCCAGTACTTCAGTCAGTTGGTGAATGCACTCGGCACCCGCGCCGCTCGAGCTGCAGTCAGCAAATTCGGGCCGGTTTCCCACACGCTCAGGACACACCTGCTGGAGCGGCTGGAGCAAGGTCCAGGGCAGGAGGGCGCCTTCCTTGCCGATCCTGTCTTTGAGGCGACCTTCGGCTGGCAACCGCATTTACAGACCATGGATCAACTCTCAGGGGGACTCCTCCACCCTGAACTTGTCGCCGCCATGGATGCCCCGCCCACGTCGCTCCTTGGGCAGCGCTTCAACCGAACCTGGCACCCCTACACCCATCAAGTTCGGGTCTGGGACCTGCTCCAGCAGGAGCCACCGCGCTCCGTCGTGATCAGCAGCGGGACTGGTTCCGGCAAGACCGAGTGTTTCCTGGTGCCCATTCTCGACAGCCTCGTGCGTCAACTCAATGGCTCGGATCCCTTATGTGGGGTGCAAGCACTCTTTTTGTATCCCCTCAACGCGCTCATCAATAGCCAGCGCGACAGACTCCGAGCCTGGACCGCTCACTTCACAGGCCAGGTGCGCTTCAGCCTCTACAACGGTGAAACGCCCCACACGGTCCCCTTGCACACCCAGCGCGCCAGCCCTGAAGAGGTGCTCTCGCGCCGGCTGCTTCGCGACTCGCCGCCGCCCATCCTCGTCACCAACGCCACCATGCTCGAATACATGCTGGTGCGTCCTGAAGACTCACCCATCCTCGAACGCTCCAGTGGACAGCTCCGGTGGATCGTGCTCGATGAGGCGCATACCTACGTCGGCTCTCAGGCCGCTGAGTTGGCTCTCCTGTTGCGCCGCGTCCTCCACGCCTTCAACGTCAACGCCGAGGACGTGCGCTTCGTCGCCACCTCCGCGACTCTCTCGAACCAGGACGACAACGCATCAGGCCCCTCTTCGAACGACGCCCTCCGCGACTACCTCGCCCAGATCGCTGGCGTTCCCTCCGAACGGGTAGAGGTCGTCACTGGCCACCGCCAGATCCCAGATCTTCCGCTGGATCTGGCCGGAGAGGATCCCCTCCCGGATCTTGCAGAGGTCCGCGCGGACAACGATCCGCAGAGCCGCTTCATCACCTTGGCCAACGTCGCCCCCATCCGAGAGCTCCGCCGACACTTGACAGAGAACGGCCCTGCGCGTCTGAGCCAGGTGTCCCAAATCCTGTTTTCCGAAGACGGTGAGGCGACCCGCCGCAACGCGCTGGAAGTGTTGGATCTGTGTCGAACAGCCTGCTGGCAGGAAAGCGAGGAAGATGAGCCGAGCCCGCTGCTGCCTTTGAGAGGTCATCTCTTCCACAGGACCATCACGGGTCTGTGGGTCTGCATCAACCCAGACTGCTCAGCAGCTCCCCAGGGACCGGACTGGCCCTTTGGCGGTCTATCGCTGGAGCGAAGAACCCACTGCCAGCACTGCGACAGTCTGGTCTTTGAGGCTGTCCTCTGCAATCGTTGCGGCGCTGAATACCTCTACGCCGAAGACACGGTCGACAGCGCCACTCAGGCCCCCATGCTGGTGCCGGGTGCCTTCGCTGCGGCCATTGATCCTTACGACGAGGCGCTATTGCTGCTGGAAGAGGACGAAGCCGCCACTGACCCTGATGCTGACACAGAAGAGAATGAGGCACAGCCGAGCAGGGAGCATCGCCGGCCCCGGCTGATCAGTCGCGTTGGGACGCCCAAGACCGTCTGTGACCATGTGGACAGACAAAGTGGGATCTTCAACCAAGGGGCGCAGGTTACGATCAACATCTTGACGCCCGATCCCGATCACGGGAGCTTCTGCTGCGTCCGATGCGGGCATCGCGAACACCACCACGGCCACTTCTTCCGCGCTGTCAGGGCCGGAGGCCCCTTCTTCCTCTCGGTCTCGATCCCGACCCTCCTGGAACACACGCCGCCCATGCCAGATGACCAGCGGACAGGGCAGGAGCCTTTCGAAGGCCGCCGCGTCATCACCTTCTCGGACAGCCGCCAAGGGACCGCGCGCTTCGCTGTCATGGCTCAGATGGATGCCGAGCGCAATTATGTCCGGAGTTGGGTCTACCACCGGCTTTGGGCCTCCATCCAAGACCGCGCAATTTCCAGGCAGGCCGAAGCCGACCTGCTTAGGCAGAATATCCAAGCTCTCCGAAATATCCTGATCGCTACCCCCAACCCAACCCTCCAGCAACTGCTCAATACCCAAGAGGCGCAACTCATCGCACTGACTTCCAGCACGCGCGGAGAGTTGGACTGGTCCAGCGCCGTTGAGCGCTTCCAGCAGGAGTTTGAGATCGGTTGGATGAGGCACCAATGGCAACAGATCGCCGAGCGGGGCATGAACCCGGCTGAAGCGGCCGGGTTCTGTCTCCATCGCGAGTTCCTGCGGCGGCCCATGCGACAGAACTCTCTGGAGACGCTCGGTCTCGTCGCGATCGAGTACACCGCTCTGAATGCGATCCAGCTCAGCCAGATCCCCAACTCATGGGGTTTGCTCGGTGGCTCGGCCCAAGAGTGGCAGACCTTCTTGAAGCTGTGCATTGACTTCTTCGTCCGCTCCAACACGGCGGTCCTGATCTCTCGGGAGCACACGCGCTGGTTGGGTACGACCATTCGCCCAAAGGTGATCATCGGTCCTGACGAGGAGCGCACGAGGCTCAACCAGATCATCTGGCCGCGCGTGCGTCCAGGCCTTCGACTGCCCAGGCTGGCGCGGATGGCGTTGGTCGCGATGAATCAGGATCCCGAGCGCTCCGAGTCCCTGGAAATGGCCAACGAGTGGCTGACCGAGGCCTGGAGACACCTCCGCACCCATGCCCTGAGCAGCGAGCAAGAAGGCCACATCCTCTCGCTGTCCGAGCGGACGCGCCTGACGACAGTCTCCGACGCGTGGCTGTGCCCCATCACTCGCCGAGTTCTGGATACGACGCTCCGCGGCATCACCCCCTATCTGACGAACGAGCTATCTCGTGCCCAGGCGACCTGTCAGCCCATTCAGTTGCCGGAGCTGCGCTTTCCTTTCCGGCGCGATGCAGGCCAGAAGGTGGAGGTGGAGGCCATCGACGCGTGGCTGAACACAGATGGCGCCATTGAGACTTGCCGAGGGTTGGGGATCTGGACCGAGTTCAGCGACCGGATCGCTCGCTTCAGCGCCTACTTCAAGGCTGCAGAGCATTCGGCCCAGGGAAGCGGAACGTGGCTCAGGCAGGTGGAGAGTTCCTTCAAGGCGGGCCAGACCAACCTCTTGAGTTGCTCGACCACCATGGAGATGGGGGTGGACATCGGCGGCCTGAGCGCCGTTGGGATGAACAATGCCCCTCCAAGCCCCGCCAACTTCCTCCAGCGCGCCGGGCGTGCAGGACGGCGAGGCGAGACGGCCGCGGTGAGCTTGACCATGTGCAAGGGGACACCGCACGGCGAGGCAGTGTTCAACAACCCGCTGTGGCCCTTCACGACGCCGATCCACGTCCCTGTCGTCTCTTTGAACAGCGCGCGCATCGTCCAGCGCCATGTTCACGCGCTGGCCCTTCAGCTCTTCCTGTTTGAGCATGTCGGCCAGGCCCACAAGCTCAGGATAGGCTGGTTCATGTGCCCAGGAGAAGTCGAAGGACAGAGCCCCGCGGAGCGCTTTGGCCGGTGGCTTCGATCACACGAGCGTTCGGGCGATGTCCGGCTTGTGGCGGGCCTGACGCGACTGACAGCCCGATCGTGTCTCGCCGGAAGCACCTCCACGGCTCTGCTCAGAAGCGCAGCCGACAGGATCGAGGAGGTCCGAGCCCTCTGGCTGGTGGAGTGGCAGGCCATCCAACAGGAACTCGAAGCTGTTGGCGGTCCTGCCCAACCTGGGCAGCAGGCCCTCCCCGTTCAGCTTGCTCTCGGCCATCAACTCAAGCGCATTGAGCAGGAATATCTGCTCAAGGATCTGGCCTCGCTCGGCTTCTTGCCGGGTTATGGATTCCCGACCGGGGTGGTTCCTTTCGTGACAAGGACCTGGGAAGAGATTCAGCGCGACCAGGCTCGACAAGCAGAGAATAACGAGCGGGAAGATTCGCGGGCGCGTCAGCGGGGCTACCCAACCCGTGGACTGCCCATCGCCATCCGCGAGTACGCGCCGGGGGCCAATGTCGTCATCAACGGCAAGATCCACACCTCGGGAGGGGTCACCCTCAACTGGCACATGCCTCCGGACGCCACCGAGCTGTCTTCGGAGACGCAAGCCTTTCGACACGCGTGGTTCTGCCGTTCGTGTGGCGCGAGCGACACCTCATCGCTCTGGACGGATTGCTGCACTGTCTGCAACGAGACCCACCTGATCCGGCGCCCCTATCTGGAGCCGGCGGGCTTTGCCGTGCCCTTGGCGTCCGAGCCCCACAACAACCTCCACGAGCAGGCTTTCATACCGGTTGAGCGGCCCTGGATCTCGGCTGGAGGTCGGTGGCACCCGATGCCAGGTGCCAGCACGGGCCGTTACAGGACGCACTCGGATGGCCACATCTTCCATTCGAGCGGGGGAGTGTCGAGGCACGGCTACGCCATCTGTTTGAGGTGCGGAAGGGCTGCGTCGGAGGACCACGCCGTGGGTTCTCCCTCAGCCTCGGAACTCCCGACGGTCTTGCAGGGCCACACACCGCTTCGGGGGGGGCGTCAACGCGACATGCACGGGCAGTGCACCGGCAACGCCAACCCCCATGCCATCAAGCGACACCAATGGCTCGGTGCCGAGGTCAGGACCGATGTCTTCGAACTCCAACTCGACAACCCGTCCACCGGCCAGACGCCCGACGAGAGCACCGCCACGACGCTGGCGGTCGCGCTGCGCCAGGTGCTGGCCAACCGCCTCGGGATCGACATCCGCGAGATGGGCTTCGCCGCTCAGAACGCGCGACGAGAAAACGGCGGGACGACCTGGTCCATCATCCTCTTCGACACTGCTGCGGGCGGGGCCGGCTACACCGCGCTGGCGCCCAGGATGCTCGTCGATCTCCTGCACGATGCCCGCGAACTCCTGCAGTGCCACAACAGCCACTGCAACAACGCGTGCCACGGCTGCCTGCTGACCTTTGATACGCAGTTCCACATCGAGCACCTTGACCGCAACCGAGGTCTGGACTTCCTGACTGAGCACTACCTGCATGGCCTGAGGCTTCCTGAGCATCTCAGGGTCTTCGGCGAGTCCTCCAGAGCCGAGCACGAGCCTCTCCACCAGGCGCTCCAGAGGGAACTTCAGCGCGCCGAGAACCAGCGTATTCAGATCTTTCTCAGTGGAGCGCCCGCCGAATGGGATCTTGCGGCCTGGCCTTTGCGCGACACGATCCTGAGGTGGGGGCTGGATGGCAAATCCGTGGAACTCTGCCTGCCCGAGGCGTCCATGCGCGCCCTGTCACTGGAACAGTCACACGCGTTGGCCAGCTTTGTCGAAGCTTGTCAGGTCTCTCTCAGGCTCACCCCTGCCGCCTCGGCCCCCACCGAGGCGACGGTCCTGATCGCCGAAGTTGGCGGCACAACGACCTCCATTCGCTGGGCGCTGAGCAGCGGTGCTGCCGCCGTCCCGGGTTCGGGCTGGGCCGTGCTCACAGCGGGGGATGCCTGTGTGGTGGGTGAGTCCGAGACAAGCCTCGCGCCGCTCGCAGGACCGCCTCTTGATGTCTCCGTACTGCGCCGTGCCCTGCCGAACTCGCTCGTCATGGTGAACATTGCTCAGTGTCTCCCCGCCACCCTGCCCAACTTCGGGGCGCGCTTCTGGCAGCGCGTTCGTGAGATAGTTCCTGACCTGGATACCAGGCTCGGTGGTGTCTGCAAGCTGTCCGAGGTCAGGTATTCAGACCGATACCTCAATTCTCCACTTTTGTTTGGACTTCTTCACTCTGTCCTGGCCGCACTCCGCACCCCTGGTGGCCTGAGCGATCAGACGAAGGTTGTGGTCACCACAGCCCACCTCTCAAACCAGGACTACCCTCCACCCACATACCCCGGTCACGACTGGAGAAGTGAGGCTGATCGACGAGGCGTGGTCTTGAACCTGTTCGAGAACAGCGCGATTTCAATCGATTTTTCTGCCCACCCCAAGCCAGCGACGGAACATGCCCGCTCGCTTGAACTCATATGGGAAGATGGCGCGGCCTGGACGGCGAGACTCGATCAAGGGTTTGGCTTCCTGATGTACAACAGTCCCACGAAGTTCCCCTTCGGCGCCACCGCCCTCGCGCAGGCTCAAGCCCTGCTCCGAGAAAGAGGCCCCGTCACGATGAAGCTTGACACCCCGGCCCTCGCCTTCCTTCAGGCGAGCATATTAAGGAGGTGACCTTGTCCTCTTTGGCGCTCCGCCGACAGGGTCGTCAGTCCGTGGATCTGAGCCATTGCGGCTGGGCAGACGACAACAGACACGGCGTGCTGTGGCGCGAAGGCAGTTATTGAACGGCCCGATTCGCTTTACATATGTTCATGTTTTGTGGCGCCATTGCCATCCCGTATAACCGGCATCACTTGTGTTTGGTCGCACATCCCGAACAGAGGGATGTTCCTGACTCAGGCTCCGCAACCCCACAGACAACACATCTGACTGCAACGGGGTTGGCGTCGACAGGTGTGTCTGATTGGCCGTCTGCCTTCTCGAACAGACTCGGCTGGGTCCAACCTGTCATCGGGATCGTGGGCCGCTCAACAGGTCGCGGGGAGGACGCGATCGACGCCTTGGCGGTCGAAGTCGGCCTGGGCGCCTTCTTCGTCCCGCGCCCCCCCTTCTTCTTTGGACCTCCAGCGGCTTGCCTTTCTGCCTGGATGCGCTTGAGAAGGACGCTGGCGGGCTCGTCGTTCGGATCCTGGGGGACAAGCTCGCCCCGGAAGGCCTTGGCGAGGATGGACTGGTTGAGCGAAGCCAGGGCGGTGGCTACGGTCGATTGACGGTCCGATGCACCATCAAGGAACCCCATCGCCTCGTTGACGATTCGCTCAATCTCAAGGCGCTCCAACACAGGAGGCACCGGCACGACAACCTGACTCAGGACCGCCAGGTTGATGTTCTTCTGGGCCGTTGCCGGAGCAACGGCCTCCAGATCGTCGCGAGCCGTGCGAATGTAGAACTCGATGAACTCACTCGACAGCAGCCCGGCGTCAGGAATCACACCGACGACGCTGTCTGGGAAACACGCCGGAAGGTCCAACACGGCAGAATCGGCGATGTTGGCCGCGATGGTGATGCAAACTGTACCTGCGGGAAACAGGCGGCTTTGAGCAAGGCCGAAGTCGCTGTAGTAGTTCGTCGCTTCGCTGATGTGGCCCCCAGAACGAGCAACCTCACCCGTCTGGATGAAAGGGTACTTGTCGCCGAACAGGCGTTCGTCATTGCGGGGTCGGTGCTTGGACTTGCCCCTGGACACCTCGCCGCAGTCGGAGAGCCAAGCCCAGCACCACCCCTCTGGCAGGTCCGGCAATGCAGTGGTATCGACCGGCTCCGGTTCGGCGTACTTCTTCCTCGGGTTCGCCTCCTCCCACCTGCGACGCCGTTCGGCACGGATGCGTTCCAACAGCTTCGAGGCGGGCTCCGTGAAGGGGTGGGCTTCCCGCCACTTCTTGGTCAAGTCCCCCCGGAAGGCCGCCGCCAGGATCGACTGGCGGAACTTCTCCAGCAGGGGCGGGATGGCGTCCAGAGCTTCCTTGGCGGCGGACGAGCGAAGCTGGAGGGCTTCGATCTTGGCGACGATGCGTTTCTGCTCGTTGAGGGGCGGCAGTACCAAACGGAGGTCAGCAACTGTCTTGCTGGACAAGTGCTTCACCGTGATCGAGGACGTGACAGCTTCCACAGCCGACAAGTAGGGCTGGAGAAACGAAAAGGCGAAATCCTCGTCTACGAAGCCCGAAGTAACTCTGATGCGGCAGACTCGCTGGTTGAGCAGGCCCACTGGCCCAGTCCACCTGCGGCATCGGAAGTCCCCGTCCATCCCAACCAGAATGGAACCTTGTTCAACGAGGTAATCCGGTTCGTACTCGCCAGAGTAGAATGCGTCCGTGGAGTTCGCCCCAACGTCTCTGATGCGGATCAGCGGCAGACCATCCTGGTTCTTATTGAAGAGCCCCGACGCGAAGGGAGCGCCGTTCTGGACGGTCGCCACATCTCCGAGCCGAACCTCACGCCAGGATGCCGGAGCCAGCGAGTTCAGTCGCTGTGAGACTTTCCATCGATCTTCGGTCGGAAGAGTGTCGTCGAAGTCCAGCATCATCCTTCGCCCCGTGCAGAACCCTCTGCGGCCTCGCTACCGTTCGTCTCCGGGTCCAACAACTCCATCAACGCCTGCATCTCCTCGGTCGCCGTCTGGAGGTGCAGCATGATCTGGGCGGCGATCTCGTCGGGCTCCGGCAAGTCCTCGGCTCGGTCGGTGTTTTCATCCCTCAGCCAGGTGATGTCGAGGTTGTCCCCTCGGGCCTTGATGGCCTCCCTGGTGAACAGCCGGAAGCGGCCTTCCTCCCCCTCGTACTTCCTCGTGGATGAACCCCTCGGGTCAGGTCCGTAGGCGTCCACGAAGGGTTGCAGGTGCGCCCTCGTGAAGGGGGTCCGTTTGCCGAAGCTCGGCATGTTGGTCCGCAGGTCGTAGAACCAGACGGCCTCGGTGTTGCCCGTGTCCTTGTTGGCCGCCCCCTTGGTGAAAAACAGCACGTTCGTCTTCACGCCCTGGGCGTAGAAGATCCCGGTCGGCAACCGCAAGATCGTGTGCAGGTTGCACTTTTCCATCATGTCCGCCCGGATCTTCGCACCCTGACCGTCCTCGAACAGCACGTTGTCGGGGAGGACGACCGCAGCCCGGCCACCGGGCTTCAGGTTTCGGTAGATGTGCTGGAGGAAGGCCAACTGCTTGTTCGAGGTCGGGAAGGTGAAGTCGTCCCGCGTCGGGCCGCCGCCGCCCTTCTTCGTCCCGAAGGGCGGGTTCGTCAGGATCACGTCGGACTTCGGCGCCGACGATCCGGTCGGCGACAAGGTGTCACCGAGGATGATTTCGCAGTCGATGTCGTGCAGCAGGGCGTTCATCAGGGCGAGCCGCCTCGTGTCCGGCACAAGCTCGATGGCGTAGTACGCCTCCTCGCGCTGGAACACCTGCTTCGCCTCCGGGAGGGTGAACAGGTCGTCCGTGGCGTCCTTGATGAACCTGTCCGCCCGGGTGATGAACCCCAAGGTGCCCGCAGCCGGGTCGGAGACGACCTCGCCCGCCTGGGGCTTGATGATCTCGACCATCGCCTCGATCAAAGGGCGCGGCGTGAAGTATTGCCCCGCACCGGACTTCGTCTCGTTGGCGTTCTTCTCCAGCAAGCCCTCGTACAAGTCCCCCAGGCCCTCGTGGCGGGCGGAGAACCAGTCGAGGGCGTCGATGCTGCTGACGAGCCTGGCGAGGTTCCTGGGGTGCCGCAGCGAGGTGTTCGCGTTGGCGTAGATGGCCTGGATCTTCCCGCCAGCTTCGGCACCGAGGTGGATCAGGAGCTCCCGGTAGAAGGTCAACTGCTCGGTGCCGTCCTTGGCCACGAGATCGGACCACCGCCAGCCAGCGGGGACGGAGCCTTCGGTCCCCGTCTCCTGGGCCATCTTGAGGAAGAGGAGGTAGGTCAGTTCGGTGACGTAC
>SXGR01009020.1_pt1 | contig 25102 bp, 28 predicted proteins | sample 3174711 | NCBI WGS metagenome assembly SXGR01 (sample SAMN11356860, study PRJNA531348) | freshwater metagenome | isolation source: freshwater sample F1-60 | place: China: Fuxian Lake, Yuxi | collected 2017-12-25
GACGGCATCGGCGAGGGTGTCCACGCCGCGTTGAAGCGAGCGGCGGGCTTCCTCATTGAAGCGAATTTCCTTATGTGCCATGAAATTGTTCCTCGTTCAGTGGAAGGGGTGGGGTTACTTCTTAGCCTTGGCAGGCTTGCTACTGCCAATGACGGCGAGAATGTCGGACTCGCGGAAGATCATGTAGTCCTTACCGCCATCCTTTACCTCAGTGCCGGCGTACTTCGAGAAGAGAATCTCGTCGCCCACGGCAACCTCGAGCGGCACGTGATGGCCGAACTCGTAGTGACCGCTGCCAACGGCGAGAATCTTGGCGCGCGAGGGCTTTTCCTGCGCGGTTTCGGGGAGGACGATACCGCTAGCGGTTGTCGTCTCCTCCTCGAGCACTTCGGCGATAATTCGATCGCCAAGCGGCTTGAGGTTCATACTGACCTCCAGGTCGGTAGTTGGAAGGGAAGAAATCGTTGGCACTCTCGTAGTGCGAGTGCCAGCAGGACTATACGAACCTTACCTCAAGTTCGCAAACGAGAACCGGCACTCTTAGTGTGAGAGTGACATATTTCGTGCGCGAGACCGCATTAATACAGCAATTATAAGCAGTACGATCACGATGGTACCCGCCAGCGCATAGGCCAGTTGGTCGCCACCAAAATCGGCGATGGGCGCCACCACCAGCGGAATCACCGCAAATCCGACCGACCAGACCATGTTGCCCAAGGCATTCGCTGTGCCGTGGGACAGGCCGAGGTCATCGGCGGCCATCGACAGCAACGGGAAGATGCCTGTCATCAGGATCGGGAAAAACGGCCCGATCGCGACCAGCACGCCCAGCACGGCCCAGTTAGGGAGTGGGAAAACGAGGATCCACGGCATCAGACCCAGCCCGATACCCCCGATCATCGCGATCCGAAACGAACCAATCCGTTCGCCGAGACGACCAGCACCCCAACCAGCCGCGATGCCGATCACGGCACCTAATGCAATCGCAATACCGATCGCCATCGAACTAACGCCTCCCCGACCGAGCGCGAGTGGTGCCAAAAGGTCGACGGCTGCGACGCCGGCGGCGTCTGCCAAGGCTAAACAAAGGGCCGTGATCACCAAGGGGTGCTTGATGAGCGTGCCGATGGTTTCGTGCAGTCCCGGATCGCGTGGCAACGTGACGCCGGCTGGTGCCATGATCGTGGCGATCAGTGCGACGACGCCGATCGCGGCAGCAAACGAGAAGGCGAGGGCAGGGGAAGTCGCCCCGGCGAACGCGCCAAGGATTGGGCCTGCAACCGCACCGGCCGAGAGTACGCCGGAGATCGTGCCGATCGCTCGCGAGCGACGTTCGGGTGCGGTGTTCCCCGTCAGCCAAGCCATGCCGGCTGCCCAGCCAACGCCGCCGCCGACGCCCTGCAGGGTGCGGGCAATGATAATGATGCTTCCGCTCGGGGTCCAGGCAAACAGGATCGTGGCGGCGATGAAGAACGCTACGCCACCGATCATCACGCGGCGGGGCCCGACTCGTCCAGCCAGCCAGCCAGCCGGTACCGTGGTAATCAAGAACGCGATCGGATAGCTCGCCAGCAGAACAGCGGCCTCAAACGTCGAGAGGTCGAAGCGGTTGGCGTACCACGGCAAGAGCGGCACAATCGCGAGGTACAGCAGCGAATCAACGAACATCGTCGCGGAGACAGCAAAAAAGAGCCGGCGCATCCCGTTAGTCTACGCACGCCTGATCACACAGTCAGTTGCACCCGCCCGATACGATGAGCGACACGAGAGCCGGGAGGCGTACGTGCACGCGTTGATGTTTTACAGTCCGCTGGTCACCGACCAGATCAAGACCCGCCGCAAGACGGTCACCATCCGTCTCGGTGATAAGAGCAACAAGTACGAGAAGGGCATGGTCGTGGCGGTCCTCGTCGGCCAGCGCTTTGGACCGCGCGAGCGCGTCTTCGATGCCGTCATCGACAAGGTTGAGGTCAAGCCGCTCGGCGATGTCTCGCCGCGCGAGATCCAGCACGAGAACGCTCAGCTGCGCACGCTCGACGAATTCGTCGATTTTCTCCGCCGCCTCTATAACCGCGACGTCCGGGAGGACGACACCGTGACCGTGATTCACTTTTCGGAGATCCGCTGATGGCCCGCGTCGGCTGCATCGGCCTTGGCACGATGGGCGGCCCGATGGCCGGCCACCTGCTCGATGCCGGCCACGAGGTTGCGGTCTGGAACCGCACCGCGTCGAAGGGCGACGAGCTGGTCGCTCGCGGTGCGCGCCGTGCCGACTCGCCGGCTGATGCTGCGCTCGATGCCGACGTGGTCGTGACGTGCGTCTCCGACACCCCCGATCTCGTGGCCGTGGTGCTGGGCGACCACGGCGTGATTGAGGGCATCCGCGATGGCGCCGTGCTGCTCGACTGCTCCACCGTCTCGCCAAGCTCCGAAAAGGAACTCGCCGAGGCGCTCGCGGGCAAATCCGTCGAAGTTGTGGACGCGCCGCTGTCGGGTGGTGCGGAAGGTGCGAAAAACGGTGTCTGCACCGCCTTTGTCGGTGGCTCCGAAAGCGCGTTTGCCAGTGCCAAGCCGATTCTCGAGGCCTTCTGTAAGACGATCACCCACCTCGGCCCAACCGGTGCGGGGCAGGCCGCCAAGGCCGTCAACCAGATCATCATCAGTGGCACTTACGCCTCAGTCGGCGAGGGACTCGCCTATGCCGAGCAGGCCGGCCTACCGATGGAGGCGCTCGTCGAAGCACTTTCGGGCGGCGCTGCTGGCTCGTGGATTTTGACGACGCGCTCGCCCAAGTACATCTCGCACGAATACCCGGCGGGCTTTCGCACCGTGCTGCACCGCAAGGACCTCGGGATCGCGATCGAAGAGGGCGAGGCCGTCGGGCTCGAGTTGCGGCTAACACGCCTCGTTGCCGAATGGCAGGACGCGCTGATCGCGGCGGGCTACGGCGAAGAAGACTCGTCGGCGCTTGGTCGCATCGGTCGCGGCGACGTCACGCCGTAGGTGTTCTCTCGCTGAACCTGTGCGACGCTGTTTGCTCTCAGGTAGACGGGGCGGCGACTAGGGGAGGACATGACAAGTGCGCACTTGTCATGTCCTCGCCGCCAAAGTCAGACGTTGTCAGACCCACTCGGAGGCAGAACATCAATGCGGCTCTCGCCAAACCGCCCTACTCGGGGAGCTGGAGCGGGCCCTTGTCGTACGGCTCGGCTTTGCGCCGAATCGGTACGCCGAAGGCTTCGGGCGGGCGGAGGTTCTCGCCGCAGACGCGACAATCGACCTGCATGATCGAGCGCAGCGGCGCCTGGCAGGCAGGGCACTCCTTGATCATCTCGCTGCCGCAGTCGGGGCAGGTGGCGAGATCGGGTGGGCCCTCTAGTTCCATGTAGCGTCGCGCAAAGCCACAGCGTCCGCAGAGGATGATCGCGTCGCCGAGGACGCGGCGTTTGTCGTCCTTATCCATGCCGACAGCGTACGCGGGAATGGCCCCAACCGGCCCGGGTCACCGATCAACGCGCCGATCGGAATGTGGACCACACGCGCGTCGTCAGCTGTGACTAAGCTACGCGATGTGGAAACGTGGATCTTCGTCGTGTTCGGCTCGGTGCACCTCGTGCTCGGACTTGGCGTGTTCGGATTCGTTGCCTGGCTGATGATGGGTAAGGACGCCGACGACATCGAAGAGTCCGACGACGGTGGTGGTGGCAGTCGCCTCCACCCACGACCGCGGCGACCTGGTCCGGGCCGTCCGCGCTATCGCCACGGCCCCGCGCGGATGCCGGAACTCAGCCCCCAGCGAGGTCCCGCCGTGCGAACTGCCAAGCAGCCACGCTAAGCGGAATTGCTGCGTAGAGCAGCAGCACCAAGACATCGCCCCACGCCACCGTGCCGCGCTGCAATAGTGGGGCCGGGTTGAACCACGCGAACGGTGACAGCTGGGCGGCGGCCTTCGTCGGACCCCAGAGCGGCAGCAAGAAGTTGGCGGCATAGAGCACGACGATCACCCCGACGGACCACGACAGTGCGCGGCCACGCTCGGAAGAGAACGCGCTGATCACAAAGCCAATGCTGCCGAGTGCCAGCAAGAGCAGTGACGATTGCAGACCCGCAAGCAGCATCGAGACCGACTCGAGGTTGCCCATCGGGTTGGTCAAGGCAACCGCTACCAGACAGCCGAGTGCATAGGCCTCGCCGATGATTACGCAGCCAACGATCAATACGACGAGGTGCGACAAAAACCACGTGCGGCGGGCCAGTGGGCGCGATAGTGCCAGCGCGAGCGAGCCCGCTTCGAGCTCGCCGGCGATCGCACGGATGCTCAGACCAACCGCGAAGAGGCCACCGCCCAGCAGGAAGATGGGGTGTTGAAAGCCGATCGAAGCCCACTGGGCAAGTGGGTCGAGTCCGACGAGGTCGAGCAGGCCACCGAATTGCTCGGCCTGCGCCTCCAGCTGTTTCGTAAACACCTCGCTGGTGGCAAAGACCGCGACGAGCAAGAATCCCCACAGGCCGATCAGCACCACCTCGAGTGGCAGTCGCACACGCTGTTCACGGATCAGGCGGACGATCAGAGCGCGGTTCATGCCGTCGCCTCGTGATCGCGGTAGTACTCCATAAAGACCTCGTCCAGCGAGACCTCTTCGATGCGCACGTCGTGCAGGTCGAGCAGGCTCAGCGCCTGCAGCAGCGGCCCAACCTCGCCGTGGTGCTTCAGCGTCACGCGTGTGCCCGTGTGGTCGGTCAATTCGGAGCCAGGTAGGTCGACCGAGGTCGCGGGGTCGACGAGTTCGAGGACCACCGTGCGCGCGCGCTGCGAGGAGAGCTCGGCAATCGTGCCCTCGCCCACGATCGCACCATCGCGAATCATCGTCACGCGATCGCAGAGCACGGCGACCTCGGCGAGCACATGGCTCGAGAAGAGAATCGCGCGCCCCGCATCGCGGCGATCGCGCAGCAGCTCGACGAGGCCACTCAACACGAGTGGGTCGAGGCCCTCACCGGGCTCGTCGAGGATCAGCAGCAGAGGATCATGCTGGACAGCCTGCAGGACGCCGAGCTTTTGTCGCATGCCCTTGGAGTACGTGTGCACGGGGCGCTCCAAGTCGGCATGCGAGAAACGCAAAAGATCGACAGCAGCAGCACGCAACACAGGCTCGCGTCCCGAGAGCGACGCGAAGTGATCGAGCAGCTCGTTGCCACGCATGCGTCCGTAGAGACCCGGGTCGGAGGGGAGGAACCCGAGCTCGGCTCGCACTGCGTGGTCGCCCCACGGATCGCCACCCAACACCATTGCTGTACCTTCATCGGCACGCAACAAACCAACAATGATGCGCATCGCGGTCGTCTTGCCAGCACCGTTTGGACCAAGAAAACCGCGAATCTCACCTGGCCCTACCTCGAGGTCGACACCGCCTAGTGCAGCGTGGTCACCAAAGCGTTTGGTGACCCCCTGAAGGCTGATAACCGGTTCCACCGACACATCATGCACCGGCGCGAGGCACCACGGGTCAGCCGTCCGCGCTAGGGTTCGACCTAATAGACGCAATGACCCTTAGGGAGGTCCTGCGATGGCAGTCGCGAGCAATGTGGACGTGGTAATGCCCCAGATGGGGTCGAGTGTGACCGAAGGCACGATTAGCCGCTGGCTCAAGCAGGTCGGCGACACCGTTCAGGCCGACGAGACGATCGTTGAGATCTCGACGGACAAGGTCGATACCGAGGTGCCCTCGCCCACCGCTGGCGTCGTGATGGAGTTGCTGGTCGCCGAGGGCGTGACGGTCGACGTCGGCACGCGCATCGCCGTGCTGTCAACAGACCTGTCCGCCACACCATCTGCTGCTGCCCCGGTTGCTGCACCTCCTGCAGAGGTCGCTGCGCCCGTCGAGGCTGCTCCCGTTGCTGCTGAGCCGGTTGTCGCTGCGCCGGTTGTCGCTGCTGCACCCGTTGCGGCTGTCGCTGCTGCACCAGAGCATGTCACGCAGCTGCCGACGAGTGGCGAAGATCGCGCCTTCGTCTCGCCTGTCGTCGCCCGCATGGTCGCCGAGCATCAGCTCGACATCGCTCAGATCGCTGGCACCGGTCGGGGTGGACGCGTGACGAAGAAGGACGTCGAGAACTTCCTTGCCGCCCGCGCCAGCGGTGGTGGGTACGCCGCGCCGATGTCCGAGCCAACGGCAGTTGCTCCGCCCGCAGCGGCCGCACCGGGTGTTGCTCCTCCTGTCGCCGCACCGCCCGCTGCCGCATCAACGCCTGCCGCTCCCGCCGCAGCCGTCGCCACGGCTCCCGCTGGCAACGGCGAGGAGATCTACACCTTCTCCCGTGTCCGGCAGGTGACGGCCAAACACATGCGTGAGTCGATCGAGACTGCCGCGCATGTCACGCAGGTCTGGGAGGTCGATCTCGGTCGCGTCACGGACATCCGCAATCGCCTCAAGCCGAAGTTCAAGAACGATTATGGCGTCAGCTTGTCGTTCCTGCCCTTCATCATGCGCGCGACGGTCGAGGCAATGGCTGCGTGGCCGTGGATGAATGCGGAAGTGCGCGAGAACGACGCGGTCATCAAGCGCTACGTCAACCTCGGCATGGCTGTCTCGGTCGATGACGGCAAGGGCCTGATGGTGCCCGCCATCAAGAATGCCGAGACACTCAACCTGCTCGGTTTGGCTCAGGCTGTGGCCGACCTTGCGGTTCGTGGTCGCTCGAAGAAGCTGACGATCGACGACCTCACAGGTGGCACGTTTACGATCACCAACCCGGGCGTCTTCGGCTCGCTTTACGGCACGCCGATCCTGCCTGTTGGCCAAGTCGGCATTCTCGATACCGGCGCGATCGTCCGGCGCCCGATGGTGGTCAAGGGCCCCGACGGCTCCGAGGCAATCGCAATTCGCCCGATGATGTACCTCTCGATCAGCTACGACCATCGACTCGTTGATGGTGCGTATGCGTCGCAGTTCATGGCTCAGATCCGCACGAACCTGCAGACGTGGGACGAGGAGGCGTACGGGGCGTGAGCACGCCGGTGGCCAGTGCGGCCTATCTGATCGACCTGCCCGGTCTGACGCCCTATGCAGAGGCGCTCGCGATGATGGAGAATCTCGCCGGTGCACGTTCGCAGCAGGCAGTTCCTGACACGCTGATGTTGCTCGAACACGAGCCTGTCGTGACGCTCGGAACGCGTACCGACGTGGCCGAGGAGATTCCGCATCCGGCAATGCTGGAGCAGCGAGGCATTCCGATCGTCGAGGTTGCGCGTGGCGGGAAGGCGACGTACCACGGCCCGGGCCAGCTGGTTGGCTATCCCGTGCTCGACCTTGCACCGATGGGTCGCGATTTGCGTCGCTACGTCGAGCTTCTCGAAGGCGCAATGATCGATGCGCTCGGCGATCTCGGCATCGAGGCCGAGGTGCGCGAGGGCGAAGAGCACACGGGCGTCTGGGTCGAAAACCGCAAGATCGCCTCGATTGGCGTGCACGTCGCCTCGTGGATTTCGACGCACGGCTTTGCCCTCAACGTTGACTGCGACCTCAAACCCTTCGATCTCTTTGTCGGCTGCGGTTTACAGTCGTCGCGCTACACGACCGCGTCGATCGAGGCCGGCCGTTCGATCGACCGTGCCGAAGCTACTACTGCCCTCCTCGCCCGTCTTGGCGAGCGTCTCAACCACACCTGGGAGGCTCTTCCCACATGATCACGGGCTATCGCTTTACCGTCTTCGCTAGCGACCTCGCACGCTCGAGAGACTTCTACGAGAATCGCCTCGCCTGCGAGCTCTCGAACGTCACCGATCTGGGTTTTACAGCGACGCGCGACCAATTGGTCGTGACCGTCGAGGGTGGCGCCAAGCAGCGCAAGCTTGGCAAGTCGTGGTTGGCCGAGGCTGGGCTCTACATCACGATTGTGGTCGACGATTTTGACGCCACGTTCGCCGATTTGACGACGCGTGATGCGCCGTTTCTCGACGATGTCAACGAGCTTCCGAACGGCAAGCGCGTGACGGGTCTCGCCGACCCCGATGGCGTGCTCTTCGAGTTGCGCGAGGCGTAGCATGCCTTGGGGGGCAGAGGCCAAGACGCGTCCCGACTGGATGCGTGTGCGCGCCGCCAGTCCTGGCTCGCGCTTCGAGGAACTCAACGGCATCGTGCGCGAAAATGGTCTGACGACGGTCTGCGAAGAGGCCGGTTGCCCCAATATTGGTGAGTGCTGGGGACGTGGCACCGCAACGTTTCAGATTCTCGGCGACACCTGCACGCGGGCCTGTCGTTATTGCTCCGTCAGTAGCGCCAAGCGCGGCGAGGACGTCGATCCACTCGAGCCGGCCAAGCTGGCAGCAGCAGCCGAGCGGATGGGCCTGCGCCATCTCGTCATAACGAGCGTGGATCGCGACGATCTGCCCGACCTTGGGGCGGGGCATTGGGCGCAGACGATCCGCGCATTGCGCCGTCGCAATCCCGAACTGCAGGTCGAGGTGCTCGTGCCCGACTTCCTCGGCGACGAAGACCGGGCCATGCTGACGGTGCTTGAGGCTGAGCCGCACGTCTATAACCACAACATCGAGACCGTCCGACGCATCCAGCCGAAGGTGCGCATCAAGGGCGACTACGACCGCGCGCTACACATCCTTCAGCGCGCCAAGGAATTGTGGGTTGAAAACTTTCCCGAGCGCGGTCCGCTGCTGACGAAGAGCGGCATCATCGTCGGCATGGGCGAGACGGACGACGAGGTGATCGAGACGCTGCGTGACCTGCGCGCCCACGACGTTGACGTCGTCACGATCGGCCAGTACTTGCAGCCGACGGACAAGCACCTGCCGCTCGAGCGCTGGGTCCCACTTGATTCTTTCCGGCGCTTCCGCGAGGTTGGCATGGAGCTCGGCTTCGGCAGCGTCTTCGCTGGCCCCCTTGTGCGCTCGTCCTATCGCGCCGAAGAGCAGCGACTCGCCGCCGAGGGCGGCAGCCGCGTCGTCGCGTACTAAGGCGAATGTCACATACGGGTCTGACCCCTTTGTGACATTCGCCATCCGACTCGCCAACGGGCGCAATCAAGTCAGGGGTCTGGCTGCGAGGGAGGACATCACATCCGCGCGGAGGTCATCTGCGGATGTCGTCTACGGATGAGATGTCCTAGCGAGCGATCAGGCCCGAATGCTCTGGTCGCACGGCGTGCACAGTGGCAGTGGGGACGATCGTGCGTGCGGCTATAGCGACCTGGTTGGCTGCATCCGCAGCACACCAGATCAGCACCGAGGGTCCCGCACCCGAGAGCGTGATACCGAGCGCGCCGAGTTCGGCTGTGCGGCTACGCAGCGCGGCAAACGTCGGCATCAGGGGTTCGCGCGCGTCTTGATGGAGACGGTCAGTCAGTGCGACGGAGAGATCCTCGAGTGAGCTGGTATGCAACGCGTGCACGAGCAGCGCGGCATGTTGGATGTTCCAGACGGCGCTGCCACGCAGGACGTCGGCGGAGAGTGTCGCGCGCGCCTGCGAGGTCGCAACGCGCTCGTCGGCGACGACCACCACGAGGCCAAGTGCGGCGGGTGGATCGATGCGACGAGCGACAGCTGGGTCGCCAGCAGCGATGGTGAAGCCACCAAGCACGCTCGCGGCGACGTTATCGGGGTGGCCCTCGATAGCCGAGGCACGCAAGACCAGACTGGCGTTGCTCAACTCGCGATCGCGCAAACGATCGGCAACCGCCAAGGCGGCGACGATGGCCGCAGCGGATGAGCCACAACCGGCCCCGAGAGGGATCTCGTTTTCGATCGTGACCGCGAGGTCGTCGCCACGCTCGTCAAGCTCGGCGAGCAGCGTCGAAACAACGAGATTGCTGGCGTCCTGCGGCAGCGACGAGGCGCCCTCGCCGGCAAGCTGCACGGAGAGTGGCCCGGGGCGTCGCTCGGCGCTCACGCGCAGCCGAAAGGGCAGCGCAATCGCGAGGCAGTCATAGCCAGGGCCAAGGTTCGCGGAGGACCCCGGCACGTCGATCATTACTTGGGTCGCAGGCACAGCCGAGAGCCTAGAGGATCGGCCCGGCCCCACTTGTGGGTCGCCTGGCCGAGGTTCCCTTTTGATTCAGAAGCAACTAGGATAGAGGTAGTGCCCTGGACCGAGGGCATAGAGGAGGAAATTCGATGGGACAGACCATCACCGTGACCGTTAATGGCACGGCCCATACGGCGGAAGTTGAGCAGCGAACGCTGCTTGTGCACTTCCTCCGCGAGGCACTCAATTTGACCGGCACCCACATCGGCTGTGACACGTCAACGTGTGGCTGCTGCACCGTGCACCTCGACGGCGAGACCGTCCTGTCGTGCTCGCTGCTGGCAGTCCAGGCCGATGGCCATGCCGTGCGCACGGTCGAGGGTTTGGAGCAGAACGGCGAGCTCCACCCGATTCAGAAGGCCTTTCACGAGAACCATGGCCTCCAGTGCGGGTTCTGCACGCCGGGAATGATGATGTCCGCACTCGGTGTCATCGAGCAGCATCCGGACGCCTCGGACGACGAGATCCGCGAAGCACTCGAGGGCAACCTCTGCCGCGGCACCGGGTATCAAAACCTCGGGGCCGGAGTGCGTAGCGCCGCTGTCGAGATGGCGAGGAACTGAGCATGGCTACCACCGAACGACTCACGAGCGGCGGCGTCGGCGATGCCGTGCTCCGTAAGGAAGACCGCAAGTTCGTCACGGGCGAGGGCCGCTACGTCGATGATCTGAAGCTACCCGGCATGTTGCACGCTGCCTTCGTACGCTCCTCGTTTGGACACGCGAAGATCAACAGCATCGATGCCTCGGCCGCCCTGGCCATGCCCGGCGTCCACGCCGTGCTGACCAACGCGACGCTGCCTGTGGAGACGGGTGTGCTGAGCGCCTCCAACCCGGGCGGCGACGTTCGACACCCCGAGCAGGCAATTCTGGCCAAGGAGTTCGCACGCTACGTCGGCGAGCCCGTGGCGATGGTGATTGCCGACAATCGCTACCTCGCCCGCGACGCGGCCGATGCCGTGCAGGTTGATTACGACCCGGTCCCGGTCGTCGTCGACGCCGAGAAGGCGCTCGAGCCCGGTGCGCCCCTCGTGCACGCCGAGTACGACAGCAATCTCGTGAAGACCCTCGCGCACGTCACCGACGGCTTTGCCGACGCTCTGGCGAAGGCGCCGAAGAAGATCTCGCTGCGCGTCGTCAACCAGCGCGTGACGCCGATGCCGATGGAGACACGTGGGTGCATTGGCGACTGGTCGAACTCGACCGGTGAGGTGACGCTCTACACCTCGACGCAGGTCGCACACTTCGTGCGGACGTTCGTCAGCATTGTCTGCGGCACGTCCGAAGCGAAGGTGCGCGTCGTCACCCCCGACGTGGGTGGTGGCTTCGGCGCCAAGCTCAACACGTACCGCGAGGAGTTCGCAGTCTGTGCGGCCTCGAAGGTCGTGGGTCGTCCCGTCAAGTGGATCGAGGATCGCACCGAGAACGCGGTGGCCACGATCCACGGTCGCGATCAGGTCCAGTATTACGAGGCTGGCGTCGACGAGAACGGCAAGATTCTTGCGCTCAAGTTCGATGCGGTCCAAAACAACGGGGCCTACAACCAGCTCCTGACGCCGTCGATCTCGCACCTGACGCTGTTTATGGTGCCCGGCTGTTACGACATTCAGGATGTCTCGATCACGATTCGTCAGGTCTTTACCAACACGACGCCGACCGACGCCTCTCGCGGCGCGGGTCGCCCCGAGGCAACGCACGGGATCGAGCGGTTGATGGACGCGATTGCGGACGATCTCGGCATCGATGCCGCAGAGGTTCGCCGTCGCAACTTCATCAAGGCCGATCAGTTCCCGTACACGTCGGCCACCGGTCTCGCGTACGACTCGGGTGAGTACCATGAGACGCTTGAGGTTGCCCTCGAGCTGTCGGAATACGCAGGCTTCGAAGCACGGCGAGCCGAGGCGGCAAAGCGCGGCAAGTACCGCGGGATCGGACTCTCGACGTACGTCGAGGTCTGTGGTCTCGCACCGAGTGCCGTCACCGCAGCGCTCGGCATTGGTGCGCCGGGCTGGGAGCACTCAACTGTGCGTCTGCACCCGACGGGCAAGGCAACTGTCATCACGGGCACCTCGCCACACGGCCAGGGCCACGCGACGAGTTGGTCGCAGATCACGCAGACCGAGCTCGGCATTCCGTTCGACGACGTCGAGGTGATCCACGGCGATACGGCTTTCCAGCCGTACGGTCTCGGCACCTACGGCTCGCGTTCGTTGGCCGTCGGTGGCATCGCGCTCTACCGCTCGCTCGGCAAGGTTCGCGAGAAGGCGCGCGAGTTAGCGGCGCATCTGCTCGAGTGCTCGATCGATGATCTTGAGTGGACGGGCACGTCGTGGCAGGTCAAGGGTTCGCCCGACCGCGCCAAGACGATTCAAGAGCTCGCGTACGCGGGTTGGGCGTCGGCCAGTCTGCCGGAAGGCATCGAGCCAGTACTTGAGGCGACCACGTTCCACGATCCGCCGAACTTCACGTTCCCCTTCGGCACGCACGTGTGTGAGGTCGAGATCGATCAGGCCACGGGCCACGTCGAGGTCGTCAACTACACGGCGGTCGACGACTGCGGCAACGTCATCACTCCGATGATCGTTGACGGTCAGGTCCACGGCGGCATCATTCAAGGCCTCGGACAGGCGTTGTTCGAGGAGACGGTCTACTCGGAGGATGGGCACATGCTCACGCCGACCCTCGTCGAGTACCTTGTGCCCAGCGCGGCGGACGTCCCGCCGATGACGCTGCACCGCACGACGACGCCGTCGACATCGAACCCGATGGGGGTCAAGGGCATCGGCGAGGCCGGCACGATCGCGGCGTCCTCGGCAATCGTCAATGCGGCGGTTGATGCACTCTCCGTGATTGGTGTTCGGCACCTTGAGATGCCGATGCAGCCGTCGCGTATTTGGAACGTCATGCAGGAGGCGACGTCGTGATTCCGTCCACACTCGAGTACACCAAGGCCACCTCGCTCGACGAGGCGTTGGCTGCCGTCAAGGCGGGCGCACGTCCGTTGGCGGGTGGCATGTCGCTGATGCCGATGATGCGGCTCCGCCTGGCAGCACCGGGTGCAGTCGTCGATCTCGGCGGTGTGCCAGAGCTGGTAGGAATCTGCGAAGACGGTGATGAGATCGCCGTTGGTGCGATGACGACACATCGTTCGGTTGCGAACGATCCCCTGATCCGCGAGCACTGCCACGTCGTCGCACAGGCTGCGGCTGGGGTTGGCAGCATGACGATCCGCAATCGCGGCACGATCGGTGGGTCGCTTGCCCATGCCGATCCCCACGGCGATCTGCCCGCGGCAATTCTTGCGGCGGGTGGCGCGGTGATCGTCCGCGGTTCGGGTGGCGAGCGTCGCATCGACGTTGGCGACCTGATTACCAGCTACCTGACGACCTCGCTCGCCGAGGACGAGCTGATCACCCAGGTTCGCCTGCCCAAGGGTGCGGGCCAGTCGGCCTACGCCAAGTTCCACCGTCGCGCGATCGACTGGTCGATCATTGGTGTCGGTGTCAGCATCGGTGCAGACGGTGTCCGTGCTGCCGCGACCGGCGTCGGCGACCACCCGACGCGACTGACGGGCTTCGAGTCTGTCCTCAACGCTGGCGGTTCGTTGGAAGACGCGATCGCCAAGGCCGGCGAGGGGCTCAGCCCACTGGGCGACCTCGATGGTTCGACCGAATACAAGCTGCATCTCGTCGGTGTCCTGGCTGCCCAGGCTCACGCCGAGGCCAGCAGCCGATAATCGCCGCGGGGTCGGGCTCGTTCGCGAACCCGACCCCGTACGATTGCCCGGTACCCAGATTGCTCGGAGGACCCCATGCTCGAAGGCAAGCTCGCTCTCATCGCCGGTGTTGCAAACAGGCGCTCGATAGCGTGGGGAATTGCCGAGGAGTTGCACGCGCAGGGCGCGAAGCTTGCCTTCACCTATCAGGGTGAGCGCGTCGAGAAGAACGTGCGCGAACTCGCGGCCTCGATTGGCTCGGACCTCGTCGTCGAGATGGATGCACGCGACGATGCCTCGATGGACAAAGCCTTCAGCGAGGTCGCTAAGGGGCTCGGTGGCCTCGACCTGCTCGTGCACTCGATCGCCTTCGCGCAGGCGCACGACCTGCAGCAGCGTTTCATCGAGACGCAGCGCGACGATTTTTGGCTGGCACTCGACGTGTCGTGCTACTCGCTCGTCGCAATGGCGCGCCGCGCTGAGCCACTGATGGAGGCGCGTGGCGGTGGCTCGATCGTGACGATGACGTACCTTGGTGGCGAGCGTGCAGTGCCGGGCTACAACGTGATGGGCGTGGCCAAGGCCGCCTTGGACTCGACCATGAAGTACCTTGCCGCGGATCTTGGCCCGAAGAACATCCGCGTCAACGCCGTTTCGGCTGGCCCCGTGCGTACTCTCGCCGGCCGCTCGATCCCGGGCTTTACGGTGATGGAAGAGATGGTCGCCGAGCGCTCGCCGCTGAAGCGCAACGTTGATGCCCACGACGTGGGCAAGGCCGCCGCATACCTACTGGATGCGGAGAACGTGACGGGTACCGTGGCGTACGTCGACGCTGGCTATCACGCGATGGGTCTCTAACGAGCGGTCACTACTGCTTCTGAGGGGGGACATCACAAGTGTGCACTTGTCATGTCCCCCCTCAGAACAGTTGCGGGTCGGGTTCCGTCCCCGCGTAGAGCGCTGCGACGTCGAGGGTCACACACTCCACGTTGCGCCGCTCGGCGAGGTTGCGCGCCTGCGGGGCGAACTCGGGGGCCAGCACGATCGCTCGGGCGCCGGCAAAGGTGGCGTCCTGCTCGACGTGTTCGCGGTAGCGGACGACCTGTTCGACGGCAGCCGCGACGGCTTTCACGCGCTTGACCTCGACGAGCACGATGCGGCCCTCGGTGTCTTTGCAGATAAAGTCGACGGGGCCGACGTCGGTGATGTGCTCGCGCTCCAGCACCTCGATGCCCTCTTCGATTAGGTCGGGCGAGCGTTCGAGCAGCGCGTGCAGTTCGAGCTCGCGGCCCTCACGCTCGAGCGAGGCGTTGTCTTCGAGAGCATGCGTGCTGTCGGCGATCACGTCCTCGATCTCGATCATCAGCGTCTCGCCCGTCGCGGGACGGCGGATGGTGATCAACCCTGCGGCCTCTTCGAGCACGGTCGGGCCCGACATGTAATTGATCGGCTTAAAGCCTTTGGGGCCATGGACACAGACTGAGCCGTCGTCTTTGAAGATGACGATGCGGTCGCCGCTCGCGAGGCGTGTCGTCAATCGCCCAGAATATCCGATCGAGCAGCGGGCGACGAGTACCCGCACGACTAGCTGCGGGTGTCGTAGTTCTTGGCGGAATAGTCGGCGAAGGCCTCGCCGTTCTTGATCGCTTCCCACCAGGGACGGTTATCGCGAAACCAGTCGACTGTCAGCGCGAGGCCCGAGTCGAAGTCGGTCTTGCGGTCCCAGCCGATACCCCGCAGCTTGGAGCAATCGAGTGCGTAGCGACGATCGTGGCCGGGTCGGTCGGCGACGCTCTTGAGCGTGGCCGGATCGGCGCCTGTCAGCTCGATGATCTTGTGGGCCGTCTCGATGTTTGGTACCTCGTGCTCGGCACCGACGTTATAGACCTCGCCAGCCGCGCCCGTGTGAAAGACGAGATCGATCGCCGAGCAGTGGTCTTCGACGAACAGCATCTCGCGCACCTGCATGCCATCGCCATAGAGCGGCAAGTCCTTGCCGTCGAAAGCGTTGGTCGTGAACAGGGGGATCAGCTTCTCGGGGAACTGGTACGGGCCGTACGTGTTTGAGCCGCGGGTGATCGAGGCGTTGAGTCCGAACGTCCGCGCGTATGAGAGCACGAGCAGGTCGCCGGCTGCCTTCGAGGCGGCGTAGGGGCTCGAGCCGTGCAGCGGGTCGCCCTCCTGCGAGCGGTGCGGTGGGTCGACGTCGCCGTAGACCTCATCGGTCGAGACCTGCAGGTAGCGCAGCTCGTGCGTGCGGGCATAGTCGAGCAGGCGCTTGGTGCCGAAGACGTTCGTCGTGACGAACTCGTCGCCACCCATGATCGAGCGATCGACGTGGCTCTCGGCAGCGACGTTGATGATGCCGTCGCAGCCCTCGGCGGCACGTGCGACGTCTTCGACGCTGGCGATATCACCGTGCACGAACGTGTAGCGCGGGTTGACGGCCAGGTCCGCGACGTTCTCAGGGCGCCCAGCGTACGTCAGCAGATCGATGTTGACGACGTGCAGATCGGAGTGCTTGCGTAACAGTCGGCGGACGAGGTGCGAGCCGATAAACCCGCAGCCACCAGAGACGAGAACGCGCTTCATGCGACGTAGCCTGCCATACACGCCTCCACGCCTGCGCGCCACGGTGGCAGGACCGGCGTGTCGGCTCGTTCGGAGCTCAATGCGGAGTAGGACGGGCGCTCTGCGGGGGTTGGAAACTCGTCGCTGGTGGCACCCTCGATGACGGTCGTTCGGCCAGCCGCGGCGAGCACGGCCTCGGCCCATTCGAGTCGGGTCACAGCACCGCTACCGGCGATGTGATGGATGCCGGCCGGGACGACGTTGGGGAGGTCCAGCAGCACGGGCGCGAGATGGCCAGCGTAGGTGGGGCTCCCGACTTGGTCCTCGACGACACGCAAGACGTCGCGGGTCTCGGAGAGACGCATGATCAGCCGCGGAAAGTTGGTGTCCTGCTCGTCGTAGACCCACGCAGTGCGCACGACCCAGGTGCCCTCGGGGTAGGCCTCGAGCGCAGCCTGCTCGCCCAGCAGCTTGGTTTCGCCGTAGTACGAGATCGGACCAGCCGCATCCGACTCGACGTAGGGCTCACCCTTGCGCCCGTCGAAGACGAAGTCGGTCGAGAGTGTCACGAGCCGTGCTCCGACGGCCTTGGCGGCCTCGGCGACATGACGATTGGCGAGCACGTTGGCGCGATAGGCACTATCGCGATCTGCCTCGGCGCCATCGACGTCGGTCCAGGCCGCTGCGTGCAAGATCAGCGTCGGCTGGTGCTGCTCTGCGGCGGCCAGTACGGCAGCGGCGTCGGTCACATCTAGGTCGGCACGACGCAGGCCGATGCCATCAGCACCGAGTTCGCGTAGCACGGCTCGGCCCAGCTGGCCCCCCGCACCGGTCACCAGCACCGTCATCCGTCCAGCACGTCCCGCGCAGAGAGGATCGGAGTGTCCGTCGTCCAGAGGTGCTTAACGCGCTCGTCGTTCCACGGAAACGTGTTCTCGTCAGCCGGGTTGTACTCGTGCGTGACGTGGTAACAAAACAGGCAATCGGTCAGCGACTCGTAGCCATGAGCAGTCCGGCCCGGCACATAGACCGCGGCGGGATTGTCCTCGCCGATGTCGATACTCCAGGCAACACCCTCGGTGGGCGAGCCCTCGCGCCGATCGAACAAGACGACGCGGACCATGCCCTGGGCGCAGAAGAAGAGGTCGTCCTGGCCGAGCTCGTGGTAGTGCAGCCCGCGGATCACGCCCTGCTTGGAGTAGACGATGTTCGTCTGCATGCTGAGCTTGCCACCGAGCTCGCGAAACCACGACTCTTTGCGAGCCTCGAGAAACCAGCCGCGCGAGTCCTCATGGCGCGTCAACGGTACGACGAGCGCACCGTCGATGGGTGTCGTCTGGGGGGTCGGGCTCACAGGATCTCGATGCGCGAGCCGTCGCCGACGAGCAGGCGGTTGGCCGAGCGGATCGCGTCGGAGTGTGTGATCACGCAGTCGGCACCGATCAGCGAGTCCTCGATGCGAGTCTCGATGCCGATGATGCTGGAGCGCTCGAGTAGGATCGCGTGCTCGATCTCGGCGCGCTCGACGTGAGCGTCCTCCGAGATCGCGCTATAGGGGCCGACGTACGCGTCGCGGACGGTGGCGCCAGCGCAGATCACAACGGGACCGCGAATGTGGCAGCGCTCGACGGTTGCACCGGCTTGGATGATCACGCGGCCCTCGATCTTGCTGTCGATCACCTCACCTTCAATATCCGTGTCGATCGCATCGAGCACGAGACGATTGGCCTCGAGCATGTCGACAAGCTGCCCCGTGTCCTTCCACCAGCCAGTCACGACGTGCGGCTCGACGCTGAGGCCACCGCCGACTAGGCCTTGGATCGCATCGGTAATCTCGTACTCGCCGCGCCACGAGGGCTCAAGCGCCTTGGCGGCAGCGAAGATCGGAGTCGTAAACAGGTAGACGCCGACGAGCGCGAGGTCGCTCTTCGGCTCTTTCGGCTTCTCGACGAGGAGCTTGACCTTGCCGTCCTCGAGCTCGGCGACGCCGTACTCCGACGGGTTCGGCACGTGCTGAAGCAGGATCATCGCGTCGGCAGAGCCCTCACGGAACTTGTCGACGAAGCTGGCGACGCCATCGCGCAGGAGGTTGTCGCCGAGGTACATGCAGAAGGCGCTGTCGCCGATAAACTCCTCGGCCGTCAGGACCGCATGGGCGAGGCCGCGTGGTGCGTCTTGAGGGATAAAGGTGACTTCGAGCCCAAATCGCGAGCCATCGCCAACGGCGGCGCGAATCTCGTCGCCCGTATCGCCGATGATGATGCCAACCTCGCGGATGCCCGCCTCGGCCATCGCTTCAAGCCCGTAGAACAGGACAGGCTTGCCTGCGACAGGTACCAACTGCTTGGCGCGCGTATGGGTGATGGGGCGCAGTCGCGTGCCCGCGCCGCCCGAGAGTACGAGTCCCTTGACGTCCATTACCGGCAAGCGTACAGGGAATCAGAGCCTGAGTCTTTGCAGGACGAGCGTTGACGCGGTGTTCCGCGTACCGGCTTGCGCTCCGAAGCGAATGTCACAAGGGGTCTGACCCCTTTGTGACATTCGAGTTCCGATTGCCAGACGAACAAGAACTAGGCCGTGTGCTGCGGCATCAGGACCGACAGCAGATGCTCGATGCCTTTTACGTGCTCGCGCATGGCAACGCGGGCGGCATCGCGGTCGTGGGCTTCGAGCGCGGCGAGGATACGGCGATGCTGCTCTTGCGAGTTGAGCATCGACTCCTCCGAGCGCGGCACGCTATTGAGCACGTCCGAGAGGGCGGACTGCGATTCGGTGATCGCCGCAGCGAGGTCGGGCGAGCCCGAGATGTTGGCGATGGCGATATGGAAGCGCGAGTCGATTGCGCGATACGAGCCGTAGTCCGAGAGGTGATAGCCCATCATCTCGGTCACGAGCGAGGCCAAAAACTCGCAGTCGGCAGGCGTTGCATTTTCGGCTGCCAGCTCGGCCGCGCCGAGTTCGAGCACGCGGCGATAGCGCAGCAGCGAGGCCAGCTCGGCACCGCGCAGGTCGCGCACTCCATCTTCCGGTGGGCGCGCTGCATCGGAGGGCAACTCGAGGCTGACGAAGGTGCCGCCGCCGCGTCCGCGACGCGCTTCGAGATAGCCCGCCTCCTGCAGCACACGCAGAGCCTCGCGCACGGTCGAGCGCGACAGCGCAAGGTGCTGGGCAAGGTCGCGCTCACTCGGCAATTGCTCGCCCGGTGCGAGCAGGCCCATGCGAATCGCACGGCCGAGGCGCTCGACGGTCTGCTCGAAGGCGTTGGTCGTGCGCACGGGTGCGAAGACGGCACCGAGGCCGTCGTCGACCGGACTGTCAGCGAGCTTCGTCATTGCAGTTTCGACGCTATCAGACCGTCAGCGTTTTCCTCGATCTTGAAGCTAGATTTCGGTGACGGTCGACAGGTAGTCCGTCGCCCCAAGGTGATGCAGCTCGGCGCGGCGGCGACCGTGACGATCGATCCGCACTACGACCTCGCTGAGGCTCGCATTGCGAACGAAGAGTGCAAACGAGTCGGGTGCGTTGGGTGGAATTGTCATCGTCCAGCGCAGCAGGCCCTGGATCGTGCCGGCGTGCGAGACGACGAGTGGTTGGCCACCGGCCTGCCAGATTGCTTCGGCGGCCTCGCCCGTGCGCTGCCAGAACGCGCCGATCGTCTCGCCATCCCAAGCCGAATCTTCGGGGTGCCAGATATCGTCGTAGGGCGCCTCTTCAATCATCTCGGCGAGCGTGAAGGGGCTCAACGCTCCGCTGCCAAACTCCATCAGCCGCGGCTCGGTAGCGATCTCTAGTCCGAGCGCCTCCGCGCAGGCCTGTGCAGTCTGCTGGGCTCGGACCGCGGGGCTCGCCACGATGCGATCTGGACGATCGCTGCGCGTTGCGAGAGCCGCACCGAGCTCGCGCGCCTGTGCCTGTCCGATCTCGGTGAGTGGGTCCTCGGCCGTCCAGCGGTGGTCAGGACCGCTCGTCGCGTGGCCGTGACGGGCGAGCAATAGGCGTGTGTTCACAGAGCCTCGCGGTCGTTCGAGGGGAGGAGTGGTGCCAAGGCGATCGTGGCGGCAATGATCAGGCCGACGAGTGGGTAGACGAAGCCGGAGGTCTGGAAATAGCGCGCGATCCAGGCCAGCACGAGGAAGGAGAGAGCGAAGCCGAGTGCGGCACGCCATGGAGCGGGGTCGCGTAGTTGGCGGCGAACGAGCAGCAGCGTCAGCGGCAGCCACGTGACGAGCGCAATGAGCACGAAGGGATACGACCCGTCGCGGACGACGACGTTCAGGTCCACGAGGATGCCGCTCAACCCGTAGCCGACGATCCGATACGCGCTTGTGCCGTACACGATCGTGTCATCGAGAAAAGCGCGCGGTCCCCACACGAGGAAGGGCAGGGTGAAGAGCGCGGTGACGCCCACGAGCCAAGCACCCGCTTGCTTGAGGGCTGCTCCACCACCAGCCTGCCAGGCAGCAACGCCGAGGAACGGGATCGCCACGAAGGCGTATTGTTTTTGCACCAGCGCGAGCGCAACGAGTGCTCCCGCCCAACCCCAGCGGCCACGCAAGGACAGCGCGAAGGCGAGCACGAGCGCCAACACAACGGGCGCATCGAGGATGCCAAACCACGTACTGCGAATCATCAAGGGGTTGGCCGCTAGCAGCGCACCTGCGGCGAGACGCAGTTCGAGTGCGCCGGGGAGGAGCAGCGCGGCAGGAACCAGCGCGAGCGCGAACAGGAGCATCAACACGCGGATGTCGCCAAGCGGTCCGGGGAGCGCGGCACTGACGGCACCCAGCACGGGTAGACCAGGGAAGTACGCGAGGTGCTCAAGCGCCACCGTCTCGACACGCCCATCGATGACGGGTGTGCCGTCGAGCGAGTAGAATCGCTCGAGACCTGTGCCGACGTAGGTGGCGCCATACGGGTTGTCCCCGTCGAGGATCCGCTGGCCCGCCAATTCGACCTGGTAGGCCGCGTCATTCGCATGGAACCACGGTGCGGTCCCATCGCGCAGGCCGACTTGCAGCAGCGTGGCAGGTACGAGCAGCGCGAGCACGACGCCGACGGTGGCGACGATCAACAGCACGCGACGCACTGGTTCGCGCCGGGGTAGCACGATCGCGAGCACGGCAGCGAGGACGCCGGCGAGCAGCGCCGGTGCACGCACGATTCCAAGATCCCAGTCGCCATTGGCGGCCCGTACCAGCGGTCCGAGCAGCCCATTCGCAGAGGCGGTGGGCGCGACGAACGCCCAGGCGTCACTGCCGAGCCACGGCACGGCGATCAGCACGAGGCCAACCAGCACGCCGAGGAGCGCGAGTCCGCGGTGATCCCTCATGCGGTGCTCCCGCTCAACACTGGGCGCTCGTACTCGTCGCGCGCGAGCGGAAGCAGGCCCGCCCCGGAGGCGAGCAAAGCGGCGATCACCCACATCGCCGGGTCGGCAAAAAAGTTGTCGTAAGCGAGCGCATGGACGAAGATCGTGGCGAACAGCGCGGCCAGGATCAAGTGGGTTGGCCGGTCCGCATCTGGACGACGGTTCCGAATCGCCCACAGCACGGTCAAGAGCACGGCGAAGAGTGTGAAGGCACCGACGATCCCGAGCTCGGCGGCCGTTCCCGAGACGACGTTATGTGGCGCTGCTTTCTTCTTACCAGTCGCTGTTGCGAAGGCACCAAGCCCACTGCCCTGGATCGGGTGAGCCTCGAACAGGTCGATTGAGCGTTGGACGAGACCGAGTCGAGCACTTGATGCTTTCTGGACTGGCTCATCGAGCACTTGTCGCCCTTGCGGGAGTGCCAGCGCGCCGGCTACGACGATCAGGATGATGACGGCCACGGTAATCACGGCTCGCCAACGCCAGACGATGCAGGCGATCACCAAGACGCCAGCGCCGAGCGCGACGAACGACGATTGAGAGTACGAGACGGCGAGCCCTGCGAAGATCGGAATGCTGGCCGCAGCTGCGAGTAGCAAGATTTTTCGTGGCGGCGCGAGTGCCAACAGTCCGGCGATCGTGACGAGCGCAAGCACCTCGACGCGCCCAAACAGGCTGGGGTCGAACAGCAGCGAGTTGGCACGGAAGTAGCCGCCGTAGGCGTTAGTGCGCATCAGCTTCTCGTTCCAGAATATCTCGTGCGTCTGCACCTGCCAGAGCGCGACCGCGGCCAAGACGACGGCTGCCCCGATCAGGAGCCAGGGTAAAACACGCGTCAGTGGGGGGATCGGCAACAGCGTGCCTGTCAGCGCTGCCAACAGTCCAAGCGGGAGGGTGAAGGCAACGACAGCGTAGGTCGTCGCCTCAGTGTCGGCAGTCCAGGCCAGACTTGCGGCCGCGAAGATCACGTACGCACCCATCGCCCAGCCGACGTAGCCAAGCCGGTTGGGTGGCGATGTGCCACGCAGCGAGCGCAAGACGAGGGCAATCACGCCGGCTGCCAGCACGAGATAGAGTGGCAGTAGGTGGTCGCTTGGGCTCGGCGGGGTACGCAGGGGGATGCGCAGTCCAATCAGGAGCGCGATCACCGGCACGAGCCAGGGATAGCGCTCAAAAACGAGTGTCAGCACAGCCAGTGCGACGACGCCAGTGACGAGTCCAGCGCCGAGCAGGGCGGGCCGGTCGAGCAGCTGGTCGGTCAACGACGTGCGCGTGACGACCAGTGGGCCACCACCCGCAGCGACCAAGACGGCGCCAACCACGCGTAGCGGCACCAAGCTGGTCACGAGCAACATCGCCACGCCAACGGCAGCGATGATCCCTGCGACAGGAATCAGAGAGGCATCCACCCGGCCCTAATCATCGCAGACGGCGAGCGGGGCGACGCGAAACGACAAGCGTCCAACCAAAGCCGGCGGTCAGTGCAAGCGAGAGCGTGCCAACGCAGACATGCAACAGCACGAGCCACCATGGCAACTGGGTACGCCACTGCCATTCGCCGAGTGCGATCTGAGCCGTGATCACGATCACCAGCGCCCACGCCATCCGCGTCACGACCTGTGGCGGGCGAATGACGCGTGCGAGGACGAGCAGGAAGACGGCGAGCACGACGACGAAGGTGGCTGCAATGCGCACGTGGAGGTAGGCCGCGTCGAGCAGGTTCCAGAGCCGCGGCACGTTGTCGCTCCCGGGGTGCGTGCCAGACATCGTCACGACTGCGCCCGAGATAATGACGATCCAGGCCCAGACGGCCAACACAACTCCACCAGTGGGCAGCCACCGTGGGGGGGTTGGGGACCAGTCGGGGGTGATCTCGAACGTTTCGAGCGTCAGCACGACGAGAATCACGAGCTCGATGAGGGCCACCACGAAGTGGCTCATGACGGCGATCGGGTGCAGATCGAGCAGAACGGTTAGCCCGCCGAGTGGGCCTTGCATAAAGGTCAGGATGCCGATCGAGAGCGAGCCGCGGAAGAGCCATTTTGAGTGCTGGCGAATCGAACGCCACGCGGCGATCGCGAGCAAGATCGCAGCAACGATGACGACCAAGGCGACAACGCGATTCGAAAACTCGATCAGACCGTGGAACTGCATGGGTGGTGTCGCCTTGCCCTCGCAGAGCGGCCAGTCGGGGCAGCCAAGACCCGAGTTTGTAACCCGCACGAGGGCACCCGAGACGATGTTGAGGTAGATCGCGCCGAGCGTGATCAGCACGAGGCGGCGATAGGCCTTGAGGCTGGTGAGGCGATAAAAAAGGCGTCGCACATTTTAAGTATCGCTTGGAAGATGGAATGCGGTCGACTGCAACGGCGTTTTGGATCGTATGGATTGCCCGACCCTCGTAGCGCCCAGCGGTCCGCGCGCGGCTGACTGGTACCCTCGGAGTGTGTCCGATGACGCTGCCGACCAGCTCGAACCAGCGGTCGATCCTGCACGACTCGCCTTCGACGAAGAGGCGCTCGCGCTTGCCGACGATGTCTGGCGTGTCGCTCGCCGCCTGGCACGGGACTACCAGGCCGCCGAGGATCTTGTCCAAGAGGCCTATGCGCGCGCCTTCCGTTCGTGGCGCTCGTACGAGTCCGGCACGAATCTGCGCGCGTGGTTGCTGCGCATCCTGCACAACCTCGCGATTGATAACGCCCGCAAGCAGAAGCGAGCACCCGAGCAGTTGGGGCTCGAGGCCGACGACTACTACCTCTACGAGCGTCTCGGTGGCAACCCGGTCGCCGATGTTGATGTCTTGGTCGAGCGACTCTCGCCCGGTCCTGTCTTGGACGCGTTGGCCGAGCTGTCGCTGCCGTTCCGCGAGGTCGTGGTGCTGGTCGACCTCGGCGATCTCTCCTACCAGGAGGCCGCCGATGTGCTCGAGATCCCCGTTGGCACCGTCATGAGTCGTCTGCATCGTGGGCGCCGCGTGCTCAAGCGCGCCCTGGCCGACCACGCCGAGCAGGGCACAGCATGAGCACACAGGCCCGCCCCGAACCGTGTCTGCAGGCCCAGCGCTGCATGCAGGCCTACGTCGATCGCGCACTCTCTGTCGAGGAGGTGCGCACGGTCGAGGAGCACCTCGCCGTCTGCCGAACCTGTGCCAAGTGCTACAGCTTTGAGGCCGGAATGCGCACGGTGGTGCGTCAGGCCTGTGACGAGCCGTGCCCCGACTCGTTGCGTGCGCAGCTGAAGAAGATCTGCGCGGACTGCGACTGCGAGTAGCTCGACGCGGTTGCTTGGGTCGGTGCTCTGCAACGTCGAATTGTCGTGTCAATAGCGACTGCGAATTGGCGGGGGACGATGAATGTGTCGAACTCTGAATCACGACTGTTCGCCACTCTTATCAGAGGCACCAACGCCCGAC